>ENA-OOZN01001996-OOZN01001996.1-human-gut-metagenome-genome-assembly--contig:-NODE-1996-length-11886-cov-2.432761_pt1 | contig 11886 bp, 7 predicted proteins | sample MGYA00241187_ERZ501397 | MGnify/ENA primary metagenome ERZ501397 (study PRJEB25962, sample SAMEA2042921) | human gut metagenome | biome: human gut; feature: human-associated habitat; material: faeces... | reverse complement strand
CGATTGGGAGGCTGTGCGCAAAGACCTCTCGTTGCGACCTGTCGAGGGCGTAGACGGTAAGGCTACCAACGAGGCTATCCTTGCCGTGCTGGCCAAGTATGGCATTTATCCCGACCGGGTAGAGTTGTGGGGTACGGGCAAACCGCTGCGTGAGTTTCTGTGGAGCGAGGAGATGGCCGACGCTTCTGTTTATATCATGGAACACGTGGATTTCGAGGATGTCCGCCAGAAGGAGGGCGAGGTCCGGAATACACATATTAATATAGGTACGGGTATCGAGCTTTCGATCCGTGAGGTCGCCGAACTGATCCGGCGAGAGATCGGGTTCGAGGGCGAGTTGAGGTTTAACTCGTCCAAGCCGGACGGTACGCTTCGTAAGCTGACGGATGTAAGCAAGTTGCATGCCTTGGGTTGGCGCCATACGATCGAGATCGAGGAGGGCGTGAAGCGACTCTATGAATGGTACTTGGGAATTGAAAAATGAGAATTGAAAATTGAAAATTAGAGAAATGGGCAAAGTAGCGTTAATAACGGGTATTACGGGACAGGATGGGGCTTATCTTACCGAGTTCTTGATCAAGAAAGGATATACGGTACACGGTATCAAGCGTCGTTCTTCCATGTTCAATACGGACCGTATCGATCATTTGTATCAAGACCCGCATGTGGAAAACCGTAATTTGATTTTGCATTATGGCGATTTAACGGATAGTTTGAATCTTACACGTATCATTGGCGAGGTTCAACCGGACGAGATCTATAATCTGGCCGCCATGAGCCATGTAAAAGTAAGTTTCGACACTCCCGAATATACTGCGAATGCGGATGGTTTGGGCGTATTGCGTATCCTAGAGGCGGTCCGTTTGCTGAACTTGATCCCGAAGACGCGTATTTACCAGGCATCTACATCCGAGTTGTATGGCTTGGTGCAAGAGGTGCCGCAGAGGGAGACTACTCCTTTCTATCCGAGAAGCCCTTATGCGGTAGCGAAACTATACGGTTACTGGATTACGGTGAATTACAGGGAAGCCTATCATATGCACGCTTCCAATGGCATCTTGTTTAATCATGAGTCTCCATTAAGGGGAGAGACATTCGTGACCCGTAAGGTAACCCGGGCGGTTTCACGTATCGTTTTGGGTATGCAAAAAAAGGTTTATATGGGTAATCTTTCCTCCAAACGGGATTGGGGACACGCAAAAGATTACGTGCGTGCCATGTACGCTATTTTGCAACAAGATGAACCCTCGGATTATGTCATAGCTACCGGGATTACTACCACGATTCGGGACTTTATCCGTATGGCTTTTGAGGAAATTGGCGTGGGAATCCGCTTTAAAGGAGAAGGGATAGACGAGGTCGCTATCATAGAGTCGATAGACGAGGGATTGTTCGTCAAGAAGGTTGGTGATGCCTATCTGGAAAACTTTAAGAAACGTGTGGGTGAGGAAGTTGTGGGAGTAGATCCGCAGTATTTCCGCCCTACGGAAGTAGAGTTGCTGATCGGTGACGCTACGAAGGCACGTACTCGTTTAGGGTGGGAACCGGAGTATTCATTAGCGGCTTTAATTGAGGATATGATGAAGAACGATATAAAACTAATGAAGAAGGAGTCTTATCTGAAAGAGGGGGGCTATAAAATTTTGAACTATTTCGAGTGAGTTCGAAACAATTTGAAGATTTTATTTGTTGTAATTACAAAAAGAGTTAAATTTGTGCCAATTTTAAGATATTAGGTAATTGATTGTTTAATTAAAATGTTGAAAATATGAAGACTAAGGTTTTACTTTTAGCTTTGTTATCAGGTTTTGTATTCTCTGTGGCAGCACAGGAATATCAACCGCAGGTGGGGTTCAGCAATGAGGCTGGTTATAAGACTAATTTCAAGAAGAATAAAGCTCGCGACAATTGGTTTATTTCAATTGCGGGTGGAGCCAGCGTATTGTTAGGAGACCAAAATGGAGAGGCTGATTTCAAGAATCGTTTAAACTTCGCTCCACAAGTATCTTTTGGTAAGTGGTTTAATCCGTATTTAGGATTCCGTACCCAGTTAAATGGTGGTATTATCCACGGTTTTGAAGGTGATGGCGCACAGTTTATGCAACATAATAAATATGTAGCCGCTCACGTAGATTTGTTGTGGGATGTTACTAACTTCTGGGCTCCTTACAGAGAATCTAAAGTGTTCCGCTTGATTCCTTGGGTCGGTTTTGGTTATGCGCAGCGTTTCAAGACTACAGAGTCTTATGATCGTCCAAGAACGGAGTCTCCTACGTTGAACGCTGGTATCTTAACCGCTTTCCGTTTGAGCAAACGTGTTGATTTGAACGTTGAGATCCAAGGTTCTTTGTTGAACGAGCAGTTTAACCGTGTCGAGATGAATCACCTGACAGATGGTATCGTTCAGTTGAGCGCTGGTTTGACATTCAAATTGGGTAAGACAGACTTCGAGGTATTGGAGCCGATGGATTACGCTTTGTTGAACGACTTGAACGGCCAGATCAACTCTTTGCGTGCTGCTAACGATGAGTTGAGCAAACGTCCGGTTTCTTGCCCTGAGTGCCAAGAGACAGTTACTGAAGTTGTAAATAACTACGTTGACAATGTGGTTTACTTTCGCATCAACAGCGCTAAGATCGACAAGAACCAGCAGATCAATATCTATAACACAGCTGAGTTCATGAAGAACAACAACGCTCCGATCAAGGTAGTTGGTTACGCTGACAAGAAGACGGGTACTTCTGATTATAACATGGGTCTTTCTGAGAAACGTGCTAGAGCGGTCGCTAAGGAACTTATCGATAAATACGGTATCTCTTCTAGCCAGATCACTATCGAGTGGAGAGGTTCGGACGAACAACCTTATGGCGAAAATAGCTGGAACCGTGTAGTAATTATGAGCGCTAATAATTAATTTACGAATTAATACTTTAAAAAGGCCGTACTTCTAAGTGCGGCCTTTTTTTTGCGCCGAAAAATACTTACTTTTGTGAGAATTTATCGAATTGCTATGATATTGAACAAAAAACATGGTTATTTAATCCAATGGCTGATTGGTGTAGGAGATTTGATCGTATTGAATCTCTTGTTTATGGCCGTTTTTCATCTGCTTGGCCCGAAATACACGGAAGCGATATCCTATAATTTGAGAGAGGTTATTTTGTTATTGAATTTCTGTTATTTCTTCTCTTTATATTTTATCCCGATTCAATTGCATCAGGCGGTCGTGTTTATCGACAAGATTGTGCAACGGGCGTTCGGATTGGTTACCGTACTTATCTTTTTATTCGCTACTTGCTTGATCTTCTTGAATGTAGGGGATATTCTGGCTACCTTCCTCTTGGTCTATTACGGGGTTTCTATCATCTTGTTTTCGCTTTGGCGGGTTTTTGTGCGCTTATCCTTAAAGTTTTATAGGCGAAAAGGCTATAACTTTAAGAAGGTGGTGATTGTGGGTGCGGGAAAGAATGGTATGGAGCTTTACCAAGTTATGAAAGATGATTTGAGCTATGGGTTTAGTGTAAAGGGGTTCTTTGATGACAATGACTCGTTGAAAGACGTTTTACCTAATTATTTGGGTAAGACGAGTGAGGTGGAAGCGTATGTGCTGGAGCATGATATCGATGAGATTTATTGTACCTTGCCGGGTACGAACAACGGAAAGATCGTACGGCTTCTGAATTTCGCTGAGAAGAAGATGGTGCGCTTCTATATCGTGCCCGAGTTTTACCGGGATGTAAAGAAGAGTATGGTGATGGAGGTGATGGAATCGATCCCATTGCTGACGGTCCGCCGGGAGCCTTTGCAATCCGCCTATAACCGGTTCTTGAAACGAACGTTCGATATATTTTTCTCTTTGGTGATTTTGCTCACGATTTATCCGATCCTGTACATCGTGGTCGGTATAATGATCAAGTTAAGCTCACCCGGCCCGATTTTGTTTAAGCAGAAACGTACGGGATTGTATGGGCATGACTTCGAATGTTTTAAATTTCGTACGATGAAGGTGAACGCGCAGGCCGATACCTTGCAGGCCGTCAAGGATGATCCCCGGAAGACCCGGATCGGCGATTTCTTGCGCCGGACGAATTTGGATGAGTTCCCTCAGTTCGTGAACGTCTTGCTGGGCGATATGTCCGTGGTAGGCCCTCGTCCGCATATGCTGAAGCATACCGAGCAGTACTCGGCGTTGATCGATAAGTATATGGTGCGGCATTTGGTGAAACCGGGAGTAACGGGGTGGGCGCAAGTCACCGGTTACCGAGGTGAGACCAAGACGCTGGAGCAGATGGAAGGACGTGTGAAGAGAGATGTGTGGTATATAGAGAATTGGACGTTCTTCCTTGATTTAAAGATTATTGTGGTTACGGTACTGAATATGTTCAAGGGAGAGAAGAATGCATATTGATCCGATTTGTTGCACACTTTTTGCGGATTTGTGTAATCTGTATTTATATTTATGCTATATTCGCGCTCGATGGGAAGAATAATTGCAATAGATTACGGCCGGAAACGTACGGGGATAGCCGCTACGGATATTTTACAAATGATCGCTAACGGCGTGGCGACAGTCCCAAGTGGAGAGGTTGTGAAATACCTGTCGGATTACATATCACGGGAACCGGTGGATTTATTTGTGGTCGGGCTTCCGAAGCAAATGAACAATGAGCCTTCTGAGAACATGAAGTATGTGGAGGCGTTCGTGACCCATCTGAAAAGGACGATACCAAGTATCCCGGTAACTTATTACGACGAGCGGTTCACGTCGGTCTTAGCTCATAAGGCCATGTTGGAAGGCGGTTTAAAGAAAAAGAAACGGCAAGATAAAGGATTGGTTGATGAGATTAGCGCCGTTATTATTTTGCAAGCTTATTTAGAAAGTAAAAAATATCAGTTATAACTTATGATTTTACCCGTATTTTTATATGGTCAGCCCGTACTAAGAAAAGAGGCTGAGGATGTACCTAAAGATTATCCCGACTTGAAACAGTTGGTTGCCAATATGTTTGAAACGATGTATAATGCTGATGGGGTAGGGCTTGCCGCTCCTCAGGTGGGCTTGTCTATCCGTTTGGTGGTTATAGACGGTGATGTGATGGGAGATGACTTCCCTGAATGCAAGGGTTTCAAGCGTGCGTTGATTAATCCCGAGTTTTTGGAACGTAGCGAGGAGGAAATAGCTATGGAGGAAGGCTGCTTGAGCCTGCCGGGTATACACGAGAAAGTGTCTCGCTCGAAAACGGTTCGTGTGAGATATTGGGATGAGAATTGGGAGGAACACGAGGAAGTGGTGGAAGGTTTCGCCGCCCGTATCGTGCAGCATGAGTGCGAGCATCTGACGGGGCATGTCTTTATCGACAATGTCTCCGCTATTCGCCGTCAATTGAACAAAGGCAAATTAAATAGTATTATTAAAGGGACGGTTCGTTGCTCTTACCGGGCAAAAGCCGTTGGTAAATAATAAATCTATAAATAATCAATATGACAGATTTAAGTAAAAACATTGAGGCCCTCAGGGAAAAGAAAGCCGTTATCGAGATGGGCGGTGGTGAGGCTGCTATCGAAAAGCAAGTGGCGATGGGTAAGCTTACTGCCCGGGAGCGTATCTTGGCTTTGTTGGATAAGAACTCTTTCCATGAGTATGACATGTTCGTGAAACACGATGGCCGTGATTTCGGTATGGAGAAGAAGGTTCTGCCGGGTGATGGTGTGGTTACTGGTACGGGTACGATCTTTGGTGCCCCGGTTTGCATCTATGCGCAGGACTTTACGGTTGCCGGTGGTTCGTTAGGTTTGCAGCATGCTCGTAAGATCACCAAGATCATGGATCATGCGTTGAAGATGAAATGTCCGATCATCGGAATCAATGACTCGGGTGGCGCACGTATCCAAGAAGGTGTTGGTGCTTTGGCTGGTTATGGTGAAATATTCTATCGCAATACGATCGCCTCGGGCGTGATCCCTCAGATTTCCTTGATCCTCGGTCCTTGTGCCGGTGGTGCCGTTTATTCTCCGGCGTTGACGGACTTCGTGTTTGTGGTTGAGAACATCTCTAAGATGTTTATCACGGGACCGAACGTTATCAAGACCGTGCTGGGTGAGGATATCTCTATGGAAGACCTTGGTGGCGCACGTGTTCATGCGGAGACTACAGGTAACGCTCATTTTTATGCCTTGAGCGAGCAAGAATGTTTCGATCAGGTGAAACGTTTGGTTAGCTTCATCCCTTGGAATAATCAGGAGCGTGCGAAAGTGGTTGAGCCGAAAGAGCCGTCCGCTATGCTGAATATCGAGCAAGTAGTTCCGGCGGACCCGAAACAACCGTATGATGTGCGAGACGTTATCAGATGTATCGTCGATGACTCGGACTTCTTGGAGATTCAAGAGTTGTGGGCCGCTAATATTGTGATCGGTTTTGGTCGTATGGCAGGAGAAACGGTAGGTTTCGTTGCCAATCAACCGATGGTTTTGGCCGGCGTGCTTGATTGTGATAGCGCTGACAAGGCCGCTCGTTTCATCCGTTTCTGCGACTCATTCAATATTCCTATCATCACGTTGGAGGATATGCCGGGTTATCTGCCGGGCGTAGATCAAGAGCATGCGGGTGTGATTCGTCATGGGGCTAAGGTTCTGTATGCGTATTCGGAAGCTACTGTTCCTAAGATCACGGTTATCTTGCGCAAGGCGTACGGTGGAGGTTATATAGCTATGAACTCCCGTCACTTGGGCGCTGACTTCATGTTCGCTTGGCCGAGCGCGGAGATCGCTGTTATGGGTCCGGAAGGCGCAGCTAACATCATATTCCGCAAGGAGATCATGGAGGCGGAAGATCAGAACGCTATGCGTCAGGAGAAGGTGAAAGAATATATCGAGAAATTCGCGAACCCATACGTGGCGGCTTCCAAGGGATTTATCGACTCTGTGATCGAACCGAAAGAAACCCGTTCATTATTGCTACACGCACTGAAGCTTTCCATTCTAAAAGAGGAATACAGACCGGCCAAGAAGCACGGTTTGCCTCCGTTCTAAATTGATGAGAGTATGGAAAAGAAACACCAGCAAGAAGAATATGTAGACTTTGTGGTGACGGCACGTAAATATAAGACGTTGCTGACAGCGAAGTATAAGAGCCGACCGATGTGGCATAAGCCGTCGGCTGGTGACGTGGTTTCTCATCTTCCCGGAACGATTATCAAGATTATGGTAGAGGAAGGACAGGCTGTGGAGGCCGGGCAACTTCTGCTAATCCATGAGGCGATGAAAATGCAGAACCGGGTGGTCGCTCCCATATCGGGAGTCGTTGTCGAGCTCAATGTAAAAGAGGGCGATAAGATAACGAAGAATCATTTAATGGTAAAAATAGAGTCTAAGTAAGATAATTTACTTATTTTTGCCTCTCAATCATTTTTAATAGGATGAAGAAGGCAACACTCTTTTTGATATTACAGATATTTACGATTTCGCTTTTTGCGCAGATTAATACGGACCGTGTATTGGCCATTGGCAGGAACGCCCTTTATTTTGAGGATTATGTTCTTTCCATTCAGTACTTCAATCAGGTTATCAAATCCAAACCTTGGTTGGCGGAACCCTATTTTTACCGTGCGGTGGCGAAGATAAATCTGGACGATTTTAAGGGGGCCGAGGAAGACTGTACTTTATGTCTTCAGCGGAACCCTTTTTTAACGCAAGCGTATTACGCTCGCGGCATCGCCCGTCAAAGCCAGGAGAAATACGACGAGGCGATCGACGATTACCAGAAAGGACTTGAGTTCAAACCCGAGGACCGCCAGATGCTGGTGAATATGGCGGTGGCTTTTATCCAGAAAAAAGACTATAACGGGGCGGAGAAGACATTCGATGATTTAATGACCGCCCATCCGAAATATTCCATGAATTATATGACACGGGGCGCTATGTATCTGGAGAAAGGGGATACGTTGAAAGCCTTGGCCGATTATAATAAGGCGATCGAGATGGATCCTTATTATGCGCCGGCGTATGGCAATCGTGCGATCCTTCATTATCAAATGGATGATTACAAGGACGCTTTGGCCGATTTGAACGAGGCTCTACGTCTGGATACCCGTGAGAGCGGATATTATATTAACCGGGGGCTAGTTCGTTATCAGATGAATGACTTGAGAGGTGCGATGGCCGATTACGATCAGGTGATCAGCATGGATCGCCGGAACTTGATCGCACGATTCAACCGAGGTTTGCTTCGGTTCCAAGTCGGGGATAATAACCGTGCTATCGAAGACTTCGATGTCGTTATCCAGCAAGAGCCAGATAACTATATGGCTTATTACAACCGTGCGTTGCTCCGTTTCGAGACGGGCGACTACCGGGGGGCCGTGCAGGATTACGACGTGGTCTTGAAGCAATATCCTACTTTCCTGCCAGGCTTTGTGAGCCGTTCGGAAGCAAAGCGTAAGCTAGGGGATAACGTGGGGGCAGACCGTGATTATTGGGCAGCCATAAAGATGGAGGAGCAGGCCAAGAACGGACAGCTCCCGAAGACATCGTCTTCTAGCTCCAATACAGCGGTGAACGGAGATGCCAAGACGGACGATTCGGAGGAGAATACTCGTGAGCAATCCGATAAGAATATCAATAAGTTCAACCGCTTGGTGGTATACGATAAGGAGCAGGAGCGTAAAAGTAAATACCAAAGTGAGGTCCGTGGGCGTGTACAAGACCGGAATGTCCATGTGGATCTGGAACCCCAGTTTGTCTTGACCTATTACGAGAAGGCGGATCCCGTAAAGAAACTTGTTTATTACGACAAGATGGTGGAGGATTACAATGGCCAGATGGTCTTGAAGCGTAAATTGCGTATCACGAACGAGGAGGCCGCTTTGACCGAGGACCAGATCGCCGTGCATTTCGCCTCCATCGACGAGTATTCGGCGGAGATCGAGCGTGATCCGAACAACGCTAACGCTTATTTCGGTCGTGCGATGGACTTCATGTTGGTGCAGGATTTCTCGGAGGCGATCAAGAATTTCTCGGAAGCGATCGAGCGAGACCCGTCGTTCACGATGGCTTATTTCAATCGTGCCGTGGAACGTTATAAGCAATTGATGTACACCCAATCCCAGCAGGCTAGCAAGGATACGTACGACTTGAGTGGCTCGGGAATGAACTTGAATATTGGTAAGTCCGCACAGTCGCAGGTAAACGCCAACACCTCGGTGGACCTCCGGAGCGCTATGCTGAAGGATAATAAGCGAGCCTATGAGCATGAGCAGATCATGAGGGATTACGATATGGTGATCAAGCTGAACCCGGGTTTTGTGTACGCTTACTTTAACCGTGCGAATCTGCGTTGCGCCCAGCGTGATTTCCGTGCCGCTATCGTTGATTACAACGAGGCGATCGAGCGGGACCCTGAATTTGCCGAGGCTTACTACAACCGTGGGTTAGCCCGTCTGTCGCAAGGTGACGTGAACCGGGGCATCGCCGACTTGAGCAAGGCAGGGGAATTGGGTATCTACAACGCCTATAGTATCATCAAGCGAATGACAAGCCGGTGATAACGCAAATTATTCGAGTTAAATGTTTCGCTGATAGAAAAGAAATATTAACTTTGTGGGCTGAATATAAAGAATTTTAGAGAATAGAATATGATAAAGATTACATTTCCGGACAATTCCGTAAGAGAATATGCAAAGGGAACGACTGCTATGCAGATAGCGGAAAGCATTAGTTCTCGTTTGGCACAGGAAGTCCTAGCCGCAAGCGTGAATGGGGAGGTTTGGGACTTAAGCCGTCCTATCAACGACGACGCTACGGTGAAACTTTTGAAGTGGGAAGACGAGGAAGGTAAACATGCGTTCTGGCATTCCAGCGCTCACCTTATGGCAGAGGCTTTGCAGGAATTATATCCGGGTATTAAATTCGGTATCGGTCCGGCGATCGAGAACGGTTTCTATTATGACGTGGATCCGGGCGAGGCCGTGATCAAAGAGGGTGATTTCGCTGCTATCGAGGCTAAGATGCTTGAGCTGGTAGCCAAGAAAGAAGAGATCAAACGTCAGGACATTACCAAGGCGGATGCCATGAAGATGTTCGGCGATAGAGGTGAAGAGTATAAAACAGAGCTTATCAGTGAGTTGGAAGACGGTACGATCACTACCTATACACAGGGTTCTTTTACGGACTTGTGTAGAGGGCCGCACTTACCGAATACCTCTTATCTGAAAGCTGTCAAGATATTGAGCGTAGCCGGCGCTTATTGGCGTGGCGATGAGAAACGCAAGCAATTGGTTCGTTTGTATGGTATCACTTTCCCGAAAAAGAAGATGTTGGATGAGTATCTGACATTGTTGGAGGAGGCCAAGAAACGTGACCACCGTAAGATCGGTAAGGAAATGGACTTGTTCATGTTCTCCGATACGGTAGGTAAGGGCTTACCGATGTGGTTGCCGAAAGGTACCGCCTTGCGTTTGCGTCTGCAAGAGTTCTTGCGTCGTATCCAAGCTCGTTATAATTATCAAGAGGTAATGTGTCCGCCGATCGGTAATAAATTATTGTATATTACCTCCGGCCACTACGCTAAATACGGAAAGGATTCTTTCCAACCGATCCATACACCTGAGGAGGGTGAGGAATACTTCTTGAAACCGATGAACTGTCCTCATCACTGTATGATCTATAAAAACTCTCCTCGTTCGTATAAGGACCTGCCGTTGCGTCTCGCTGAGTTCGGTACGGTTTGCCGGTATGAGCAGAGCGGAGAGTTGCACGGATTGACCCGTGTACGTAGCTTTACGCAGGATGATGCTCATATTTTCTGCCGCCCCGATCAAGTAAAGCAGGAATTCTTGAACGTGATGGACATCATCTCGATCGTATTCAAGACGATGAATTTCGAGAACTTCGAGGCTCAGATCTCCTTGCGTGACAAGGTGAACCGTGAGAAATATATCGGTAGCGACGAGAATTGGGAGAAGGCTGAGCAAGCGATTGTAGAGGCTTGTGAGGAAAAAGGCTTGAAAGCTAAGATCGAATATGGAGAGGCCGCTTTCTACGGTCCGAAACTCGACTTCATGGTGAAAGACGCTATCGGCCGCCGTTGGCAGTTAGGTACGATTCAGGTAGACTATAACTTACCGGAACGTTTCCAATTGGAATATACGGGTGCCGACAACCAGAAGCACCGTCCGGTTATGATCCACCGCGCGCCGTTCGGTTCCATGGAACGATTCGTTGCCGTATTGATCGAGCACACCGCCGGAAAGTTCCCGTTGTGGTTGACTCCGGAGCAGGTATGTATCATGCCGATCAGCGAGAAGTTTAATGATTACGCTTGGCAAATCGCGCGTGAGTTGGGTAATCAGGAAATCCGTGCTATCGTAGATGACCGAAATGAGAAGATCGGTCGTAAAATTCGTGACAATGAATTGAAAAGAATCCCTTATATGCTCATCGTTGGAGAAAAAGAAGCAGAAAATAGTGAAGTTTCTGTAAGAAAACAGGGCGAAGGTGATAAAGGTTCGATGAAAATTGCTACCTTTGCCGCAAATTTAAATGCAGAAGTAGAAGAATTACTCAAAGAATGGTAATCTGAATGGAGAAAAAACCACAACCACAACCGCAGTCCGGTAGGCCTAACAGACCTATGCCTGCAAAAAAGAATGACATTAAAGATCAATATCGTGTCAACGAACGCATCCGTGCCAAAGAGGTGCGTCTGGTCGGCGATAATGTAGAGCAGGGTGTTTACACCATACAGGAAGCTATGCACATGGCCGACGAGCAAGGTCTCGATTTGATCGAGATTTCTCCCAATGCAGTGCCGCCTGTATGCAAGATTCTGGATTATCAGAAATTCCTCTATCAGCAGAAGAAACGGCAGAAGGAGCAGAAGGCCAAATCGAC
>ENA-OOZN01001987-OOZN01001987.1-human-gut-metagenome-genome-assembly--contig:-NODE-1987-length-11954-cov-4.689302_pt1 | contig 11954 bp, 16 predicted proteins | sample MGYA00241187_ERZ501397 | MGnify/ENA primary metagenome ERZ501397 (study PRJEB25962, sample SAMEA2042921) | human gut metagenome | biome: human gut; feature: human-associated habitat; material: faeces... | reverse complement strand
GCCAGTCTCATTCGGTAACGGCGTGATCTTTGGTCTCTGGTAAGTGTACGGATTCGTATGTACCTAATGTAATTGTCTGTATCAAGTTACTCTCACAATCTCCCAGCACAACATACTTTAAGCCTCGCATCCACAAAATATATTCCATTTCTTCTTTTTACAATATCTGTACGCAGTCCATCCAGATTGCTGACCGCTACCTCCGTCTCCGGACTTTCCAGTGTAAACGCAAATTCCGTAAAATTTTTCTTATACTGCTCTCCGGCAACTTTACAGGCCGCCACCCAGCACCAGTTTGTTCTGTTCTGAATATACTTCATTGATTTCAGACATCGTTCCCAGAAAATCCCATACACCTATCTTCTCTCCAATGAGTAGAATGCGCCCTCCATCAGCAGCAGTACCTGTCCATCCGCAGATACAATCACTGTCGCTGGATTATATCTGTCGCTTTCTCCGTCTTTAAATTTGGCAAACAATTTTATATAGACAACTGGGTATTCCACAAAAAAACTTTCCGACAGTGTCGTTGTATCACTGTAAATGGGATACTCGTCATTTATTCTTTCTGTGCTTAAAATGATAGAAAACGGGCTTTCATAGCCATTGACACGGATTGTGTATCCATCTTCATATTCTTCCACCGGTTGTACTTCAACGCTGATATCCGGTACAGGACTCTCCTCTGCTGCTCGGACCGCCTCGTGATATTCCCCGAAAAACGTTTCCCGTGCTTCCTCGTCCGCATAAGTATCCGGCTCAAACTTGCGCAGATTATACGGGAGAACATAGCCCATATATGTATCCGTCGTCCATGTTCCTTTTAGCGGAGCTATCATGGCATCTGTCTCTTCCAAACTCCACCGGTTGTTAATTCTTTCCGTATCCATCAGCCTGTCTCTGCTAACCGAAATTTCTTTTCCATCCAAAACCCGGAATGTGATATTCTCATTTTCGGAGACATTTTTACCATCTTTCTCTGTACCTGAAATCCCTCCCCCATATCCGTTTTCCCCAGACCTTTTCATTGTCGAGCTGCAGCCTCCGATAATCAAAAAAATAAGCACACAAATACCTAAGGCGATATGTTTTTTCATGTCTATTCCCTACCTTTGCACCTTAATTAACTCAAAAATATGATCCATACAGTCCTGCCGGATCTTTTTCAGACATCCGCTTTGCCCAAAAATAATTATTATCTTTTACCAGCACCACAGTCATTTCATCCTTTAAAATCATTTTATCCCAAAAACAATCCTCTGAAAATTCATAGAAAACTACACAAAATTCATTTTCCAGACCCATTGCCTCTACAAGCTTCTCTATTGATTTTTCCCCTATATCCACAAGATAAAAATCACAGATCTCATTATCCTCCATACTTTTTGTGGAAAAGTTCATTCCGATATATTCTTCTGCGTCGTGTTGCTCTGATTTTAGAACTTCCGTAACCACCCATTCCCCGCTCCAAAGCCCATAGTCTGCTCTAAAGAAATCTTTTCCTTCTACGATATCATCATAATCCACCACCTTCTCCATGCGGTATACTCTTCTCCCCCAAAAGGCTAACATCTCTTTTTCATCTGTCAATATACATGGAGAAAAGGCACTGCGTGATCTGGCATACTCCTCACCAGGCTTTACCTCACCAAACGACAGGTAATACCCCGCCGGCGTCGGCAGCATATTTCCTATATTATATTCAAACCACCGAACAATTGGAGAGGCTTCATACCCACCCAACTCTACGGTATATGACCACGTTTTGCTTTTATAGGAACAGCTTTCCGGCAACATTTCATACACAGCGCCTACCAGTTCATCCGTCTCATCCCAAGTATCTCCTTCTCTGATACCTGTAATCTGCCAGACTCCCCATATATACTGCTGTCTTTTCCCCTTGTTTTCCCAACCATCCATGTTTTCCGCGTCCTGTTCCTGATGCACCTTCTCCTCATTCGCTGCTTCCGTTCTCATCAAATCACCATCATTCAGATAATCCTCCATATAGGCATCCAGATACACCCCATACTGATCCCTCTTGGATGTCCGCCTTGCCCACAGGTAGTTTCCATCCTTTACCAGTACTGCTGTCATCTCATCTTTTACAATCATTTTATCCCAGTAAAAATCATCTGAAAATTCATAAAAACCTACAAATGTTTCTTTCTCCAGCCCCATTGCCTTTACCAGTTGTTTTATGGACGGCTCCCTTGTGGAAACAATATAAAAGTTACAAAACTTTTCCTCCAGTATCTCTTGAAACCATGTGGAAAAATCTGCTCCTATATACTGCTCTGCATCATCACCATCCTCTTTCAGAATCTCTGTGACCTCCCACTCTCCATTCCAAATACCGCTAATTGGTATCAGAAAGTCTTTTCCTTCTGGCATATCATTATAGTCGGTTGTTTTTTCCAGACGACACCAGTTTCCATCTTCACGTCCTATGATTTCATTTTCCCCAATTAAAATCAATACCGTAAATGCACTCTTTATCCCACCATACTTTCTTCCCATCTCCACCTCACTGAACTCCAGACAATAGTTCGTGTCCTGCGGCAGCATTCCGGCTATATCATACTCTCGTGCTGAAATCAACGATGCAGAGTACCCTTCTAATTTTAGTGAGTACGATTCCGTGCTGCTTTTGTAGGAACAGCTCTCCGGTAACAGCTCATACACAGCACCCACCCGTTCATCCGTCTCATCCCATGTATCCCCCTTTCTGACACCGGTGACTGTCCATTCTCCATAAATATACTGTTTCTTTTCTCCCTGATACTCCCAGCCCTCCGTTCCTATCAGATCAAAATTCTCCGTTGTATCGACTTTTTCTGTTTCTTCTGTTGTACGAGACCCGCATCCTCCATGAAGCAATACTGCACATAACAACATTATAGATATTCGTTTTAGTTTTTTAATTTTTCTCATACTTCTCCCATTCGTCCACGACAATGGTGCTCCCAAGTCCACCAGCCACTTCATAATTCCCGTCAAAATAAATATCCAACTCTGTATCTATCCTATCTTTATATTTGCCACGATTTTCCATATACTTATCATTTAACACTATAAATTAATATCCAAGCATTTTCCTTCAATATTTTCAGTGAAAATATTTTCTTCCTCTGCTATTACTTTTTTCAATTTAAAGAGCTGAACTTTTGACAATGGTACTTTAAATTCAATTTCTCCGCTTTGATATTCTCCTGTTAATATTGAATCATATAATCTTTTTATAAAAGAATACCATTGTGGTAAATTAGCATTATCAGTTTTGTCTTCTAAATAACTTAATCCATCAGCCCTATAAAAAATTAATAATGCTATACTTAAATCACATTTTTTATTATCTAAAACCGTTTGTGGAATATCAAAACCATTATCCCAATTATAATTATAAGCATAGACATATAAAATTTCTTGATCTTCCGTTTGAGAAATAATTCTTTTTACTTCATCGGTATCAGCATCGTACAATAATGCTTTTACATTTACAATTTTATTTTCGTCCATTTATTGAATCCTCTCTAAGCTACGTTGCCACAAATCTACAGTTGCACCTTGACTAGGATATAATGGCAATCCACGCTGCTGTAAATATTTTAGATTTTGTTGCAAATCATACCATAGCACTTATATCATCTGCAGGAGTTCTTAAAAACAGTCCATTTGAAGCATCATCTAAATCCATTCCATTTCTTTGTAATACTGGATGGTTTGCCAATTCTACGGGAATAATATGCTGCGCCTGATGTCCTGTCCAATTAGTTCCTCTAGGCAATCCCATGGATTCCATCATTTTTTTCCCTAATTTTGTAGAATCTCCACCAGTAACGACACCTTCCATTCCTGGTATTAATCTTTCTCCTGTACCACTCTGGTCTCGAGCAAATCACCTGCATTCCTTAAATCCCATACATCCTCATATCCAACTTTCTGGGATACCAGCAATGCATCTGCCTTTTCCACTCCTACCAGTTCGGCACTTGTCAATCCTTCTCTGCTTCCATTCTCCAGAAAATCCAAATATCTTTTTGCATCCTCCGGTGACATCATATCGGCAAATGATTCATATATTGTCCCACTTTCCTTTAACAGCTTTTCTCCGGATGTCACTGCTTCGGCTGTCTCATCTGAATACCTGAACACTTTTACTCCGTGCAGCTATGCTCCTGCCTCATCTGCATGCTTTGCCAGCACACCGGCACCATCTGTACTTCTCGTCACCACACTGACTTTATCTGCACTTTTGAACAGTGTTCCTATTTCGTCCGAGTATTTTAATGCACCGATCACCGGTATTACCCCGATAAGATCAAGTGCAAGCATGGCGATCATATCCAATTTTATATCATCTGCTTTGGCAAGATTCCTTACATCCGCAATGATATCCCGGATATCACATGGCAGATCCAGATCTAAAAAGCCCATTCCAAACCAATCTAAACTGTGAATGGTTTGTTACTATTGCAGGAACAATCTTTACTTCTACCAGTACAAAGCATGAGTTATGGAATTATTAATACAACACATAACTTATTGGGATTGCTGAATGCCCTTGTAACATGGGTGTTTGGAATCGTCAAAAGAAATGTCCTGAATTATTACATCTTTGAAATTTCTATTGTTGGTTCCCATTCAGTTACAATATCAATATTGTAATTCTGAGTAATCACTACATAATGTTTTAAATTTAAAGCCTCTCCATAACCATCAGAAATTTGATTTATTTGTTCTGAAAATTCACCATCTTGTACTTCATAAATTATATTCTGAAAATCATTATCCTTATATTTCCGTATTTCATTTTCAGAATAAAGGTTACTTTGCACAATTCCTTCATCTAGCATACGTACTGCTTGAACCATACCGAAATTAATCATTACGCATGTTTGACTACTTGACAGTTTTATAGTTAGTCCTTGTTTCTCACCATTTATTAGTTGCACTTGGTAAACTGCTTTTGGAATTATACCAACAAATACTTCTTTCCATTTTTCCATATCTTTTATCTCTCCTAATATCGAATTTTGTACACTTTCCTATTGGACACCCTTATTTCAAGAGTCGCTCCTCCTGTTGTACTACCTGGACGAGCAACAACTGTTGTTCCATCACTCAACTTACCGACTTTTCCTGGTCCATATTTTGTTTGAATTTCTTTCACGTCGATAGGATTGAGGGCATCAAAATCCCTAATTGTCTGTTCAAAATCACCTGTTGATTCAAAGTTCCTAGCAACGCCTTTTCCGTTAGTAGTTTCTGGCAAGCCGTCAATTATATCATCAATTGTCTTACTACTGGTCTCAATACTACTTTCCCCTCCCGGCAAAGCCTGCTGTGCCAAGTCCTGCACCGCTGCCGGATATTCGGTATACTGCCCCGGAAGGTATGGCTGCTTCAAGGCTGGCGCTGTCCCGTTTGGCACCACTGCCACTCCCGTTCCTCCCGGCACGGTTAAGCCAGTCTCATTCGGTAACGGCGTGATCTTTGGTCTCTGGTAAGTGTACGGATTCATCAGTCCATAGACCGCGAACTGCATACTTGCCATCTCTGTAAGCTCCCGGGCGCTGTCATACAGCCAGTTTCCTGTCGGCGCTCCCATCTCCTTACCCGAGATACAGAACATTAGTACTCCCCTCATCTGGAACAGAAGGTTCTGGCTTGTGACTATTCCTGCCACAAGCTGGAATGCACCTGCGAGCTGTGGCAGGGTCACAACCGTTCCTCCCACCGGGATCAGCCCCATGCCTCCGCTCACGGTCAACGTCATCACCTCTGCCCCGTACATCCCCAGAGTTATGGCTATGCAGGATGCTCCCACTCTTGCAGACGCCGAAAATGCATTGCTGATATAATCCCCCAGGGAGGACTCTGTCCCATTCTTTCTGTCACTGCTTGTCGTTGCCGCAACTGCAGCAATTCCTGCCCCGGCGGTCAGTACTCCGGCTGTCATCCCAAGCTGCACGGCTGTAACTCCCAGAGCCGCTGCTGCCAGTCCTCCCGTTGCCGGGTTTCCGCCTCCTCTGGGATACAGCATCCCCGCCTTCTCTTTCGCCATGCTTTCCATTTTATATTGTCCGATTTTCTGCACCGCGTCAAGGGAAATCTCCGGTGCATGGAAGAGAATCTGCTCCCTCCCCGTGACCTGAAGTTTTCCTCTGCCCGCACCGAAATGTATGCCGTCTTCTCTCATCCGGCACTCCTGCACAGTTTCTTCCTTCCCTCCGGCAAAACCAAGCATGTCCGCATGCAGCCGCAGCTTTTTCCCATGCTCCGTCACAAGTTCCCGACGCTGCGCATCTGCAAAGACCGGACACCTGCTATTATGTATCTCGCTGACTGCATATGCACTTTCCTCCTCTGCCTCTGGAAAGTAGAGGTATGCCTCCGTTCCTTCCTGCGGCATACAATACATGACGTTTCCTGTGGGCGGAATCCACGGATAGGGATGCAGCGCTTTCCCGTCTGCTCCGTCAATGTCCAGTTTCAGGTACACAACTCCCCCTCCCGCTGTTCCACTGTTCCACGGAGGGAAACTCCTGCCATTACGAACTGTTGTAATATGAGCGTTTTAGTCACATTAAGAAAATACCGTAAAATTATTATTAGTCATTGTGCCAGTTTTTCTTCTATAACATTTACCATCTCTTTAAACTACTTTTTTCTCCATCATATAACTCTCCAAGAAGATGGGTTTAGAATCCCAAAGTATTTCCACACTCAAGCTGGAAACGTTGGATAATTTATTTTAGAACTTATCAAATAACTTTTTTTTATAATCCTATCCAATCTAGACTTTACATTTTTATCAGATGTCTGAACTGTTGCCAATTTCCAGATAAACTGCAACAGTTCTTTAGCCATTTCATACTCACCTAAATCATATGCCCAAAAAATCATGCCACTTCTCTCTGACAAGTCCTTTCTCCCAAGTATGGCTTCACAAATATATGCATTTACTTTTGGATTTGTATAATTTACCTTATACAGTGCCTCCTTCAAAATTAATAAATTTTCTCTACTATGTCTATTTTCTGAAAGATTGCACATTCTATTAAACAATTCGCTTGATCCGCTTTCTTTCAGTTGCTCCCACAAGGAAAAAAACAATTCTTGTTTCCATGCTTCTGCCATTTCCTCTGGAATATTTAATAATTTATAACTCTCATATGCTTCTTTTTCCTCCCTTGCCATTGCAAATAATGATCCATCATACCTAAAAAATGCTTTTTTTACCTCTTCAAACGTCATATTTACCTACTTTCTTACAGCTTTCCATATTTAAATCTGAAACACCGCCTTTTGGGATTAGTTTTCGACTATTATACAGAAAATGCATCATCTTCACAACACCAAGTGTCATGAAAACAATGCGTTTTGCATCTTTGATGAAACAATATTAAGTTTTGATTTCGGATGTCCTTATGTACACCCAGATGGCAAATTTTGCCCTAGAGTCTTCAAATTAATCTACATGGATTACAGCACCTTCGGTGAGAGCCATTCCGATTAATTTAAAGACCGAATATTTTAGCTGATGGCTGTCCTTATCTGGAGACATAATTAATAATTACTCTGGTACACTACCAGCTAATAAAAAACTTACACAAAACACTTGAAAAACCCTAAGTATATATAACCACACAGCGTCCATTATTGTATTTATCTAAAATTGATTTTAATATAGCCGTGTCTTGAGATAATTTTTTTTCAACCTCACGCCAATTGTGCAAAATTAGTTTTTGTGGGAGTACTATATCATAAATCAAATCTTCTATTGCATCCCAATTATCTCCACAAAAATGTGGATATTGCAATGCATGTTTTATTGCATCAATTAATTCTGACCGTGTATTAATCATACTACAATCTATATCAACCTCCTCTCTCTTCTGATATTTATTCTTTAATATTTCTACTACTATATCTTCCTTATTTGAGTCAATTATACGTTCAACATATGCATCATTAATATTTTCATACACAGAATCATAATTCTCTAATACATAATTATATAATTCTGTTTCTAAACTAATTTTTTCTTGTTTAGAACTAAAGTTTGTAGATAAAACATTAAGATACATATCTTCTTCCAAAGAATTTTGAAAATCTTCAATATAGTCATAGAAAATATTCTCAAATTGCTCATCTGTTAAATATTTTTTTAAATATAAACAAATCGTATTAATACAATTCATCGTTTTGCTCCTTCTTTTTAAGGGAAAATTTGAAACACAGTATCATAATGGTCATATGTTCCATATATTAGCCCATCATTTGAGTACAAAATCCTATATGCTGGGTTCTTAGAATTTGAACGGCTCATCGTATAATCAACTCCTACATCCGCCTCATACCATATTCTTCCATTTGCACTAGGTAAAACCCCATTAGTATTTGCAAAAACATCTCCACCAAGAGCCTTTCCTGGTACACAATTATTTAAAGTCTTTCCTTCTGACCACCCCATTGCTCTTGCTTGACTCTTTGTTATGTAATTGCTTGGCAATGCTCCTGTTTGTGTAATACTATCTACCACATCGTTAGCTAATTCACTGACTCTATACTGTTCCTTTAATTTTGCATAATTTACAACATTATGAGCTTCCCAATTGGTCTTACTATCACTCTTGACAAAGAATCTTTACCCTTATAATTATCCAAGCCGATGCTCCTACCCCGAAAAATGAATACACTTCCCAAAGCCGACTGTTACATCTGCTTAAAAGTTTACCATATTGGAACTAAATATTCAGTTTTGATTTCGGATGTCCTTAAGTGCACCCAAATGGAAAATTTCGCCCTAGGGTCTTCAAATTAATCTACATGGATTACATCACCATCAGTGAGAACCATTCCGAATAATTTGAAGACTGTGGTTTATTTTTTAGGTGGTGGTTGTCCTTAAGTGGAAACATAATTAAAATAATGTATTACCATTTTTGACATTCTTTGCTATAAAATAAATCCACATCGGATGCTGCATCATACAACGCTTTTATAGAAGCCAAACTGTCATATTCTGAAATTCCTCTCATTGTACCAATAAGCCCACCTTTAGAAGCAGGTAATGTACCATCCTGTAATTTTTTTATTACGGCTTCAATCCTATTTTCATAGTTATTTAAGTATTGACTTTTTTCTTCATCTACCATTTCCTTGGCTTTATCAATTTCTTGTACCAATAGATGCAACTTTTTCAATAATTCTTGTCTGTTATCCAAATAGCAATCTCCTTTAATTTGAAAAGCTTCTAATCTCTGTTATCCAATCTGTATCAAATTGATTAAACAAATATTGAACTCCACCACCTGGTCTAGGGTCTGCAATCAATAATTGTTCTCTTGCAGTTCCTACAGCATACTTAACCTCTATTCCAGCAGGAATTCTCGCAACTTTTACAGTATTTCTGTTTCCCCAATCTTTTGATAAAGCCAACTTATCCATATAATCATTCAATGTTGTAATTCTATTTGCTTCATCAACCGTTGTCCAATAACATAAGGATGCATCTGGTGCGTCAGAACTATACTGCACTAATATTAAATCCTTATCTACAGTTGTTCTTATCTCATAACCATCATTAAAATTGGCTAATTCCCTATCAAATTTATAAGAATAATTTATTGTCGTTGCTGTGTTTCTACCACTCTTGACATAAACTCTTTACCCTTATAATAATCCAAGCCGATGATCCACTATCGAAAAAAGAGTAAACTCTCCAAAACCGACCTTTACATCTGCTTAAAATTTTATCACATATTTGCCATTTTCACTATACAGTTTCGCCAGTATTTTCCATGACTGGCATACGATACTCCGTACCGCTTTTCAACATTCCATAAATTATACTGATTAATCGTCTTGATATACAAATCAGTGCCTGTTGGCTGGTTTTTCCTTCTGCTTTACGTTTCTCATAGTATGCTCGCACCACGGGATTTCGTGGTGTACCTTTAGAAGATATCTGCACCATCTGAATCGCAAGGAAATAAATGGTTGCCTGCAATCGTCTGTTACCTTGCTTGGTGGCTAAATCTTTCCCCTTACCGCTGGATGATAAATGAAGTGGTGCAATCCCGGCAAACTGTGCCAGTTTATTGGCATTACTGAAACGTTTGATATCACCAATCTCTGCAAGAATCTTCACTGCTGTGATGACATTTACACCGGGAATGGTTGTAAGCGTGCAGCCAAGCATCTTATACATCTGTTCCAGCATTTTATCTACTTCAGCAAGCTGTTTGTCATAATGCTGTAAATCACTGACAATGCTAAGAGTCACCATATCTCTGGCATCTTGATAAGCATTATTTTTTACTTTGTCACCGGCAATGGCATCCAAGATTTTTTCGCAGGTCCTGGTGGAACATTTATTATGGCTGACTGGAACAAGTTCCGCCCGCAAATCTTCCACTGACTTACCCTTTAGATATTTTCTGGATGGGTAATGCTCCCAGAAATATAATGCTGTTGGTCTGCTAATATCGTTAAAAAACTGCTTGTAAGACGGATACGCAATGCACAACTGCTCATGAAGCTGATTAACCAACCTCGTTCGCTGTTTCATGATGTTATCCCTACGATGCACCAGCTGTCCAAGTGACCAGTACGCATCATTCGGATACGCATCTGGAAGTTTATCCAGCATGTTTAACGTTGCCAGAGCAATGGCTTCCGCATCATCACTGTCGCTTTTACGGTACATGGCACCTCGGTGCTTTGCCTGTCGATGGGATATGGCGGTATTTACATCCTTAACCAGATACCCCTTGTCAATCAACCACACTGCTAAGGCTCTACCGTAACCGTAAGCATTCTCCAGACCAAAAACTATAGTCTTACCATCCGTATTACATTTTTTCACTTTCGCTACCAGCTTAGGAAAATCGGCTGGTCTGTTTGGGAAAGTAATCTCTCCCAGCTTTTGATTATAGCAGTCAATCATAACTGCTGTGTGGGTCTCCTTATGTAGGTCAATACCCACATAAATATAATTCTCTTTAATCATAAAAATCTGCTCCATTCTCAATGTTTGGAAAAATAGTGGCAATCTCAACTGTTAAGCATCTTTCTAGGAATTACGCATCTTTCAGCAACCAAGTGTGCAAGAGTGGTATAGCCTATCCACTTCTGGTCAGACGCAAAATATCCCGAATGGATACCGCTGACTTTCATGGAGATGGATACATCCTGCAGAACACAGGACTCACAAAAGACTTACGAATCGCTTTCGTGGTGTGTGATGTTAACTCTGAAAAAGAACAGTTACAAGTCAATTTTTTGATTTGGGAGCAGATTTTTTCATATGAACCACTAAAATGAGCAGAATTAGCTTTATGCCATAGACCAAAAACAGAGAAAAACAGTAATAATGCACAAATATAATTTTCAGACAGGCAAGCCAACTTTCTCTTGCTCTTGTGAGAGCCTGTGTTGCCCCTGTGTGCAATTTTAAGAGCGAAGTCGAGGTAGTTACCCATAATGGAAGATTAAAGGCTTGTTGGGGAAGTGTGAACGAAGTTACTTTTAGAAAATATAAGAAAAATATTAGGGTCGAAATGTGTGCAGGTTAAAGGGCTTATGCCGCAAAAGGCGGCATAAGCCGGAAGACCCCCACCGGCAGAGCCGTTGGGTGAAATCTAGCTTGGCATAACTTTTTCTGCTGTTCAAAAATTTGTTATATCTTTGGACAATTTTATCGAGATTGCCATGTGGCAGAAAAATAGGAGATGCGCCATAGCCCATAGTAGCTACGAAACATCTCCCATTATGTGTTTTGTTTAGGTATTACGAGAACTTTTCATCCCCTCTTATACCCCCTGGTGAGTGCCATTGTAACATGGATGTTTATGGGGCGTCAAGGGAAATGTGACAAAATTATTACATTCCTTGAATGAAATTTTAAATTCCACATCTATGCTGAATTTAGTCTTTCTCTCTTC
>ENA-OOZN01001981-OOZN01001981.1-human-gut-metagenome-genome-assembly--contig:-NODE-1981-length-11978-cov-10.356202_pt1 | contig 11978 bp, 8 predicted proteins | sample MGYA00241187_ERZ501397 | MGnify/ENA primary metagenome ERZ501397 (study PRJEB25962, sample SAMEA2042921) | human gut metagenome | biome: human gut; feature: human-associated habitat; material: faeces... | reverse complement strand
TGTGCGGCGAGGGGCGTGTCCCCGGTGCTATCCGCATTGGCACGGTCTGGGGGATTCCAGAGGACGCAGAAAAGCCAGCAGACGCGAGAATCAAGAACGGCAAGTATATCAAGAAGCCCGCCGAAAATGAAAAATGAGCCGCAGATTATATCAGCGACTCTAACTCGAAATAATGGGGTCTATTCCAGCTCGCGGGTGCGAATGGGCGCACTGATCCCTTGTCACAAATCAACCTAAATCGTCGATTCGACAAACTATAGCAGAGTTCTACAAAGGAGCAGCAATTATGAACAAACAACAGCTTGCCAATAAAATCTGGGAATCCGCAAACAAAATGCGCTCCAAGATTGAGGCTAATGAATATAAAGACTACATTCTCGGTTTTATCTTCTATAAGTTTCTCTCTGATAAAGAGGTAGATTTTCTAAAAAAGGACGGATATGAAGAAGCTGACCTCCAGGAACATGTACATGAAAACAACGAGGAACTTGTTGATTATTGTCAGCAGCATTTGGGCTATTTTATCGCCTATGATAATCTTTTCTCGACATGGCTGGATAAGGGAAATAGCTTTACTGTCGACAATGTGAGAACTGCTCTTTCTGCATTCAACCGCTTGATCAGTGATACGCAGAAAAAGGTGTTCAGCAAAATTTTTAATACACTGGAAACTGGTCTGAGCAAACTTGGTGACAGCACCAGCAATCAAACCAAAGCTATCCGCGACTTGATTCAGCTGATCAAGGATATTCCTACCGATGGCAGGCAGGACTATGACGTTTTAGGCTTTATTTACGAATATTTGATCAGCAACTTTGCTGCAAATGCCGGGAAGAAGGCCGGTGAGTTTTATACGCCTCATGAAGTGTCTCAGCTTATGTCTGAGATTGTCGCAAACCACTTGAAGGATCGTGAGAAAATCGAAATATATGATCCTACGAGCGGTTCTGGCTCTCTTTTGATCACCATAGGCAAGAGTGCTGCCAAGTACCTGAAGAACAAAGACGGCATCATGTACTATGCGCAGGAGCTGAAGGAAAACACATACAATCTGACCCGTATGAATCTTGTTATGCGCGGCATTAATCCAGCCAATATCTTCACTCGCTGTGGCGATACATTGGAGCAGGACTGGCCTATGTACGATGATGTCACTCAGACGTATAACCCGTTGTATCTGGATGCTGTGGTTTCCAACCCACCGTATTCACAGCACTGGGATCCGTCTCACAAGGAAACCGATCCCCGCTATCGCTATGGCATGGCACCAAAAGGAAAAGCTGACTATGCCTTCCTGCTTCATGATCTGTACCATGTAAAACCAGACGGTATTATGACCATCGTCCTCCCTCATGGTGTCCTGTTCCGAGGTGATGCTGTTGGAGGCGCTGATGGGCTGGGCGAGGGCGAGGGGCGTATTCGCCGAAATCTAATCGAAAATAACAACATCGAAGCAATTATCGGGCTGCCCGCAAATATTTTCTATGGCACGGGTATTCCCACCATCATTATGGTTTTACGGCAAAAACGTGAAGCTTCCGATGTGCTTTTTATCGACGCTTCCAAGGGATTCACCAAAGTTGGTAAGACCAACAAGTTGATGGCGTCGGACATCAAGAGAATTGTGGACGCGATTGCCGCCCGCCCTGAGAGTATTGAAAAGTTTGCCCGACTGGTCTCCAAGGAAGAGATTCGCCGCAATGGATATAACCTGAATATTCCCCGTTATATCGATTCTTCCGAGGCGACAGAAACTTGGGATATTTACGCCACCATGTTTGGCGGCATTCCCAACCATGAAATTGACCTTCTGGAACAGTATTGGACTGCGTTCCCACAGCTAAGGAGTATTCTGTTTTCCACCGACGAGACCCCATATTCAAAATTGGCGGTTGAAAACATCAAAGATGCCATCGAAGGCAGTGCCGATGTACAAGCGTTCGTTGCAGCACATCAGTCAGCGTTCGCAGATTTTGATACATATCTGGACGGCGAACTGATCGGAAAAATGATGGATCTGAATGTCTCCAAGGCTGAGGATACTATTACGCAGAATATCTTTGGCCGTGTTGCACCGCTTCCCCTGATCGACAAGTATCAGGCGTATCAACTGTTGGATGACAAGTGGAATATAATTTCCACCGATCTTGAAATTATCCAGACAGAGGGTTTTGCTGCCACAAAGCAGGTCGACCCGAATATGGTCATCAAAAAGAAAGACGATAAGGACGAAGAAGTACAGAACGGCTGGGTAGGCCATGTCATTCCCTTTGATTTGGTGCAGACTACACTTCTTCGGGAAGATTATGATGCACTCAAGGCAAAAGAAGCCAGATTGGATGAAATTGCCGCTGAACTGACGGAGATCATAGATTCCATTGATGAGGGTGATCGCGGAGAGTTTCTGAATGATGACAATACTGCATTTGTCCCCAAAGAGTTTACAGCAAAACTTGCGGAAATCTATGCAGATATCTCTTCCCCGGAATTGCTTGGTTTGCAGGGATATGCTGCATTGATAGATGCCAAAGCCGGAAAGGCGGCGAAACTGCAATATATCTTTGAGCATAAGGAAGTGAACTGGGCGTTTGTAGATGGAAATGCCCCGTATACCAAGGGCAAAGTCGCGGCTTATATGAAAACGCTGCGCGAGGCATATTCCTTCCCGGAAGATTCCTTTGAGGCGAAGATGGTCTGTGCTGATAAGCTGATGACGGAAGAAAAAGCCGTCAAAAAGGATGTCAAAGAAAAATCCTATGCGCTCCACATGAAAACCAAAGAAACCATTGAAGGGCTGAGCGATGAGCAAGTTCTTGACCTCCTGCGCCTGAAATGGATTGTTCCGCTGTGCGCATCTCTCCGTGCCATGCCGGATGCGATCATTGACACACTGGAAAAATCGGTACAGGCGTTGGCGGATAAGTATGCCGTGACCTATTTGGAATTGGATGAGCAGATTCAGAAATCCGAGGAAGCGCTTTCTTCCATGATCGATGAACTGACAGGTAATGAATACGACATGAAGGGATTGGCAGAGTTCAAAGCTCTGTTGCAGGGTGATGCAAATGAGTAAAACCGAAATCCCTTCCATTCGTTTTCGCGGCTTTGACAACGCTTGGGAACAGCGTAAGTTCTCGGATGTTGTGACAACTCGCCGTGGGCTAACATATAAACCCTCTGATATTCGGAAAAATGGGGTTCGTGTTCTGCGCTCATCAAATATAGCCGAGGATAGTTTTACATTAGGCGATGAAGATGTTTTTGTTGTGCGTGAAGCTGTCAATATTGACTGCGCAAGGGCAAACGACATTCTCATTACTGCCGCAAATGGGTCATCAAGACTCGTTGGAAAACACACGATTATCACTGGAATCCCTGAAGAATCCGCTGTTCACGGTGGGTTTATGCTTCTTGGCACAACGAAAGAACCACACTTTGTAAATGCCTCAATGGGATCATCTTGGTACAGACGGTTTATTGAGTTATTTGTGGCTGGGGGGAATGGTGCAATCGGCAATCTCAGCAAAAACGATTTGGACAATCAAGAAATAGCGATTCCATCAGAAGAAGAACAAAAGATAATAGGTTCTTTCTTTCGCCAACTCGACCACCTTATCACCCTTCATCAGCGTAAGTTTGAAAAGTTGACGAATGTGAAAAAGTCTATGCTCGAAAAGATGTTCCCGCAAAATGGCAGCTGCTATCCCGAAATTCGCTTTAAGGGATTTACTGACCCTTGGGAACAGCGTAAGTTCGGAGAAGTGTTTATGTCATTGCAGAATAATACGCTCTCTCGTGCGGAGCTGAATGATGAGTTTGGTGCAGCACAGAACATACATTATGGAGATGTGCTCATCAAGTACGATGAAATTTTAGACGTTTCAAAAGAGCCACTTTCGTATATTGAAAAGCAGTCGATTGCAGATAAATTCAAGACTTCTTATTTGCAAAATGGAGATGTCATCATAGCTGATACTGCTGAAGATGAAACTGTCGGGAAATGCACAGAAATAGAGGGCTTGACGGATCAGAAAGTTATCTCCGGATTGCACACGATGCCGGTAAGACCGAATAGAAAATTTGCTTCTGGATTTCTTGGATTTTACCTTAACTCGGCCGCGTATCACGACCAGTTAAAACCGCTCATGCAGGGTATAAAAGTTACTTCGATTTCCAAGGGCGCTATGCAGGACACGGTTGTCAAATTTCCTTTGGATTTGAAGGAACAGGAACAGATTGGCATATACTTTGGCGGCCTTGACCACCTTATCACCCTTCATCAGCGTGAGTTGGAAAAGCTCCAAAGCATCAAAAAAGCACTGCTTGAAAAAATGTTTGTCTGATACAGGAGGCAAGCTATGGTATTTGAACAGGAAGCCGCCTTTGAAACGGCACTCATTAATTTACTGACAGAAAAATATGGCTGGGAGCCGGAAATTCTGCGCTATAAAACAGAAGAAGATCTGATCCAAAACTGGAAACAGATCCTCTTTGAAAACAACCGGGATGTGGACCGGCTGAACGATGTTCCGCTGACCGACGGCGAAATGCAGCAGATTCTTGACCAGATTACCCGTCTGCGCACGCCGCTGAAACTCAACGGTTTTATCAATGGTAAAACCGTTGCTGTCAAACGCGACAATCCCGCAGATGAACTGCACTTCGGGAAAGAAGTCAGTCTGAAAATCTATGACCGTCAGGAAATTGCCGCCGGTCAGAGCCGCTATCAGATTGCAGAGCAACCGGTGTTCAAGGCAAGAAGCTCTGTTTTACCCAACCGCCGTGGTGATTTCATGCTGTTGATCAATGGTATGCCACTGATTCACTGCGAACTGAAGCGCAGCGGTGTGGATGTCAGCCAAGCTTACAACCAGATTGAAAAATATGCACATGAGGGAGTTTTCTCTGGATTGTTTGCTCTTGTGCAGATTTTTATTGCTATGCAGCCGGATGAAACGGTCTATTTTGCCAACCCCGGCCCGGACGGAAAGTTCAACAAAGACTTTTACTTTCACTGGGCTGACGTCAACAATGAGCCGTTGAACAACTGGAAGGACATTGCACAGTATCTGCTTTCCATCCCTATGGCACACCAGCTGATCGGCTTCTATACCGTTGTCGACGATACCGACGGTATTTTGAAGGTTATGCGCAGCTATCAGTATTATGCGACTTCTCGTATTACCAGCCGCGTTGCTATGCGCCGATGGGCTGATAGGGATCAGATGGGCGGCTACATCTGGCACACCACCGGTTCCGGAAAAACACTGACCAGCTTCAAATCGGCTCAGTTGATTGCAGCTTCCAAGGATGCCGACAAGGTTGTATTCCTGATGGACAGAGTTGAACTTGGCACGCAGTCCCTGTTGGACTATCGCGGGTTTGCCGACGATACAGACTCTGTGCAAGCTACAGAAAACACGGATATTCTCGTAGCAAAACTGCGGAGCGATGATCCCGCAAACACGTTGATTGTCACATCTATTCAGAAAATGAGCCGTGTGGAAGAAGAAAATGGCTTCAATGCGCACGACATCGAACTGATTCAAAATAAACGGGTTGTATTTATCATTGATGAAGCTCATCGTGATGTGTTTGGCGAAATGCTGCGGACTATTAAAGAGACTTTCCCGAATGCCATGTTTTTTGGCTTTACCGGCACGCCGATCCACGATGAAAATCAGAAGAAAATGAGCACTACTTCGGATGTGTTCGGCAATGAGCTGCACAGGTACAGCATTGCGGACGGCATCCGTGATAAGAATGTTCTGGGCTTTGATCCATACATGGTGCCAACATACAAAGATCGTGATCTTCGGAAAGCGGTTGCACTTGAAAGAGCTAAGGCAACTACTGAGGCAGAAGCGTTGGCAGACCCTAAAAAGAAAAAAGTCTATCTGCATTATATGGATCACACAAAAGTGCCGATGGCTGGATATGTTCAGGCAGATGGTAGCTATTTGAAAGGCATTGAAGATTATCTGCCTGTTTCTCAGTACGAACGCGAAGAGCATCAGTGTGCCGTAGTTGATGATATTTTGGAAAACTGGACAACCCTAAGCCACGACAGCAAGTTTCATGCGATTTTTGCTACCAGTAGCATTCCAGAGGCAATCCAGTATTATAAACTGTTTAAAGCAAAGGGCAATCTGAAGATTACCGCTTTGTTTGACCCCAGTATTGATAACAATGGTAATGGGCTTTTTAAAGAAGAGGGCATTGTTGAAATCATCAAAGATTACAATACCAGATACAGTATGGAGTTCCAAATGGCAACTTATGCAACCTTCAAAAAGGACATTTCCTATCGTCTGGCGCACAAAGAACAGTACAAAGGAATTGAACATACTTCCGACCAGCAAATTGATCTACTGATCGTTGTCGATCAGATGCTGACTGGTTTTGACTCCAAATGGATCAACACGCTATATTTGGATAAGATTTTGGTTTACGAAAAGTTGATTCAGGCATTCTCACGTACCAATCGTCTCTATGGTCCGGAGAAGCCCTTTGGCACGATTCGTTATTATCGTAAACCGTATACAATGCAGAGAAACATTGAAGAAGCGTTCAAGCTGTATTCCGGTGATAGACCTCTTGGCCTATTTGCCGACAAGCTGGAACACAACCTTGAAAAAATGAATGCGTTGTATGATGATATTGAGCGCATCTTCCGTTCTGCCGGAATCGAGAACTTCGAAAAACTCCCGGTTGATCATGCTGAGCGCGGACAATTCGCCAAACTGTTCAAGCAGCTTAACAACTATCTCGAGGCTGCTAAGATACAGGGCTTCACTTGGAATAAGCTGTCCTATGAATTTAAGAACACCGACAGCAAAGTGACCGTTGATCTGCACATCAATGAAACCACCTACTTGATTCTTGCTTTGCGTTATAAGGAACTATTCTCTGGTGGTAGCGGAGGGACCGGTGTTGAAGATGTGCCGTATGAAATCGACTCCTACCTGACGGAAATCAATACTGGTGTAATTGATGCCAACTATATGAACTCCCGGTTCAAAAAGTACATCAAGGCATTGCAGGATGGCGCGGAAACTGCCGCTGTGCTGGATGAACTTCACAAGTCGTTTGCAACGCTCACGCAAGAGGAACAAAAATACGCAAACATCTTCCTCCATGATGTCCAGAACGGTGATGTGATAGTTGACGAAGGAAAAACGCTCCGGAATTATATTACAGAGTATATGACCAGCGCCAAAAATGACCAGATCCACCGTTTTGCCACCGCCATCGGAGTTGATGAAACGATACTGCGTAGCTTTATGCAGTCGAAAATCACGGAAGCCAATATCAATGAGTTTGGTAAATTTGACACATTGAAGGCAAGCGTGGATCAGGAAAAGGCGAAAGCCTTCCTTGAAATGATGGAGGGTAAACCCATCAAGAGATTCCAGATCAACATGAAGATTGACCAAATGCTGAGAAGGTTTATTCTTGAAGGCGGATTTGATATTACATAATAGAGAAAAGGATGCGAAAACACTATGGTGAGCAAAACAAGAAAAGTATCGTTTTATCGTCTATCACTGGAAAAACAAACACTGCTTCCGGGAACGCGCACTGTCCGGGTAACACAATTAAACAACAGCGAAATCGAAGACTGCTTTAGGGAAATATATAACGAAAAAATGCAGGTACTTTCCGATAATCATAAAGCAATTAATATCACGGCTTCAAATGGACACTATGTCATTGAAGCAATATCCTTTGAAGAGCATAGAGCTTTCTTAAAGATCGGTCAGCAAAATCCTTCTAACACTGTTGCTCTGCGAGATCGAACAACATTGGAAACAGAAAATGTACCAATGCGCGAAAGTCAGCTGCTGGAGCTTTATACTTTCTGCCTTATTGATTTTGAGAGCGGAATTGTGAGCTACATTGGAATTAACGGGGCTCCCAAAATTTCAGCTGTCCGCAACCTGTTTGATCAAACGCTTGAACCGGGAGAAAATACTTCTGCCCACCTTGCAGCAATCATGACTGATGATATTCTACAAGTATTAGTTCGGAAGCATATTATCAGCAAGGTATCTGTTACGGTAGCTGTACCTGAAGATCAAATTCTAAGCGACATCGGGCTGGATATTGAAAATTTTGATGCGATTCGAAATGTACGTACAAAAACTGCGACATACAAATTGGTAAGTCGCCGCAATAAGAACATATTTACTTCTAGTTCAAAACTCGCCGAAATGATCGCCGCAATAAAAATTAAATTTGGTGACAACCTGCAAGGGTTGACTGCAAACGCAAAGGATTATAACGAAAAATCACAGACATATGATTTGCTACAATATAACTTTACAAAAACAGTCGTCCTTGGTAGAGAGGACGAAGGTTTGTTGACACTTGATGATTTCAAAGATGCACTCGTAAATACATACGATTTATATAGGACAGAGCTGTTGAGATATTGTCGAAGTTAACCTGAATTGGTGGTGGAATAAATGACAAAGCTAAAAAACTGGATATGGATAGGTTTAGTATTAGTATTGTCAATTGGAGTATCTATTATATTATTTAAAAGCGCTTTCTTCGATATAAGCAAGTTTGAAAAATTGGCTCCGGATTTTCATTATAATGCAATATCTATGTCCGCGATAATTGGAGGCTTTTTATTTACAGGGATTAGCATTCTGATTTCTGTGATTGACAAAGAGCGCATTGAACGATTATGGAATAACAGCTATTTAGACAATTTCTATCGGTCAGCCTTCGTGGGAATGATTGCAAATATCATCACGATTATTGTTGCGTTTTCATTAGTCTTTTTAGACATTCCCTCAAAAGCGGAAGACATCTTTGTTGAGATCGAAATTGCAGCACTAATAATTGGTGTTGTATTCTTTGCGTGGTGTATAAAGTACTTGTTGTTTATAATTTCTAAGCTTAAAACCGAAAAATAAATTTTAGATTGTTGCGAGTCCCTACTGTTCACACAAGAGTTTCAAAATCCGGGTTGACATCTGCTCGGATTTTGATTATACTGTACTTAACCCAAATTGGAGGTTGAACAGCATGAAACAACTGGGTATGCGCCTTCGCGCATTGCGGGAAGGCATTGGCTTATCCCAATCAAAATTCGCCGATGTGATCGGCTCTACACAGTCCAGCATTAACCGCTATGAGAATGGCCAGGCAACGCCGACTGTCGATCTTCTACGCAAGTATGCGGACTACTTTGACGTTTCAATGGACTATATCTTTGCCCGCTGCGATGACCCGCACGGCAAGCTGTATGAGGCAAAACCTCCGGTTGACGCGAACAATCCTGAACTGAGGAAGTTTGTTGAGATGTGCTTCGATCCGGAATCACCGATGAACGAAAAACTGAAAGAAGCGATGCTGAAAATGCTGGGGGAGGCGAAGACATGAGCAGTGAATTAACCCATAATCCGGGACAGTTCGATGAAGTCATCCATATCATCGACAACGCCCGCAGCCGCGCCATGAAAGCAGTCAATGCAGAGCTTATTCAGATGTATTGGAGCGTCGGTGCGTATTTGTCAGAGCTTTGTTCTGCATCAAGCTTTGGCGATAAGATCATTGACGAAGTTGCCGCATACATTGCGCAAGAGAACCCCAACATCAAAGGTTTCAATCGTCGCGGTCTCTATCGTATGAAGCAATTCTACGAGACTTACAAGGACGATGAATTTGTGACACCACTGGTGACACAAATCAGCTGGACAAACCATCTGCTTATTATGTCTGGCTCCAAGACGGCAGATGAACGACATTTTTACATGGCGCTCTGTGCGAAGGAACATTATTCCAAACGCGAGTTGGAGCGTCAGATCGGCACATCGTACTATGAGCGTTCAATGATTTCTGCCAGGAAGCCGATGCCTGAATCCGTTTCGCATGATGTGCGTGAAAGCATCCTCGATACCTATGTGCTTGAGTTTCTGGACTTGCCGGAGCAATTTTCCGAAAAGAATCTCCGTAAAGCAATCATCGAAAATCTGAAGCAGTTTATACTTGAATTTGGCCGGGACTTTACCTTTATCGGTGAGGAGTACCGTGTTCAGGTCGGCAATACAGATTTCTTCATCGACTTGCTGTTTTATAACCGTGCGCTTTCCTGCCTTGTCCCGATTGAACTGAAAATCGGAAAATTCAAGCCGGAACACATCGGGCAGATCAATTTTTATCTCGAAGCACTTGACCGCGATGTGAAGAAGCCAAATGAAAATCCAAGTGTAGGCGTTATTCTTTGCGCCAGCAAGGATGACGCGGTTGTCGAATATGCTTTAAGCCGCAGTATGTCGCCCACACTTGTTGCAGATTATCGGCTTTGTCTTCCCGACAAGACGCTTCTACAAAACAAGCTGCGTGAACTGACAGAGCTTGCGTTGGAAAGTGGCGAAGGCAACGAGGGTGATGAAGAATGAACGCTGTTATCTACGCCCGCTATTCCTCAGACAGCCAGCGCGAAGAATCCATTGAAGGTCAGCTCCGTGAGTGCCGGGAATATGCTGAACGCAACAATATGACCATCGTTGGAACGTATATTGACCGGGCATTATCTGCAAAAACAGCAGATCGACCGGAGTTCCAGCACATGATCAAGGACAGCGCAAAAGAGTTGTTCGAGATTGTGCTTGTATGGAAGCTCGACCGTTTTTCCCGCGACCGTTACGACAGCGCTCACTACAAGCACATTCTGAAAAAGAATGGCGTAAAGGTTATTTCTGCGAAAGAGCATATCTCCGAAGGCCCGGAGGGTATTATTCTGGAAGCAATGCTGGAGGGCTATGCCGAGTTCTATTCTGCTGAACTATCAGAGAAAATCCATCGCGGACAGAAAGAGAACGCGCTGAAAGGGAAAAACAACGGCGGTGGCGTTCCGCTCGGCTATCTGTTGGACAAGAAAGCGCAGAAGCTTGCGATTGATCCTACGACTGCGCCATTAGTGGTTGAGGTATTTGAGAAGTATGCTGACGGCAAATCGGTTCGTTCTATTGTTGAGGATTTCAATGCCCGCGGACTTAAAACGAAAAGGGGACAGCCGTTCAATATCAATAGTTTCAGCTCTCTGCTGAAAAACCGCAAATACATTGGCGAGTATCGCTATCAGGATGTTGTAATTGAGGGCGGCGTTCCTGCTATCGTTCCGGAAGACCTGTTCAACCGTGTGCAGGAACGCATGGAGAAGAACCGCCATGCTCCCGCAATGGCAAAAGCAAAAGAGGACTATCTGCTGACAACAAAGCTGTTCTGCGGCAAATGTGAGCGCATGATGGTTGGTGAAAGCGGCAAGAGCCATACCGGCGCTATGCACTATTATTACAAATGCAGCGGTGCGAAGCGCCTGAAGGATTGCGACAAGAAGGCTGTTCGTAAAGACTGGATTGAACGTGTTGTTGTCCGCCTGACCATGCAGCGCGTCATGGATGAAGAAAAGATCAACAGGCTCATTGACGCAATTCTTGTTATGCAGGAGCAGGAAGACACAACAACCCCTGCGCTTCGCTCACAGCTTGCGGAAACCGAGTCCTCCATTGGAAACATTCTGAAAGCAATCGAGCAGGGCATTTTCACGCCGTCCACCAAACAGCGGCTTGATGAGCTGGAAGCTCGGAAGGAAGAAATCCTTGTGAATATCCAAACTGCGGAACTGCAAAAGCCAAAGCTGACCCGCGAACAGATGGCGGCATGGTTTGAACAGTTTCGCCATGGTGATCCAGCAAACCGTGAGTTTCAGAAACGCTTGATTGATACATTTGTAAACGCCGTGTATGTGTTCGATGATAAACTGGTCTTGACCTACAACTATCAACATGGGACGCAGACAATCTCACTTGACGAGATCGCGTCGGCACTGAGTTCGGATTTTGATGGGGCTACTCCACCATAAGGTGGCAACAATTTGGATATTTTAAGCGCAACGCTTAGAAGACCAAAGGGTTGCCGCCTTTTTTTATTTCAAATTCTGCACTCAGAAAAAAAGATAT
>ENA-OOZN01001971-OOZN01001971.1-human-gut-metagenome-genome-assembly--contig:-NODE-1971-length-12031-cov-3.971192_pt1 | contig 12031 bp, 9 predicted proteins | sample MGYA00241187_ERZ501397 | MGnify/ENA primary metagenome ERZ501397 (study PRJEB25962, sample SAMEA2042921) | human gut metagenome | biome: human gut; feature: human-associated habitat; material: faeces... | reverse complement strand
AGATCACAGTAACCCTGACCTCGGACATGTCCGCAACGGAGATTGGCACAATTATGCAGGAAAAGGGCCTGACACGTGACAGCAGACTGTTCGCATTACAGTATCTGCTATCCGAGTATAAAAAGGACTGGAAGCCCGGAACCTACGAATTGAGTACAGCCATGACCGCAGAAGAGATGATGGAAGTCATGGCCGGACAGACGGAAAGCGCAACGGAAGAGACAGTGGAGACTATAGACAACGGCAGTGCGATTACCGGTGAGACACAGGATACCACTGCAGTTGCACAGTAAAGTGTGAAATGAGGAACAGTATGATCATAGACGAGAGAATGTCCGCGTTTATCGATTCCCTGGACAGCGGGAATCCGGCGTGGCTGAATGAGATTGAAAAATTCGCTCTGGAGACACAGGTTCCCATCATACGCAGATCCATGCAAAGTCTGCTGAAATTTCTGCTGAAATTTACAAAGCCGAAGAGCATCCTGGAAGTCGGGACTGCTATCGGCTTTTCTGCGTTACTGATGAGTGAATATGCACCGGAGGATTGTCATATCACGACGATCGAAAAATATGAGAAAAGAATTCCTATTGCAAAGGAGAACTTCCGTAAGGCAGGCAGGGAAGACCGGATCACTCTGCTGGAGGGTGATGCTACGGAGATCCTGCGGGAACTGGAAGGCACCTATGATGTGATCTTTATGGATGCGGCGAAGGGACAGTACATTCATTTCCTGCCGGATATCTTACGCCTGTTGCCCCCTGGCGGACTGTTGATCTCCGACAACGTATTACAGGACGGTGATATCATAGAATCCCGTTTTGCCGTAACCAGAAGGAACCGGACCATTCATGCAAGGATGCGGGAATATCTGTATGAATTGAAACATCATCCGGAACTGGAGACGGTGATCCTGCCGGTAGGTGATGGAGTGACACTGAGTACGAAGAAAGAGGAAAGCACGGTTACTCAAAATAAATAACATAATAATACGGGTATTCCCAGGTCTGGTAAGCCAGTCCGGACCCTGACAGATTCTGCAGGAATTCATTGTTCTTTTTGTATACCACATAGACGGAAGAAGGACTGATCTTCGTGGAATAGTCGGTGAGAAAATGATAAGTGTGTATACCGTCGGTAAAGGTTTCTTCATCCTGAGTATCATAAGGAGATGCGGGATAATAAAAGAAGAAAAACTCCTTCATGTTGACCAGATCCACATAGAGATCCGCATAATCCAGGTTGAGATTCACATCATCCACACACTCCCGGAAGGAGATGGAATACAGATAATTCGGGCAGACGTCGGTCATGGTATAGACCCGAAAATAAAAGCTGCAGAAAGAGATGCACCATAAGAGATAACCGGCGGACAAAAGGAGCATAAAGCCTGTGTGATAAGAGGACAGGAAACGGCAGCAAAGGAAAAGTCCTTTTATCAGGAAGAAGAGATAACAGATAAAGAAACTGTTAGCCCGGTAGACATAGCCGGATCCGGACAGACCAATGGTGATGAGACCGCTGAGAAAGAACAGCAGATAGATACTGTCGGCCTGAAAAGTCCGCTTGTACAGAGAGACAAGAAAACTGTAAACTGCACCGATAAATCCCAGAACAATAAAAGGAATGGATAAGGGATAAAGCGTGTAAAATTTAGGTACGGCATCTAAACGGTAGGAACCACATGTCAAGGTAATCTTTATGATATCTTTTATATTTTCCCAGAAAGAAGTGACTCCCACATCGGACATGCGCTCGGAGGCGATGGGAGATATGGTAAGCCCCAGAAAATGAATGGTTTCCCAGTGGAATAACAGGGAGCATACAAATAATATTACGGGCAGAGCTGTGAGAGATCAGAACCAGAAAAATAGGTATGATCAGATAACTCAATGCATAAGAGTACAAGCTGATACCGAAGCAGACTCCGGACAGAAGTAAAGTATGCAGTTTTCCTGTTTTCAGATACAAAAGCAGTACAAGAACAGAACAGGAAATGCAGCACAACATCAGATTGCAGTCCAGGGCATAACGTCCGGACATCACAAAATACGGGCAGAAACACAGAAAAAGAGCAGCAGCGAGGGTGATTTTTTTATTATCAAAGATAAGGGACATGCTCCTGGTGCCGGTGATCCACAGAAGAAGACTGGCAAAGGCAGCAGGAAATCTTACCAGAAAAACGGACAGATTCCCCTTCCCGAAAAACTTGATCAGCAATACGACAAGGTAAGTATAGAGAGGGCTTTGGCCACCGTAAAAATTCTGCGGATAGAAAGGCAGCACATTGAGATAACGATCGGTACCGTAATTGGCCAGACACCAGGAGTTATATCCAAGAGCGGCTTCGTCTATATGTAAAACATCCGGTAAAACGGTCAGTTTATAGAATCTTAAAAATACTGTGACACAAAACAGAAAAAGTAATGTGATCTGATACCAGTTTTGTTTGCATAAATTCTTCATCTCGTGTATCCTTATATATTATGATGTCGGGGTCAAAAGAAAAAGAAAATCAACAAGGCAGAGGTCATAGGAAAAGGTCTGCTGACGGTGCTGCTCATTGCACTGGAATTAGCCATCTGGCCGGGATACCTGGTGTATAATAACTATATGAGCAGCTCTTACAGTGAATACAGTGTGTATAGTGAGCCCATCACGGAACGGACGGAGATCACACAGTATTTTAAGCCGCTGTATTCCAGATTGGATCAGATAGAATTTGCGCTGGGATTTGAGCAGGAAGCGGTGACAGATCAGGTATTGCATTTTGTACTATATGATGAAAAGAATACAGAGCTGATGTCACAGGATTTTCCTCTCGGAAGTATGAGTGCGGATCATTTCTACGCACTTCCCCTGGGGGTGTCACTTTCCGGAAAACAGACATATCATTGGACGCTTACAATACCGGAAGCCGCAGAATGCAATATCCGGTTTATGTATGCGGAACATGGAAACGGTGTGGCCCCGGAGAATATACGTCTTGAAAGGAACGGCGGGTTGTTTGCTGCGGAAGATGCACAGGCTACAACCAGATATTATTATAAGATACATCCGGATAAAGTGATCATAATAGGTGGTTACTGGCTGGGAAATGCTTTGATTTATCTCATTCTTTTGGAAACTATGAATAAAGCGTTCAAATATTGGAGAAATAAGAAGGGTACAGCAGATGAAACAGTTGCTTAAGGAAAACAGTAAATGGAAAAACGTTGGATGGTTTTTCCGGATCTTATTCATGATATTTGCGTTGACACCGGGCTGTCTGACAACATTGAGTGACGGATTGGACGGTCTGCATGTGGAAATGGTTTTTCTGACCATGGGTGTGGGAGCAGTATGCTGGATCACGAAGGACGAATCTCTGAGAAAAAACAGATGGCTGCATGTTTTGTGCGCCTTTTTTGCGGTTACTACGGTAATGGGGACGAGCTATCATGAGCAGGGCAGCTGGAACTATGTGTTTGGAAACTTTGCTCAGTTCCTGTTGGCGCTGGTGGTGATGGCCGGTTATTACAACCTGTATGAGAGTCTCATTGCGTTGGGAGCCTATGTGTCGGAACATTGGGAAGGAGTGCGCAGGAGAGAAATAAAGGGGAAAATAGAGAACTTTATTTTCGAAGCCCATCCCTTCTGGAGTACTTTTGCCATAGCAATGCTGTGTGCGCTGCCCTATATGATAAGTTTTTTCCCGGGACCGATTCAGGCGGATGCATTTGAACAGGTGTGGAAGTACATGGGAATTATTGAAAACAGCAATAAACACCCGGTGGTATCCACAGCAATCATGGGAAGATGCCTGGCTTTCGGAAGAGTGGTACTGGGATCCGACAATCTTGGAATTTTTACCTATACTTTGATACAGTCCCTATTGCAGGCAGTTGGAATCTCATATCTAGTCTGCGTTATGAAAAAAATGAAAGCTCCGGTCTGGATCCGTTGGTTCGGACTTCTGTTTCTTACTGTGTTTCCGCTATTTCCCATGTGGGGATTTACTATGGTGAAGGATGCACAGTACTATATCAGCCTGTTGTATTTTGGAGTGTCATTTGCGGACATCCTGGTAGATGGAACGGAAAAGAAAAAATGGTGGAAACAGATCGTATTTCTCTGTGCTTCTTACGGTATGATACTCTGCAGAAAAGAAGGCAGATACCTTTTGGTTTGTGCGCTGATCTGTCTGTTTTTCTATCATAAAAAGCAGTGGAAATTATACCTGTTTACAGCAGTAACCGGTTTTATGATCCTGTTCTATATAGAGCAGATATATATGCCGGCACATGATATTGAAGAGGGAAGACTGGCGGAAGGACTATCGGCCCCTATTCAACAGACGGCAAGATACCAGAGGGATCACGGAGCAGAGGTCACGGAGGAAGAACGGGCGATTCTGTCGGAATTGTTTGATGACTATGATCAGATGGGAACGGCACATTATTCACCGGAGATATCCGATGCGGCCAAAGACCAGATGATATCCCATCCCACGAAGGAACAACTGAAGAATTATTTTAAAGTCTGGTTTGCACAGTTCTGCAAGCATCCGGATACTTATTTCCAGGCATTTTTTAACCAGACTTACGGATATTTTTATACGGACCGGAAGGACAGACTGGGAACGCCGATCATAGAGACTACGGTTGGCAGAGAGCAGCTTTCGATGGAAGAGTTCTATATGGAAATAGGATTTCCTCCACAGCTGAAAGGCATGAGAGAATTTCTGATCGGCATGATACATTTTGTAACGCAATTCCCGCTGATCTCCCTGTTGTATAATGCGGGATTTCACGGATACCTGCTGCTGGGATATGTGGTGTATCTGCTGGGATCGAAAAAGGGAAAGCGGATTTTGCTGATAGTACCCACACTGCTGGTGTTTGCGGTATGCATTCTTTCCCCGGTCAACGGAGAACTGCGCTATATGCTGCCGGTGATGATAATGCTTCCGCTAAATCTGACATGGTGTGCTTATCAGGAAAGAGAATCTGTTGCAGAAAAAGAGGAGAAATAAAATGACATATAAAAAACCGGAACTTTTAATCCCGGCCAGCAGCCTGGAAGTATTAAAAACGGCTGTTATTTTTGGCGCGGATGCTGTTTATATCGGCGGAGAAGCTTTTGGACTGCGGGCCAAGGCAAAAAATTTCAGCAGTGAAGAAATGGCGGAAGGAGTTGCATTCGCCCATGCACATGGAGTGAAGGTTTATGTGACGGCCAATATTCTGGCGCACAATTATGATCTCGAGGGAGCCAGAAAATATTTTGCCGAGCTGCGGGATATGAAGCCGGAGCAGCCGGATGCGCTGATCATTTCCGATCCGGGAATGTTCATGATCGCCAAAGAAGTCTGGCCCCAGGTGGAAGTGCATATTTCCACGCAGGCCAACAATACCAACTATGAGACATATCTGTTCTGGTGGAAGCTGGGAGCCAAAAGAGTGGTGTCTGCCAGAGAACTGTCACTGGTAGAGATCAAGGGAATCCGGGAGAAGATTCCTGCGGAAATGGAGATTGAGAGTTTTGTCCACGGGGCAATGTGTATCTCTTATTCCGGCAGATGTCTGCTGAGCAATTTCTTTACAGGAAGAGATGCCAACAGAGGTGCCTGCACACATCCCTGCCGCTGGAAATATGCGGTGGTGGAGGAGACCCGTCCCGGAGAATATCTGCCGGTTTACGAGAATGAGCGGGGGACATATATTTTCAACTCCAAGGATCTGTGCATGATCGAACATATTCCGGAGCTGGTGGAGGCAGGAATCGACAGTCTCAAGATCGAGGGGCGTATGAAGACCGCATTGTATGTGGCAACGGTAGCCAGAACCTACCGGAAGGCCATTGATGATTATTTTGCCGATCCGGAGCTGTACGAGAAAAATATGGACTGGTACAAGGCAGAGATCTCCAAGTGCACCTATCGTCAGTTTACGACGGGGTTCTATTTCGGCAAGCCGGATGAAAATACGCAGATCTATGATAATAACACTTACGTGAACGAATATATTTATCTGGGAATTGTGGAGGCAGTAAAGGATTCTCTGTGCCGGATCGAGCAGCGGAACAAATTCTGCGTGGGCGATTCCATAGAAATCATGAAGCCTGACGGCACCAATGTACCGGTCACGGTGGAAGCTATGTACACCGAGGAGGGAGAAAGTGTGGACAGTGCACCCCATCCCAAGCAGGTGCTGTGGATAAAGTTATCCACGCCGCCGCAGGAATTTGATTTGCTGCGTCAGAAAAATGCTGATTGAGAAAGAGTGACCGGAGGTAACGCCTTATGAAAAGGGAAGGCAGAATTCATAAAGGAGTGTCCATAGGTGCCTATAGTATTCTCATCGCTTTTATGCTGTTGCTGTTGTGGACAGTACTCAGGTATCCGGGGAATCATCTGATCCCATGGCAGATGGCTCTGGGGGTGGCGGCTGCTACAGTGTTGCTGCTGGCGGCCGGTGCGGCATGGAATAAAATATATACGGTGACAGGCCGGAGAAATTCGCTGTATGCCGTAGCGCTGGTATTGTTTGGGGTGCTGCTTTATGTGGTTTCATTGAGCCGGCAGGGGAATGAGAATACTCTGCTGGATTACACCTATGTCTATCGGGATGCCCTGAATCTGGCGAACGGGAGAGAACTGGAAGACACCAATTATTTTTTGACCTATTCGAATAATCTGAAGCCGATGCTTTTGCTTTCCGTTCTGTTTCGGATGGCATTGCTGATGGATGTGTCCCCGTTTTATTTTGTTTTGCTGCGGAATGTAATTCTGGTGATGCTGGTGGCATGTGCCTGTGGTTATCTTGCGGAACGGAATGGGGATACTTGCTGGAGATTTCCGATCCTGCTTGCCTTTGTATTTCTGCTTCCGATGTGGGAGATGACTGCCGTGTTTTATACGGATTCCATGAGCTTCGGTATGGGAATCCTGGGACTGGCTTTCCTGAAATTGGCGGCAGCATCCAGGGGGAAGCGCCGGCAGATCCTGTGGGCGCTGCTTGCGGCCGGTATGGCAGTACTGGCAGGCACATGGAAGATCACAGTGATCATACCGCTGATCGCATGCGCTGTGATCCTCTTGTGGCAGAGAGTGTCGGTGGACCGTCGAGTGACATTGCTGTTTGGAGGTTTTGTCGTGATTCTGGGAGTGGCTCTGCAGCTCTGGGCCAATTCCTACGAGATCACAAAGGAAGCATCTGAAACAGCCAATCCTGTGATCAGCTGGGTGGCACTGGGAATGAAGGAAGACGGTTCCTGGACCAACAACACAGAGTTTGTGGATCATATGTATGAATTTTCCACCAGACAGGAAAAACAGCAATACAGTATGGAATATATTCGCGAAAACAGATCGGAATTCTGGAATCCCGTACATTTGCGCAAAAAGGCAAGCTATAATTTTGCCAACGGAAATCTGGGGGCCAGTGCATTTTTAAACGTGGAGTACAGCGATGGAACCCTGCTCTGGGAAATGTTTTCGCCCTGGGGAAAATACTACTGGCGCACCTGTCAGTATTGTTTCTGCTATCTGGTGTCCATGTATGTGCTGTTACTGATCGGAATGATCCTCAGCCTTCGCAATATTATCAGAGATCAGGAACCACCTGTAATGCTGATGATCTGTCAGTTGGGATTTATCGGTATCGTTGTTTTTTTAATGTTCTGGGAAGCCAGTGGAAGACAGATGTACAATCAGATGCCCGGAATCCTGCTGGGAAGTGTTCTGAGTATAGAGTATTTTTGGAAAAACTTATCACTAAAACCTCGAAAATAATAATTGACCATTATAACGCACATGTTGTACACTGTATTCGATATTATTTTATTGTATACCGAAGGGAAGTAGGGACATGCGCGAAGAATTGAATGTAGAGGAGCTTTTTGCCAGCAAGGTGTTTACCCTGGGCAAGATGAAAGAGAGGCTCCCAAAGAGTACTTACAAAGAAGTGAAGAAGATCATGGATCAGGGAGGAGAACTTTCCCTGGCAACTGCGGATGTAGTGGCAAGTGCCATGAAGGATTGGGCCATCGAGAACGGTGCCACTCATTATACCCACTGGTTCCAGCCGTTGACCGGCATTACCGCAGAAAAACATGATGCTTTTGTGACACATCCTGATGAGGATGGCCGGATGATCATGGAATTTTCCGGCAAAGAACTGATCAAGGGAGAGCCCGATGCATCTTCTTTCCCTTCCGGAGGCTTACGTGCTACCTTTGAGGCAAGAGGTTACACTACATGGGACATCACTTCCCCCGCATTTATCAAAGAGACCGCTACCGGTCCGACCCTTTGTATCCCTACAGCATTCTGTTCTTATAAAGGCGAAGCACTGGATAAGAAGACACCGTTACTTCGTTCCATGGAGGCTCTGAGCAAGCAGGCGATCCGTATCGTCCGCCTGTTCGGCAATACAGAAGCTACCAAAGTACTGCCTTCCGTTGGCGCGGAGCAGGAATATTTCCTGGTAGATTCTGCCAAGGCTTTGCAGCGTGAAGATATTATTTTCGCCGGACGAACCCTGTTCGGTGCTCCCGCCCCCAAGGGACAGGAGATGGATGACCACTATTTCGGTGTTATCCGTGAGCGTATCGGTGGTTTCATGCATGATGTCAATATCGAGCTGTGGAAGCTGGGTGTAACATCCAAGACCCAGCATAATGAGGCGGCTCCCGCACAGCATGAAGTGGCGCCCATCTACGAGTCTGCCAATGTGGCAGTGGATCACAACCAGCTGGTAATGGAGACTCTGAAGCGTGTGGCAGGCAAGCACGGTCTGCGCTGCATGCTGCATGAGAAGCCTTTTGCCGGAGTAAACGGTTCCGGTAAGCATAACAACTGGTCCATCACTACGGACAATGGTGTGAACCTTCTGGAGCCCGGCCAGACCCCCAATGAAAATATTCAGTTCCTGCTGGTACTGGCATGTATCATGAAAGCTGTAGATACCCATGCGGATCTGCTGCGTCAGAGTGCGTCCAATGTAGGTAACGATCACAGACTGGGCGGTTACGAGGCACCCCCTGCCATTATTTCGATCTTCCTGGGCGAACAGCTGGAGGATGTGGTGGCACAGCTGGTGGAGACCGGTAAAGCAGACAATCTGAAAGAAGGCGGTGTACTTCGCACCGGTGTATCCACATTGCCGGATTTTGTAAAGGATGCTACCGACAGAAACCGTACTTCACCGTTTGCCTTTACAGGAAATAAATTCGAATTCCGTATGGTGGGAAGCGAGGATTCCATCGGAAGCCCCAACACCACCCTGAATGCCATTGTGGCAGAGGCGTTCTGCGAAGCTGCAGACCGTCTGGAAGGTGCGGAAGATTTCGATATGGCAGTCCATGATCTGATCAAGGAATATATGACGGAGCACCAGCGTATTATTTTCAATGGCAACGGTTATGCCAGGGAATGGGAAGAGGAAGCAGCCAGAAGAGGACTGCCCAATATTCCTTCCATGGTAGCAGCAGTAGATACTCTGACTACTCCCAAGGCTATCCATCTGTTTGAAAAGTTCGGTATTTTCACCGAGGCAGAGCTGCGTTCCCGCGCGGAGGTACTGTACGAGACCTATGCAAAGACCATCAATATCGAGGCACTGACTATGGTGGATATGGCAAACAAGCAGATCATTCCTGCAGTAATGAAATACAGCAAGTCGCTGGCAGATGCTGTTATTGCTATTACGGAAGCTGGCGGAGACACCTACGTGCCTACCCGTATGTTGCAGCAGATCACACAGAAGCTGACAGAGATGGAAAAGGCATCCGAGGCACTTCTCGAGGTGGAGAAAAAGGCTTCCGCCATGGAGAGAGGCAAGGAGCAGGCATTCTGTTATCATGATGAAGTCATGGTGGCAATGAACGCACTGAGAAAACCTGCGGATGAACTGGAAAAGCTGGTAGACAAGAAGTACTGGCCGTTCCCGACCTATGCGGATCTGTTGTTTGAGGTATAGAGCACTTCAGAGATCGCTTCGGATGCAAAAGTAAAGCCTCGTAGAGGCGATTTTGCGAATGGAGTTCTGAATAGTTACAATTTTTTCAAAAAAGGTATTGCATTCAAAAAAAATCTGTTGTATAGTAATGAGCCATAGAGGAGCGATCCTCACAAGTTAATATTTTTCAATGCGAAACGAAGGCGTTTACACTAGGAAGTGTAGCGCCTTTTTTTGTTGCTATTCAGAGCCGTAACTATCGTACATCTTCGGCGAATGCTTGCATGCGCAAGAAGATGTAACGATAGTTATTCGGCGAAGTAACTTACATAAGCAAAAGGAAAGCATCGAAGATGCGATTTTGCGCATGTAAGTTCTGAATAGCAACTGTGCAAGTAAGTCGCAGGAAGCATGGAAAATAGCAAGAATAAGGAGGAAACGAAGATGAGTGAAGTATTAAACGTGGAAGAAATCTTTGGCAGTAAGGTATTCACTCTGGGTAAGATGAGGGAAAGACTACCCAAGAGCGTATACAAAGAAGTGAAGAAGATCATTGATCACGGCGGAGAGCTGTCTCTGGCCACCGCCGATGTTGTAGCAAAGGCAATGAAGGATTGGGCCATCGAGAACGGTGCCACCCATTATACCCACTGGTTCCAGCCTCTGACCGGTATCACCGCAGAGAAGCACGATGCATTCGTAACCCATCCCGATGAGTACGGCAAGATGATCATGGAGTTCTCCGGTAAGGAGCTGATCAAGGGCGAGCCCGATGCATCTTCCTTCCCCTCCGGAGGCTTACGGGCTACCTTCGAGGCAAGAGGCTATACTGCATGGGATATCACCTCTCCCGCATTCCTGAAAGAGGATGCAACCGGCGTGATCCTCTGCATTCCCACTGCATTCTGTTCTTACAAGGGTGAGGCACTGGATAAGAAGACACCGCTTCTTCGTTCCATGGAAGCAGTCAGCACACAGGCACTGCGTATCGTAAGACTGTTCGGCAATACCGAAGCTACCAAGGTCGTAGCTAGCGTGGGACCGGAGCAGGAATATTTCCTGGTAGACAGAGACAAATACTTAAAGCGTGAAGACCTGATCTTCGCAGGACGTACCCTGTTCGGTGCACCCGCACCCAAGGGACAGGAGCTGGAGGATCATTACTTCGGTACTATCCGCGAGAGAATCGGTTCCTTCATGAAGGATCTGAACATTGAACTGTGGAAGCTGGGTGTAACTGCGAAGACACAGCACAACGAAGTGGCACCTGGACAACATGAGCTTGCGCCGATCTATGCACAGTGCAACGTAGCAGTTGACCATAATCAGCTGATCATGGAGACGCTGAAGAAAGTGGCATATCGCCATAATCTTCAATGCCTGTTACACGAAAAGCCGTTTGAAGGTGTAAATGGTTCCGGAAAGCATAATAACTGGTCACTGGTTACAGATGATGGGATCAATATTCTGGATCCGGGAAAGACACCTCATGATAATATTCAGTTCCTTCTGGTTCTGACCTGTATTCTCCGTGCAGTAGACCTGCATGCAGACCTGCTCCGTGAATCTGCTTCTGACGTAGGAAACGATCACAGACTTGGAGCAAATGAAGCACCGCCGGCAATTATTTCCGCATACCTCGGAGAACAGCTTGAAGACGTGCTTGCACAGCTTATTGATACCGGAGAAGCTGCACACAGCTTAAAAGGCGGCAAATTACATACCGGTGTAAGTACGCTCCCGGATTTTGCAAAGGATGCAACTGACAGAATGAGTCGTATGGCAGATGATTTACAGCAGGAAGCTAAGAATGTTTACAAGATTGATGAAAATATCTCACATGTGTTAGAGATTGTAGATAATAACTCGGCAGCTTCCGAGGAAACAGCGGCAGTAAGTGAAGAGCAGGCAGCACAGGTACAGACTATGGTACATATTATGGAGAAGTTTACTATAAGTTAGTAGGCACAATATTGAATGAACAGAGTATATATGATACAATCTCACTATGGTGCTTTTATGATGCTTTAGTGTATTGAAGTAAGAATACATTTTGACACAGGAATTTATATTAGAATAAAGTGCCATAA
>ENA-OOZN01001961-OOZN01001961.1-human-gut-metagenome-genome-assembly--contig:-NODE-1961-length-12068-cov-1.457005_pt1 | contig 12068 bp, 10 predicted proteins | sample MGYA00241187_ERZ501397 | MGnify/ENA primary metagenome ERZ501397 (study PRJEB25962, sample SAMEA2042921) | human gut metagenome | biome: human gut; feature: human-associated habitat; material: faeces... | reverse complement strand
ATATGCTTCCTGCATTTAACACAACAAACCTTGAAATGACTTATGCCATTGCAAAAGGATTAAATAAAGCAAAACTTCCAGGTTACATTCAGATTTCTTCTAATAACTTAAGATTATCTGACCCTGAAGCTATCGTATATTTAACAAAGAAAGCCCTTGCTGACAATGATGTTCCAATTGGTCTTCATTTAGACCATGGAAAATCATATGAAGATGTAAAGGCTTGTGTAAATGCCGGGTTTACTTCTATTATGATCGATGCTTCTCATCTTCCATTTGAAGAAAATATCGAAGAAGTAAAAAGAGCTGTAGAATACTGTCATTTCTATAATGTACCTGTAGAAGCTGAACTTGGATGTTTACAGGGAAAAGAAGAAGATATCGTAAATGAAGCAGATGCAAAAACAGATCCTGATATGGTTGCTGATTTCGTTGCACAGACAGGATGTGACTTACTAGCTGTTGCCGTTGGAAATGTTCACGGACTTGATATTGAACCTAAAGTAGATCTTCCATTATTAGAGCAGATTGTACAGAGTGGTAAGAAATTACTGATCATTGCTGAAGATATCGAAGGTGAAGCATTAACAACATTGATCGTTAACAAATTACGTGGAACATTCTCTGTATGTGCAGTGAAAGCACCTGGATATGGAGACAGAAGAAAAGCAATGCTTGAAGATATCGCTATCTTAACAGGTGGTACAGTGATCTCTGAAGAAGTTGGTCTGGAATTAAAAGACGCAACATTAGATCAGTTAGGACGTGCAAAATCTGTCAAAGTTGAAAAAGAAAACACGGTCATCGTAGACGGTGAAGGAGATAAAGATGCAATCCAGGCACGTCTTGGACAGATCAAAGCACAGATCGAAGAAACAACATCTGAATTCGACAAAGAAAAATTACAGGAAAGATTAGCTAAATTATCTGGTGGAGTTGCAGTGATCCGTGTTGGAGCAGCAACAGAAACAGAGATGAAAGAAAGTAAATTACGTCTGGAAGATGCCTTAGCAGCAACAAAAGCAGCAGTAGAAGAAGGAATCATCTTTGGTGGAGGATCTGCTTATATCCATGCATCTAAGAAAGCAGCTGAGAAAGTAGCTGACTTAGAAGGAGACGAAAAGACAGGAGCAAACATCATCCTCAAAGCATTAGAAGCACCATTATTCCAGATTGCAGTCAATGCAGGTCTTGAAGGAGCTGTGATCGTCAATAAAGTAAAAGAAGCAGAAATCGGAAAAGGATTCGATGCATTACATGGAGAATACGTAGACATGGTAGAAAAAGGAATCATCGATCCAGCCAAAGTAACAAGAAGCGCATTACAGAATGCAACATCCGTAGCTTCTACATTATTAACAACAGAATCAGTTGTTGCGAATATCAAAGAAGAAGCACCAGCAATGCCAGCAGGAGCACCAGCCGGAATGGGAATGATGTAGGCATTGAACACTGGCATTGAACACTTAGTGAAAACAAGCTGACAAGCGAAGCAACTCAAAGATTAAATAAAAAAACACCTCAGAATTCGAAAGAGTTTTGAGGTGTTTTTTGTATAGAGAAAAATCCTATAAATCAAAAAATAGTCTGAGAAAATATGATATGGTCAAATGACCATGCAGTTGGAAAAACGTTTGACAAAACAAATGAGTTGTATTATTATAAATACAACAAGAACAGAATCACGTCACAAGGTGCATATGCACAAATGGAGGTAAAACTATGCTGACAGATATGGGAACAATCTTAAGACAGGCGAAGAAAGAAGGATATGGAGTTGCCGCTCCAAACGCATGGAGTTTAAATACAGTAAAGAGTATTTTTGAAGCAGCAAGTGAATTAAAAGCCCCGGTCATCATTGATGGTGCTGGAATTCATCAGATTGAAGAAATATCAGATGCCGTTCATTTTTATGAAAAGAAATTTCCAGAAGTAACAGCAGCATTAAATTTAGACCATGGAGGACCATTTGAAGAGATCATTCAGGCAATCCGCTGTGGATATACATCTGTCATGGTAGACCGTTCTACATTGACATTTGAAGAGAATGTCAGAGAAGTTGCAGAAATCGTAAAGATTGCTCATGCAGTTGGAGTTTCTGTAGAAGCAGAACTTGGACATGTTGGACAGGGATTTGAATACGAACAGACCAGAGATTCCGGTCTTACAAGGAAAGAAGAAGCGATTGATTTTGTAAAACAGACAAATGTAGATGCGTTGGCAGTATCTGTTGGAACTTCTCACGGAACTTACCATGGAACTCCAAAACTGGAATTTGAACTATTAGCAGACTTGCATCAGATGGTCGAAGTGCCATTAGTTCTTCATGGAGGATCAGGAACAGGAGATGATAACCTGAAGAAAGCAGTGCAGACAGGAATTCAGAAAGTTAATTTGTGCACAGACTTAAGTAATGCAGGGTTAGAAACATTAAAAGGATACTTACAGATTGACTATGATCATATGAAGAAAGATGGGAGTCTTGGAGAATTTGGAAATAAAACAGCGAATATGTTTGATCTTTCTAATGAGATGAGGATAGGATACAAAGAAGCATTAAAACACTACATCACACTATTCGGCAGTGTAAACAAAGCATAGCAATGGAGTAGTCTAGGTACGGTACATCAATATATGAAAAATAAAGATAAGAAGGATGAATTTTGAAAGGAAGTGCAGTGTCATGGGAAGGAAAATGAAGTTTGGGTGTTTGGTAAAAAAGGGTGTTGCAGAGGTCAGAGAACGTGATCTTCCAGAAGTAGGGCCATATGATGTATTACTTCATATGAAAGTATGTAATATCTGCACGACAGATTATGGACAGTGGTTAGGATTACGAGAACATCAGGGATATCCTATGGCAGGAGGACATGAAGCAGCAGGGATCGTTGAACAGGTTGGAGAAAAAGTAACAGATCTCAAAGTAGGAGATATGGTAGCAACTGGATACGAAGGATGCGGACATTGTCCTGCTTGTCGTGAAGGACATATCGATCAGTGTGAAGAAATTCGCAATGATACAGAAGATGGATATAAATGGGGATTCTTTGGTTTTTCAAATTATTGTGTAAAGAATTCAAGTGGAGTTTATAAAGTGGCGAATGACCTAAATCCATCGGAAGCAGGATTTATGGAACCACTTGCAACAGTCATTCATGGAGCAAAGAAATTAAGATTAAAGCCATTTGAAACAGTTGTAGTCATTGGTGCAGGAACTATGGGATTAATTAACGCCCAGACAGCGAAAGCTTACGGATGTCGTGTGATCGTATCAGAGATGATTCCTAAGAAGATTGAGACAGCCAAAGCGATGGGATTTGAAGTGATAGACTGTAATGAAAGTGATCCTGTAGAAAAGGTAAAAGAGTTAACGGAAGGAATTGGAGCAGATGCTGTGATTGTAGCTGTTGGAGCAACCAGTGCCAACAGTCAGGGACTTGAGATGTTAAAACAAAATGATGGAAGAATGTTATTATTTGCGGCAGGATATCCAGTTCCAGAGTTGAAAGTTGACTCAAATATGTTACACTATAGAAAGATGGAACTGATCGGGACATTCGGGGCAGATCATGAAGACTTCAAAGAAGCTGCCCAAGCATTAAGTACCAAGGTTGTGGATGTGTCTAAATTGGTAGAAGAGAAGAAATTTCCACTAAGCAGACTGCAGGAAGCTTATGAAGAGGCAAGCAAACCTGGAATGTACAGGGTAAGTGTCATGTTAGACGAAGAATAAATGAAACGCTAAAAACAGGAGGTAGCCATGAACAATTTTACGTATTCTATTCCAACAAAGATTCATTTTGGAAAAGGACAGATTTCTCATCTTAGTGAACTTTCAGAGAGCGGTAACAAAGTTTTATTATGCTATGGCGGTGGGAGTATCAAAAAAGCAGGAATTTATGACGAAGCAGTCAAGATTTTAAAAGAAGAAGATATGGAAATCTTTGAATTATCAGGAATCGCGCCAAATCCAAAGATTGAATCTGTTAGAGAAGGTGTAAAACTTTGTAAAGAAAACAGCATTGATATGGTACTTGCTATTGGAGGAGGATCTGTCATTGACTGTGCAAAGGTTGTAGCGGCAGGAGCTTGCTATGATGGGGATCCATGGGATCTGGTTATTACACCAAGATGGATCAAGAAAGCATTGCCAATTTACAGTGTCCTGACATTATCAGCCACAGGATCAGAGATGGATAAATTTGCGGTTATCTCCGATATGTCAAAGAATGAAAAATGGGGAACTGCAAGTGATCATATGAAACCAAAGATGTCAATCCTTGATCCGGAATATACCTATTCTGTATCAAAAAAACAGACAGCGGCTGGAACAGCAGATATCATCAGTCATATTTGCGAGAATTACTTTACCAATGTGAAGAATGCAGACGTTCAAGCAAGATTTGCGGAAGGACTGTTAAAGAACTGTTTTAAATATGGTCCTGTTGCTTTAGAAGAACCAGACAATTATGATGCAAGAGCTAATCTGATGTGGACAGCAAGTATGGCAATTAACGGAATGATTCAATATGGAGCTGAAGTCGCATGGTGTGTACATCCAATGGAACATGAATTAAGCGCATTCTATGATATCACACATGGAGAAGGATTAGCGATCTTAACACCTCACTGGATGGAATTTGCATTGAATGATGATACAGCATATAAATTTGCAGACTATGCAAGAAATGTCTGGGATGTTGTAAATGACGATGACATGGCAGCAGCCAAAGAAGGAATTGCATATACGAGAGAGTACTTTAAGAAGATGGGACTTCCACAGACGTTAACAGATGTTGGAATTGATAAAGAATATTTTGACATTATGGCACAGAAAGCGGCCGATGGATGCAAGGGATCTTTTGTACCATTGAGTAAAGAAGATATTGTAAGTATTTACGAAGCAGCTCTATAATAATGTAGAAAGTAAGCAGCATGGCAGCAAAGAAAGCAGTTATGCTGCTTTTTACATAAAAAACAATAAAATTTTATTAAATATTTTAATGCGAAATAAAATTTTATATGATTTTATTGCCGATAAAAAATAAATAAAAAAATAGATTTGAAAATGTAATTTTGAGAAAAGAAAATGCTGCATACTGCTTGGGTATGCAGCATTTTTCAGAAGGAGGGAACAGAGATGCAGGAGCAGGTAAAGGCAACGTTTCTGGTAAATGCGGCAGTGCTTCTGGAGTTTCGGGGGACGAAGCTGCTAATCGACGGGATTTATGATGAAAACGGACATTGCTTCAGCAATCTTTCTGAAAGGCAATGGGAAAAGCTGAAGGCGGGCGAGGGAGAATTTGCAGGTATTGAGTATCTGCTGTTTACCCATGAGCATGGGGATCATTTTTCGCCGCAGAGGGTGGCGGAATATCTGGAGTACCGGCAGCCGAAGGCGATTTTCATGCCGAGAGACGGCTCTGCTGCCTTGCGGGCGTTGCAGAAAAAGGCGGAGGGGATGGGGATTCCGTGTGTTCTGCTGCATCGGGAATTATGCAGGAAAACCGTTTTTCGCCCGGAGCAGGAGATTCGTATTCGTGCCTTCCAGACCAGACATCTGGATAAGCTTTACTGGGATGTGCCGCATTTCTGCTATTTATTAGAGTGCGGCGAGAAGAAGCTGCTCTTTACGGCGGATGTGGATTTCACACAGGAGGATTTTTCTGCGGTACGAGGCATGGCGCTGGATGCGGTGTTTGTCAATCCGCTGATGAGCCACAGCGAGGAGGGCAAGGCATTATTTGCGGCAGGCGTATTGCAGACAAAGACGAAGATTGTTTATCATATTCCCTTTGCAGGAGAGGATAAAATGATGATACGGAAGATTGTGGAGCAGGAAATGCGCGCAGGAAGGCAGGAAAATGCGCTGTTCTTTATGGAGGAAGGACAGACCTGCCTGATTTAAGAAAAATAGGATTCTGAGGTTTTGTGATAAAAAATTCTGACAAGAACCTCTTTTTTTAGACATCATTTTGTATACAAAAGCAGTTTTATGAATTTTAAATAAAAATCAGAAATACATTCTGTAAATTACGCCAAAAAGGAAAAAAATGGCGGTATTGTATTGACACATAAAAATTCTAATGATAAAATTTGAATACAAAATAAATAAAAAGAATACAAAATAAAGAAGGGGAGATACAAATGATGCAATCCATCGAACATGCTGCAGGCAGCATAAAAAGAGTCGTTGCATTCCGCTTGAAGCCCGGTATGGATGTTTTGAAGGGCATCGAGGAGATTTGCAAAGCAGAAAATATTAAAAACGGCGTAATCCTCAGCGGGATTGGTAGTCTGGACGGTGCAGCCTTTTGTAATCCTGTTCCTTTGAAGGATAAAAAAGCAGGATACGGCTACGGAGAACCTACGATTCTGTATGGTCCCATTGAGTTGACTGCGGCGGCCGGCATGATCTGCCACGATGATGACGGCAACCTTCTGCTTCATGTACACATGAGCATGAGCGACCAGCACGGCACAGGGCATGGCGGTCATCTCATTGAAGGCACAAAGGTTCTGCTGACCACGGATATGGTGATTGCGGAGCTGGATGGGCTGGTTATGGGCAGAAGATTTGATGAGGAACTCGGGGTGCCTCTGTTTGCACCCAAGCAAAAATAAAAAACATAAAAAGAATGAGAAAAAAGAAAGGTGTGAATCACATTGGCTTCTAAAGGTAAAAAATATCCCAAGGAAATGCTTTTGGATATGTACAAAACAATGTTGAGTATCAGAGCATTTGAAACAAAAGCGGCAGAATGCTTCACAAAGGGTATGCTGGCAGGGAATATTCACCTGTGCATCGGGCAGGAGGCAGTGCCCACAGGTGCTTGCTATGCACTGGAACCCGAAGATTATATGACATCTACCCACAGAGGGCATGGTCACTGTATCGCAAAGGGCGCATCTCTGGATAAAATGCTGGCAGAGCTGTTCGGTAAGAAAACAGGGTATTGTCAGGGTAAGGGCGGTTCCATGCACATCGCGGATGTAGCAGGACTGCACAGCCTTGGTGCAAACGGCATCGTAGGCGCAGGTATTCCCATTGCGGCAGGCTCTGCACTGGTGTCCAAGATTAAGGGAGATAAGCATGTTACCCTGTGCTTCTTCGGTGACAGCGCATCCAACCAGGGTACCTTCCACGAAGCGGTAAATATGGCGGCGGCATGGAAGCTGCCTGTAGTATTCCTGTGTGAAAACAACAGCTACGGCGTTTCTGTTAATATCCATTCCGTAACCAATACGGATACGATTGCAGTGCGTGCGCAGGCGTATAACATCCCTGGCAAAACAGTTGACGGCAATGATCCCGTTACCGTATATGAAGCAGTAAAAGAAGCGGTAGATTATGCAAGAGAGGGCAACGGCCCTTCTATCGTAGAGTGCATGACGTTCCGCCATCAGGGACATTATTGCGGCGACCCTGCAAATTATCGCCCTGCATCCTACATGGAGGAAGCGCATAAGAAGGACGCAATCCCCAATATGAGAAAGAGACTGTTGGATGGCGTGGCAACAGAGGAAGAAATTCTGGCTGTGGAAAAGGCAGTAGAGGATGAGATGGAAGCGGCTTATCAGTTTGCAAATGAATCCGCATATCCTGACCCTTCCGAAGCAACAACAGACGTATATTTCTCTGATAATGAAAGGAGCGTTGTAAGATGAGTAAAAAATTGAGCATCAGTAAAGCCATCGGCGAGGCTCTTCATGAGGAAATGGCAAGAGATGAAAATGTAATTATCATGGGCGAAGACATGGGTAAGATGGGGAATGTTTTCGGCATTACGGTTGGCTTTCAGGAGGAATTCGGTGAAAATCGCGTGTTTGATACCCCGATTTCCGAATCCGGCTTCTGCGGCATGGCAGTGGGGGCTGCAATGAGAGGGATTCGCCCTGTGGTAGAGCTGATGTATGATGACTTTATCACCGTTGCGGCAGATCCTATCATTAATCAGGCTGCAAAGATGAGATATATGACAGGCGGACAGGCAACCGTACCCATGGTATTGAGACTGCCCATGGGCGCAGGCAGAAGAAACGCAGGGCAGCATTCGCAGTGCTTTGAAAATATTTTCTGCCACACACCCGGTCTGAAGGTTGTGGCACCCTCCAGCGCGGAGGATGCAAAGGGCTTGCTGAAATCCGCGATTCGTGATGAGGATCCCGTTATCTTTATTGAACATAAGCTGCTGTATGCAAAGAAGGAGCAGATTCCCGAAGGGGAATACACCATCCCTCTGGGTGTTGCGGATGTGAAAAGAGAGGGTACAGATATTACAATCGTAACTTGGAGCCGTGAGGTATACTTTGCACTGGAGGCAGCGGAAGAGCTGGCGAAGGAAGGCATCAGCGCAGAGGTTCTGGATCTGCGTACACTGGTTCCTCTGGATTGGGATGCAATTGTGAAATCCGTTTCCAAGACACACAATGTAATCGTTCTGTCCGAGGAGGTAAAGCGTGGCAGCTATGCGGCTGAAATTTCCGCACAGATTGCAGAGGAGCTGTTTGATGAACTGGATGCACCCGTAGAACGTGTCTGCGGTCTGAATATCGTTTCTCCCTTCAGCCCTACATTGGAGGATGAAAACTTCCCTCATCCCGCAGATATCGTAAAGGCAGTGAAAAAGGTTCTGAATAAATAAGGAGGGAAAACCATGGCTTTTGAAGTAAAGATGCCTCAGTTGGGACTGACAATGGAAGAAGGCACAGTCACAAAATGGGTAAAACAGGAAGGCGACACTGTAAAAGCAGGTGATGTCATTCTGGAAATTACAACAGATAAACTGACAAGCGAAGTAGAAAGCGAGCATGACGGCGTATTGCTGAAGATTGTTGCGCAGGAAGGCGAGGACATTCCCGTAAAAGGTCTGCTGGCATATATCGGCGAAGCAGGCGAACAGGTTGGGGATGCACCTGCGGCAAAGGCAGAAGCGCCTGCGGCAGAAGCGGCGGCACCCGTGCCCGCAGCAGCACCTGCAGCACCTGTTGCACCTGTGGCAGGCGGCAGAATCAGAATTTCCCCTCTGGCAAAGAAAACAGCGGCAAAGCTGGGGGTAGATTATACAACGGTGGCAGGTTCCGGCCCTCTGGGCAGAATCGTGCAGAAGGATATTCTGGCGGCAGCAGAAGCTGCAAAAGCCGCACCTGCGCCCGCAGCACAGGCGGCAGCAGAAAAGGCAGCACCGAAGAAAACCGCACTGGAACTGATGGATGGCGACGAGGTTGTAAAGCTGGCAGGGATGAGAAAGGTCGTTTCCGAAAGAATGACAAAATCCGCACAGGAAATCCCTACCGTTACGCAGAATGTCCGCATTGATGTGACAGAGCTGATGGCATTCCGTAAGAAGATTAACAATGACCTTGGCGTTAAATATTCTTTGAATGATTATGTGCTGAAAGCAACGGCAAAGGCACTGAAAAATAACAAGCATATTCTGGTAAGTCTGGACGGCGACCAGATTATCAAGCGCGCCCATGTGAATATCGGTATGGCGGTTGCGCTGGAGGATGGTCTGATTGTGCCCGTTATCAAGGATGCGGATAAGATGAGTCTGGGTGAAATTTCCGAAGCAGCGAGAGATCTGGCAGAGCGTGCAAGAACAAATAAGCTGTCGATGGATGAATATAAGGGCTCTACCTTCTCCATCTCCAATCTGGGTATGTTCGGCGTAGAAACTTTTAATCCTATCATCAATCAGCCGGATGCAGGCATTCTGGGTGTCTGCGCAGTGCAGGATGAGCTGGTAATGGATGCAGAAGGCAACATCACAAAGAGACAGTTCATGCGCATTTCCTTTACATTCGACCATAGATTGATTGACGGTGCGACAGCAGCAAAATTTGAGCTGGCTATCCGGGATCTGATGGAGCATCCCATGCAGATTCTGCTGTAACATCGGAAGAAAAAGGAGACAGAAATCAAGAAAAGGAACCTGAACAGACAGGAGGAATAGACTATGGCAGTAGAGGTTAAAATGCCTCAGCTTGGGCTGACAATGGAAGAAGGCACGGTTTCCAAATGGGTAAAGCAGGAAGGCGATGCCGTAAAGGTTGGCGATGTTCTGCTGGAAATTACAACAGATAAGCTGACCAGTGAGGTGACAGCAGAAGCAGAAGGCACACTGATTAAAATTGTGGCACAGGAAGGCGAGGATGTACCCGTAAAGGGGCTCCTGGCATATATCGGCGAAGCAGGCGAGCAGGTTGGAGCAGCACCCGCACAGGCAGCACCCGTACAGGCAGCCGCTCCCGCGGCAGAGAAAAAGCGCTAAAGGTAAAAATGTTATGGTTATCGGCGGCGGCCCCGGCGGTTATGTTGCGGCAATCAGAGCGGCACAGCTGGGCGGCAAGGTAACGCTGATTGAAAAGAACAAATTGGGTGGCACCTGCTTGAATGTCGGCTGTATTCCCACAAAGGCAATCCTGCATGCGGCAGAGGCGCTGACAGAAGCAAAGGAAATGGCGGAATACGGCATCCATATTGAAGTGAAAAATGTAGACTGGAAACAGGTGCAGGCAAAGAAAAATGCCATTACCGCACAGTTGGTAGGCGGTGTGACCGGTCTGATGAAGGCAAATAAGATTCAGGTTGTGGAGGGAACAGCATCCTTCGCATCCAAGGATACTCTGGCTGTCCTGAAAAAGGACGGTACAAAGGAAAACATGACATTTGATAAAATCATCATCGCAGCAGGCTCCGTCCCCGCGGTGCCTCCCATTCCCGGGGTAAAGGAAAATGCAAACTGCGTAGATTCGACAGGCGCTTTGTCTTTTGAAGAAATTCCCAAAAGCCTTCTGGTCATTGGCGGTGGCGTAATCGGTATCGAACTGGCAACTGCGTACTCCAAATTCGGTACAGAGGTAACGGTGGTAGAAGCCGCACCTAAGCTGCTGCCCATGATGGATGGCGAGCTGACAGCACAGCTGCGCAAGCTGATGGAGGCAAAAGGCGTAAAGATTATGACAGACGCAAAGGTGCAGTCTGTAGAAGCGGCGGCAGTCGGCGCAAAGGTGAATGTGGAAATTGGCGGCAAGGTGCAGCCCTTTGAAGCAGAAAAGGTACTGGTTGCTGTCGGCAGAAGAACGGACACAGAAGCCTTGAATTTAGATGCGGCAGGCATTGCGAATGACAGAGGTCGTATCACAGTCAACGATAAAATGGAAACAAATGTACCCAATGTATATGCCATCGGTGACTGTCTGGGCAAGGTTATGCTGGCGCACGTTGCATCTGCACAGGGTGAAGTGGCAGCGGAAAATGCACTGGGAGAAAATGCGGTTTACAATGGTGCAACCAACCCCTCCTGTGTATATACGGACCCCGAATTTGCAGGCGTTGGGCTGACAGAAGAAAAAGCCAAGGAAATGGGCATTGCATATCAGGTAGGCAAATTCCCTCTGATGGCAAACGGCAAATCTCTGATTATGAACGGCGGCGTAGGCAGCATTAAGTTCATCATCGGGACAGAATATAAGGAGGTTCTGGGGGTACATATTCTTGGCCCCAGAGCAACAGATCTGATTGGCGAATGTGCGCTGGCCATCGGTATGGAAGCGACCGTAGAAGATATTATTGCGGCAATCCACGCACATCCTACTGTAACCGAAGCGGTGAGAGAAGCGGCTCTGGCAGCAGAAAAGAGAGCAATTCATATTCCCAATAAATAAAAATCAACAGTATAAATACAAAAGATAAAGGATAAACAAAAGCTTGATGAACATAAGTGTTCACTTTTGAGATACACAGCGGCTGTGGAGTCGGATTTGCAGCCGCCCCTCCCCTCTAAAGAGGGAGCAGGATTTAGCAAGACAAAATCTCCTTCATAACTCTTTTTTTGCGGCTGTGCTGAGCCCATAGCCGCATCCCTTTTAAGTTGTTACTTTAGACATATAACTATAATAAAAGAAGATGCCTCGGCTGATTTCGTATCGGTCGGGGCATTTTCTTTTGCAAAATTTGGGGATACCCAAATAAAAAAGCCGCCCTGAAAGGTGCGCCCAAATAAGAAACCTTGAATCCTAAAATGCTGAAAGCGACGGCTACTGTGTCAGTTCCCCTTGACAGC
>ENA-OOZN01001956-OOZN01001956.1-human-gut-metagenome-genome-assembly--contig:-NODE-1956-length-12089-cov-1.587170_pt1 | contig 12089 bp, 10 predicted proteins | sample MGYA00241187_ERZ501397 | MGnify/ENA primary metagenome ERZ501397 (study PRJEB25962, sample SAMEA2042921) | human gut metagenome | biome: human gut; feature: human-associated habitat; material: faeces... | reverse complement strand
AGGGCGGCTATTTCTTATGTGTGTATGTAAGAATCGAAACGATTAAACTGGCTGTTGTCAGAATATAGAAAGCGAGCGATAACATGAAAATATTAATCACAGGTGCTCATGGTTTTGTGGGCAATCGTCTGATGCAGGATCTGGATGATACGGTTGCGGCACCGTCCATGCGAGGTATGAACGAAGAACAGATCCGAAACATGATTGAGAAAAGCAGAGCAGACGTTATCATCCACACAGCAGCAATCTCAGATGTCGGGACGTGTGAAAAAGATCCGGGGGCATCTTATGAAGCAAATGTGCGTCTGCCGTTGTTTCTGGCAAAAGCAGCGAAAGAACAAAAATTGATCTGTTTCAGTTCGGATCAGGTATACCGCGGATGTGCAGGTGAAGGTCCATATAAGGAGGAAGATGCCCGTCCCTGTAATGTTTACGGCAGGCATAAGCTGGAGATGGAACAGAAGGTTCTGGATGTGAAGCCGGATGCGGTGATGCTGCGGGCAGAGTGGATGTATGATTATCCGACAAAGCGGTCGAACTATCTTCGTATGCTGTTAAACGAAAAGCAGGTTCTGACGTTTGGAAAACAGTACCGGGGGATCACCTATCTTCGTGAAGTTGCGGAAAATATGCCGAAGATTTTTATGCTTCCGGGAGGTGTTTACAATTTTGGAAGTGAAACGAAGCAGACGATGTATGATATCACCTGTGAAATGCTGCACTTCCTGAAAAGTGACAGGAAACCGGAAGAAGTGCCGCCGGCACATAATCTGTGGATGGACTGTACAAAAGCAAAGGAGAGAGGAATCCTTTTCAGTGATGCGAAGGAAGGGCTGAAACGATGCCTGAAAGATTATCATTTAGCAAAAGACAGGGAATAATAGAACCGGGGATTCCTCAAACAATGAGAAATCCCCGGTCTTTTATACAGAATCAATCAGAAATAAGTATACTTCCTGAGATGACCTGCAGATAGTTCATGTTTTGTGCAAATCTTTTACAATGCGATGGAATGTCCGCTTTCATAAACCTGCCCATCGACAGAAAGGTAAATATCCCAGGTCTTGCCTTCCAGACCAACCGGGGAAACCCATCCGGAAACGGTAACTTTTGTTGCATCGTCACCGGCAGTGCCATACTGGGTCAGTGCGTAAGCTTTTGTCTCATCTCCGCTTACTAAGATCACGTAAGCATCTTCCAGTGCATCGGAAGCTTTGTCTGTAGTGTACGCACCTTTCAAAGAGAATTTCGCATCATCCAGGGTAAATTCCCAGCCATCCGGAAGTGCTGCAGCATCATCAAGCGGTGCAGTGTAATCTGCGGTGGCAGTTTCGCCAAGTGTTCCAAGCAGCTCGCCTTTTGCATTTACATCAAGTGTGGCTCCTTCGGTATAGAGCGGCAGGCGGAGAGAACGGTAAGTCAGGGACGCATAAGTATCGCCGGAGATCAGAATCTCGTAAGCAAGTGTGCCGTTTGATACCTGGTCGATATGGGTGCGTTTGATCAGTCCCTGCTTCATCATGTCGGTCGGATAGTGATCATAGCGGTTGTTTTCTTCATCATAGAGGTTGGCACCGGCTGTGATCCAGAGCTGGTCTTTTGTGCCATCCAGGGAAATCACACCGGAGATCCAGTCAGAATACCACTCTGGTCCGCGTTCTTTTCCATACTCAAAGACCTGTTCGATTGTCATATCATCGGTGTTGATATGGTAAACGACAGCTCTGGAGTAGATATCATCGCCGGAAACACGGTTGTCATTATCGCTTAATTTTACTTTTGCAGTACCATTGTCAAACATCATAATATCACCGTTATCAAGCATAGTGATCTGATGCTGTGCATACTGCCATTCAAAATCATCACCGGTCGGGGTGAAGAAATATTTTTTATCTACGCCATTCCAGTTGGCAGGATCACCGAGGATCCAGGCAAGGGATTTGTCCGATTTGTGGATGGCGATGATCGCATCTTTATGGCGTGCAGAAAGCAGAACCAGATCATTTTTTTCATCGTACCACAGAGAATTATTATGGAACCAGTCGATTTCATCAGAACCGTCGGTTGCGATCGAAGCGGACTGTCCGTCTTCTTTGTCGATCGCATCGGCAGCGTTAAATTCCCAAACAACCTCGCCGCTTTCACGGTCGATCTCCACAACATAATCTTCTACGGTGGAAAGATCCGGACTGTCTCCGGCAACCAGCAGATTGCCGTCCGGCAGTTCCTGGAAATCGTGGTGCATACCACCCGGTATCATGTACTGGTGATAAATCTTACCGCTCAGATCGATTTCCTGAAGGCCTGCTTTGTAGTACATACTCTTCAGAAGAAAAGAAGTCGGCATCATCAGATGACCATTCTTCAGCTGATGAACGCCAAGTATTCCGCCATCTGTGAAGTACCAGCGGATGTCACCGGCACTGTCCAGTGCGTAGAGCATACCTGCAGAAGAGCAGACAAATGTCAGATTGGAATAATCATAGGCAGAATCATCACTCATGGTTGTCTCGATCGTGCCGACGTTGATCTCAGTCTTTTCGGTGGTAACTTCTACGGTTGTGGAAGTGCCATCCTCCAGTGTCAGGACTACTTCTGTCGTATCGCCATTATACAGCCCGTAGATCGGGACAAGATGATCCGTCGCAGCTTCGAAAGTTCCGGTAATGTCATTTTTTTCATCTTTTCCTTTGACGGTGACCGTGCCGCCAAGCTCTTTATCTGTGTGGAAGGCAGCGACAGCAGTCAGCGGAGAATTGCCGTAAGGATTGACGATCACATTTGGTTCTTCAAAAGAATATCCGGCGGATGCCTCCTGCTGCAGGGCTTCATCAATGCTGTTCTGCTGCTCAAACAGATCCGTTTTTTCAAGAGAAGCAAAGGAAGCGGAAGCAGTCGTTGCAGATTCACTTTCAGAAGCTGTTTCCGAAGAAATGCTTTCTGTTTCACTGTTGTTTGCTGTTTCGGAAGTCGAACCGGCGGAAGAACAGCCGGCAAGCAGAGAAACAGTCAGAGTACAGATGCAAAGACGGGATAAAAGCACTTTGTTTTTCATAAAAACACTCCTTATATCATGATATTTGAGGCAAAAATGCCATAGAGATCATAGTTTCAGGTTCTTGCTTGAACTTCCGAAAAACAGTTACTGAAGATCCGGTAATGCACAGGAATAAGTTTCGGATTCAAACGGGTAAGATAAGGTAAGACCAGAAGCATCTTCCTTGATCTCGAAAGCGATCCAGCCTTCGTTGGAACCAAAGTTCAGCTTGGTACCTGCCATACGTGTCATGCCGAGGTTGGTCAGAAATTCATCGTCGATACGGGTGTATTCATTTCCATCGCTGTCGGTCAGTTTCAGGGAAGCCCAGTCGATGGCTTCCGTGCTGCCATCTTTGTTGATCTGCATTTTGATCAGATAATAAACGTTTCCGTCAGAAGCTTCCTTCACATAATCGTTTGTTTCAACGCCGGTGTAGCCAAGATCAACGCTGACGTTTTCCAGAGATTTGTTCTTTTCCAGTTTTTCGACAACAAACTGCCATCCGGCAACCGTGGTATCGGAGATATCAGCTGCAGCTTCGGTTGCTGTCACATTTTCAGAAGATGCCTCGGTATCAGCAGCCTCAGATTCAGCAGCTGTTTCGGACTGGTCAGCAGTATCCGCAGCAGTTTCAGATTCTGCGGCACTTTCAGTTGCAACGACTGAATCGGCAGCAGAACGGGAAGAAGCAGTTGTACCGGCGTTGTCAAGATTTGAGCATCCGGTCAGTGCAGACGCACAGAACAGTGTGGCACACAGTAACATAGCAATTTTTTTCTTCATAATAAAAGACCTCATTTCTTATTAATTAATAAATTTCGGAAACTATTTACAGGGCATCTGTTGCCCCCGACATCATGGAAAATCTGCTCATGATGCTGCGGGCAGAAGATGCCGTAAAGGATTAGGAATCCGCAGATATTTTAACACAAAGCATAAGAAAATACCACGTTATCATAAGATAAAAAAGTGAGAAAAAAATGGAGAAATCTCAGTTGTTTACCAGTAAAGAGTGACAAACACAGCAAAAAGCGACAAACAAAAGATAAAGAAAATGAAAAAAATATAAAGTCGTTGACAGATACCGGGCAGGGTGCTATATTCTCGTTGAACAAATGTTGAACGAAAAGTTACAGGAGGTGTGAAAATGAGCAGTCAGGGGACAAAAAATCAGAGACAGGAGCAGGCGGCGGCAACCAGACAGAAACTGCTCACATCGGCACAACATCTGTTTGCACAAAATGGTTATAAAGGAACGACGGTTCGTATGATCAACCGCAGTGTGGATCTGGCGGACGGACTTCTGTATCATTATTTTCCAGGTGGGAAAAAAGAAATTTTCAAAGAAGTCATCACCGGCAATATGCAGGAAATGTTTCAGGAGCTTCAGGAGCCGGAAAAGCAGGATATATACGAGAAACTGCCTCTGGATGCGGCATTGGATGCAGCCTATATCAATTTTATGACGGTGATCGATGAGCATCTGGAATTTATCCGCATGATGGTGCGTGAGAACGGTGTCAGAGAATTTCTGTCAGAAGAAGAGGTCAGGAGCATCTGGAAGAACCGGATTCCGTGGCTGCCGACGCTTCTGAAAAGAAAGATGGAGGCGGGGGAAGTCAAAGAGATGGATTTTGAGATGGCAGCCCTTTCCGTAAATTCGATTCTGATGCATTATGTGATGAAATGCGTTACCGATACCGGACACAGTACACTGGATGACAAGGCCTGGAGAAAGCGGCTGATCGATTATCAGGTGAGTGTCTGGTCCGTGGAAAAACAGCCGGAAAATGAAAAAGAGCAAGAATAAAAAAATACCGGAAAAAATCTGGAAGATAAAGAAGAAAGAAAGGTGAATCATATGTGGCATTTGTTGAAAGATATGCGAAAGAAGGACAAAGGACTTGCGTTTCTTGCAATTCTTCTGATCGCAGGTCAGGTGTTTCTGGATCTGAAACTGCCGGACTATACAAAAGAAATCACCGTTCTGATCAGTTCTGAGAGCAATGCGATCTCAGATTATCTGTTATCAGGCGGGAAGATGCTGGCATGTGCACTCGGAAGTGCCCTGCTGGCGGTGATCGTCGGTTATCTGGCTGCAAAGATTGCAGCAGATTTCAGTCACGATGTCAGAGGAAAAGTATTCCATAAGGTATTTGATTTTGGGGCGGGCGAGATCAGCAAATTTTCTACCTCAAGCCTGATCACACGTACGACAAACGATATCACGCAGATCCAGATGCTCGTAGCCATGGGACTGCAGGTGATGATCAAAGCACCGATCATGGCAGCCTGGGCAATCGTGAAGATCGTCGGCAAGAGCTGGCAGTTATCCGTTCTGACGGCATCAGCAGTCGTGCTGATCATGGTCGTGATCGGAACCCTGATGGCAGTGCTGCTTCCGAAATTCAAGACTGTACAGAAACAGGTCGATGACGTCAACCGTGTGACCCGCGAGAATCTGACCGGACTGAAAGTGGTACGTGCATTCAATGCCGAAAAATATCAGGAAGACAAATTCGAAAACGTCAACGAAAATCTGATGAAAACGCAGATGTTCACCATGCGTGGCATGGCATTTCTGTTCCCGGTGATGATTTTTGTACAGAGTGCATTATCTCTTGGTATTTACTGGCTGGGAGCCAAACTGGTTGATGACATTTCAATTCCGTTAAACGGAACAATGACGGAAATATTCACAGCTATCGGTTCAAGGGCGGATATGCTTGGTGATGTGGTGGCATTTAATTCCTATGCCCTGTATGTAATTATGGCATTTGTGCTGCTGCTTATGATTTTTGTCATGCTTCCAAGAGCACAGGTATCCGCAGGACGTATCAATGAAGTGCTGAACTCCGATATCGCAGTCAGAGAAGGAAAAGATGACGGCAGACAGACGGAAGAAAAAGGCAGCATCACATTCAACGATGTGTCCTTCCGCTATCCGGGAGCCGCAGAAAACTGTCTGGAACACATCAGTTTCCAGGTAAACCAGGGCGAGACACTTGCCATCATCGGAGCGACCGGTTCCGGAAAATCAACGCTTGCAGGTCTGGCAGCGAGACTTTACGATGCCAGCGAGGGCGAAGTGCTGATTGATGGCAAAAATGTAAAAGATTACAGTTTCCGCGGACTGTATGACAAGATGGGATATGTTACACAGAAAGCAGTCCTGTTCTCCGATACGATCGAAGGAAACGTTGCGTTTGGTGAGGCGGCACAAGCAATCACCGAAGAGGATGTAAAGAAAGCCATCGATATCTCGCAGGCACAGGAATTTATCGATAAAATGGAAGAAGGTCTTTCCAGCCATATCGCACAGAGCGGCGGTAATGTTTCCGGAGGTCAGAAACAGCGACTTTCGATCGCCCGTGCGATCGCCAGAAATCCGGAGATCCTGATTTTTGATGATTCCTTCTCCGCTCTGGATTATAAAACAGATAAAGAACTGCGAAGAAGACTTTCTACCGACCTTGCAGATACCACCTGCGTGATCGTGGCACAGCGTATCGGAACGATCCGCCATGCCGACAAGATCATCGTACTCGATGACGGAAAAATGGCAGGTATCGGAACTCATGAAGAACTGATGAAAAACTGTGAAGTTTATCAGGAAATTGCTTTATCTCAGCTTTCAAAAGCGGAACTTGCGTAAAGGAGATGCGGAATCATGAATAAAAAAAGACAAAAACCAAAGAATCTGAAAGCCGCATTGAGCAATCTGTTCTCTTACTGCAAAAAAGAAGCAGGTATCATTTTATTTGCACTGATCATGGCGGCATTAGGTGCAGTTCTGACGATCGCAGGACCGAATCAGATCAGTAAGATCACAGATTATATATATAACGGACTGACCGGCGGGATTTCCACCGAAGCAGTCCAGGAAGACATCCAGAAACAGATCCAGTCCGGACAGATCAACATCATGGACTATCTGCCGGAGGGAACCGATCCGTCAAGTATTGATTTTCAGAATCTTGACCTGACGGACAAAAATTCCGAGCTTGCACAGAACATCGTGAACAACATCCGTTTAAGCGATGAGTTCCGGGCAGCCCATCAGGATGACGGCATCGATATGAACGGCATCTTCAAAGTGGCAGTTTTTCTTCTGGGACTGTATCTGATCAGTGCCCTGTGCAGTTTCTCACAGCACTTTATCATGGCAACGGTGACACAGAAACTTTCCAAGCGTATGCGAAAAGATATTGACGGAAAGATCAACCGCCTGCCACTGAAGTATTTCTCAGAACATTCATATGGGGATGTGCTCTCACGTGTGACGAACGATGTGGACACGATCGGTCAGGCATTTTCTAACAGCCTTGCAGCGATCGTATCAGCAGTGGCACAGTTTATCGGCTGGCTGATCCTGATGTACTACACCAACTGGGTTCTCGGAACGACCACTGTTGTGACCACACTGCTAGGTCTGGTGCTGATGGTGCTAATCATGAAACACTCCCAGCGCTACTTCACCGACAGACAGAGAAGCCTGGGTGAGCTGAACGGCTACATCGAAGAAATGTATGCCGGTCATGATGTGATCCGTATTTCCGGAGCAGAGGGACAAGTCAGAGAACGTTTCGAAAAATTAAACGGAGATGTCAGAACGGCAAACTACAAATCACAGTTCTTATCCGGACTGATGCAGCCGCTGATGACGTTTATCGGAAACTTCGGCTATGTGGCAGTCTGCATCATCGGTGCCCTGCTCGTTATGAAAGGTCAGATCACCTTTGGCGTGATCACGGCATTTCTGATCTATGTGCGTCTGTTTGAACAGCCGCTGCGTCAGATCTCCCAGGGTATGACAAACATCCAGTCCGCGGCAGCCGCTTCCGAGCGAGTTTTTGAGTTCCTTTCCGAGGAAGAGCTGGAAGATGAATCCGCAAAGATGGCAAATGTAGAAGAAGTAGAGGGCGATGTGGTATTCTCCCATGTGAAATTTTCCTACCCGAGCGTGCCGGACAAAGAGATCATCCACGATTTCTCCGTTCACGTAAAACCGGGACAGAAAGCAGCCATCGTCGGTCCGACCGGTGCCGGAAAAACGACACTTGTCAACCTGCTGATGCGATTCTTTGAGCCAACCGGCGGTACCATTACGATTGACGGTGTGGACACAAAAGATATGACAAGAGAAAATGTCCACAGAAAATTCGGCATGGTGCTTCAGGACACCTGGCTGTTCGAGGGCAGTGTGCGTGAGAATCTTCTATATAATAATGAAAATGTATCCGAAGAAACGATGATAAATGCCTGCAAGGCGTGTGGCATCCACAGCTTCATCAAAGCACTGCCGCAGGGCTATGATACCATTCTGACAGACAATACTTCGATTTCAGCCGGACAGAAACAGCTGCTCACGATCGCAAGGGCAATGATCCAGAACAGCCCGATGCTGATCCTTGATGAGGCAACCTCAAGCGTCGATACGAGAACGGAGCTTCTGACCCAGAGGGCGATGGATCAGCTGACTCAGAAACGAACCAGTTTTGTGATCGCACACCGCCTGTCCACGATCAAGAATGCGGATATCATCCTGGTCATGCGTGACGGTGACATTGTAGAGCAGGGAAATCATGAAGAACTTCTGGCAAAAGGCGGATTCTATGCAGATCTGTATACCAGCCAGTTTGAACAAAGTGAGGTACAGGCATAATGAGAGGAAAAACGATCGTAATTGACAGAGAATACGGAAGCGGCGGCCGGGAGGTCGCAAAGCTTCTCTCAGAGAAACTTGGAATCCCGTTTTATGACGGTGAACTGCTGGTACTTGCCAGCGAAAAATACGGCATTGACCTTGGCATGATGAAAGATTACGACGAGAAACGTATGGGAAGCATCCTGTACAGTATTGCCATGGCGACCAGCTATGCCAGCGATTTTGACAAGATCACAAAACCATATGAGATCTACGAGGCTCAGGCAAAAGTCATGCGTCAGCTGGTGTCCGAAGGACCGTGCATTTTTCTTGGAAGATGTGCGGCTGAAATTTTGAAAGACAAAACAGAGCTTTTAAATGTCTTTATCTACAGTAGCGACCAGCATGCAAAAACAGAACGCATCATAAGAGTGGATGGTGTTGCACAGAGCAATGCGGTCACGGAATTACATAAAAGAGATGTTCAGCGGGGCAATTATTATCATTATTTTTCAAAAAAAACCTGGGGTGACCGTAATCATTATGACCTTTGCCTGAATACCGCAGAATTAGGTTATGAGAAAGCGGCAGAGATCCTGGCAGCTGCCGCAAAATAAGACCTCATTTATCAGTGACGGGATATGGTCTTGCATCTGATATGGCTTTCAACGGATGAAAGAGGTTCCAGATGAGAAATTGTTTCCTTTACATTACTCTGCTTTTTGTATATAATATGTCTGTAAGTTCATACTAACAAGAAAAGAAAAGGAGGCAATAAAATTATGAAAATTTTGTTTTTTGGTGCGAAAAGTTATGACATAAAATCTTTTGATGCGTATCTGGACAAAGAAGAATACAAAGATCTGGATGTTGTATACATTGAGCCGAATCTTACTCCTCAGACAGCAATGCTGGCTGCCGGTTATGAAGCCGTGTGTGCATTCGTAAATATGGACTTGAGTGCGGAGACAATCGATATTTTAAATACATGCAAGGTAAAACTGATCCTGATGCGTTGTGCAGGCTTCAACAACGTAGATCTCGAGAGAGCAAAAGGCTACGGCATGACCGTAACACGCGTACCGAGCTACTCACCGGAAGCCGTTGCAGAGCATGCGATGGCACTGGCTCTGACGGCAAACCGCCACACGCACAAAGCGTACATCAAAGTACGTGAGAACAACTACAGTCTGAACGGACTGATGGGTGTCAACCTCTACAAAAAGACAGCAGGTATCGTCGGAACCGGAAAAATCGGTGCTGCGATGGCACGTATCTGCCACGGATTTGGTATGAAAGTGATCGGCTACGATATGTACCCGAACAAAGATCTGGATTTCGTAGAATATGTTGATCTGGATACGTTGCTTTCACAGTCTGACCTGATCTCCCTTCACTGCCCGTTGATGGAAGAGACACATCACATGATCAATATCGACACGATCCAGAAAATGAAAGACGGTGTGATCCTGGTCAACACCTCAAGAGGCGGACTGATCAAGACAGATGACCTGATCCAGGGAATCCGCGAGAACAAATTCTTTGCCGTTGGTCTGGATGTGTACGAAGAAGAGAACGGTTCCGTTTACGAAGACATGTCCGAGACGATCCTGGAGCACTCGACCGTTGCAAGACTGTTATCCTTCCCGAATGTTATGGTGACATCTCATCAGGCATTCTTTACCGAAGAAGCACTGGCGGCGATCAGTGAAGTGACACTGGATAATGCCATGAGTTATCTGAAAGGCACACCGAACGGAAACGAACTGTAAGGTGCGTTTGCTGAAAGCGGATGACAGAAACAATATGAAATAGAATGATATAAAATAAGAAGAAAGAGGAATTTTTGAAGAAGAGTTCCACTTTCTTCTTATTTTTGTTCAGGCAGAATACACGTGAAAGCCAGTATTTTGTATACAGAGTACAGAATCCGGTAAAAAGAGATGTGATCCGAAAAATCTGATGAAAAAGGGAGCATCTGGAAAAATATTTCACTGGATTATAGCAGGAAAGCATGATATACTTACAGACAGTGCAGTTATTTCGCACAGTAAAAGCAATATCTGTGAAAGGCTGCAGCATAAAATCAAAAACAAGGAGGATCCAAATGGGAGATTTTAAAGAATGGTTATCGGATAACCTGCGTTATTTCCTGGTCGGTGTTGTCGTGATACTGATCATCGGCGGTTCAATCCTGGGACTGAAGATTTATTCTTCAAAGGTCAATGGAAACAGTGATCCGGCTGTGATCCGTAAAAATACAGAGGCACAGACAGAGACCGGAAAAGAAACTGAGACAAAGAAACAGACTGAAAAAGAAACCAAAAAGCAGACGGAGAAAGCGACAGAAAAGCAGACCGAAAGTTCAACATCTTCCAATGCAGGTACAGACAGTAAAGGAAGTACAGCAGATAACAGCCAAAATGGCAGCAATTCCGCAAACAATGCTTCACAGAACAGTGACGGCACATACAGTAATGGCTCACAGAGCAGCGACGGTACATATGATAATGCAGGCAATGATGCAACGACCGATGGCAGTGACTACAGCAATGACACGCAGGATGTGACAACGCCGCAGACGGATGCATCCCAGCCGGTTTACATGACGATCAATTCCGCATGCTACATGCGTTCTTACCCGGACTACGGTGACAACATCATCGGTCAGTTTGAGGCAGGTACGACCGTAGAGTTCTTAGGAGATGAGGGCGGATGGTACAAGGTTTCCGTAAATGGCCAGGTGGGCTATATGGGAGCCAGATTTTTTGACTGACAGACGTTGACAAAGCAGCATGGCTGAGGTATGATAACAAGAAGACAGAGAGGTCGGATTCTGGACTTCTCTGTCCTTTTTTATCAAATTTAAAATTTAAAATGTAAAGGAAAACTGTCACGGCAGGTTTCCTGGATTGAAAGGGAGAGCGGAACAATGAAGAAAAAAGCATTAGCAGCAGTACTTGTAGCAGCAGTAACGATGTCTATGGCAGGATGCGGAAGCAAGCAGGCAGCATCCACAGACGGCGGAAGCAAAACAGAAAGTGAAGCAGGAAGCGATGCGGCAGCAGCGGATTCCGGGGAAAAGAAAACCCTGCGTGTCGGCATGGAATGTGCCTATGCACCGTACAACTGGACACAGAGCGATGATTCCAACGGAGCCGTTCCGATTTCAGGTTCTTCTGATTATGCATACGGCTATGACGTTATGATGGCAAAACACATCTGTGAAGAGCTTGGCTGGGATCTGGAGAAACTGCTGATCATGACTTTGCAGGCAATGGCAGAAAGCGAAGACACAATCAACGCAGAGATGGAAGCCGAGAACGCGTAACTGTGAAAAAATAGAAGAAGTGCAAATACTGAAGAAGCGTAAACACTTCTTCTTTTTTTACATAAAATTAT
>ENA-OOZN01001953-OOZN01001953.1-human-gut-metagenome-genome-assembly--contig:-NODE-1953-length-12108-cov-10.599519_pt1 | contig 12108 bp, 10 predicted proteins | sample MGYA00241187_ERZ501397 | MGnify/ENA primary metagenome ERZ501397 (study PRJEB25962, sample SAMEA2042921) | human gut metagenome | biome: human gut; feature: human-associated habitat; material: faeces... | reverse complement strand
AAGTATAACCGCTTCTGTGTCCGCTGCGTCCATAGCTGCAAGCAGAGCTTCCGTGCGGATCTCATCGCCTGTCCGCACTTCTCCCGGAAGGAGGCGCAGAGTGGACAATTAGGGGTCGAAAAAGCCTGTGATTGCAAGCCTCAGAGCGGCGCAAACTGACCAACCTAAGTGATTGTATTCCCTGCGCGGTTTCTTCTTTAGCGCAGAAATAAGTGTCAATTTCGGCACTTGTTTGAATGCCCGGAAAACGAACCAAGAGCCTCTGTCGATGCCCGTTTTGGGTGTCGGCAGAGGCTCTTTTTTTATGACATATTCAAAATAGCGAACAGCAGTTCTTGAACCTGTTGCCGGTATTCCGGCTTTATGTCCGAAATACGTCTGGCAAGCGCAAGGGCTTCCGCTTCTGGATCGTCAGTCCCAAAAATAATTCGGTCTGCGCTGACGCCGAGCAAACGGCAAAGACGCTGCAAGGCTTCAAGAGAGATACCGGATGCACCACGCTCAATGGCACTCAGGTGATTCGGCGTCATGCCAAGCATTTCTGAGAGCGTGTCCTGCGTATAGCCCGCCTGTTCTCTTGCCACTTGAATATTGCCGCCGATTTCAATATTGATATCCTTCTTCTCTCGCATAGCCTCACCACCTTTGCATTTAGTGTACCTAACGGCGGTGTCATTATCCACGGTACGCCGTCGTTGTTTTTACTAACGACAATGCGTTGACTGTCCGTGATGAGGGTGATAGAATGGAGTTACCTACCAAAAGAGTGAAAGAAGGGGTGTCATGTCGCGCATTATTGAGTTTAGAAAGTCTGCTCAAAAAGCTGCAAAGCAATCCGTTCAAGGCAAGACTTGTGCGTTTACCGGTCATAGACCGCAGAGTCTTCCGTTCGGCTTTGATGAATCCGATAAGCGTTGTACTTCTTTGAAGTCTGTTATTCGGGGTCAGATTGTAGCACTCATCGAGAACGAGGGCGTCACGCATTTTATTACCGGCATGGCTCTTGGCGTCGATATGTATGCTGCGGAAATTGTACTCGATTTGAAATCAAAATACCCTCACATTACTCTGGAAAGCGCAATCCCTTGTGAGACACAAGCGATCAAATGGTCTGTGGCTTCACGGGAACGGTATTATAATATCGCGGCAAAGTGTGACAAGGAGACCATGCTGCAACGGGAGTACACTCCGGACTGCATGGACAAGAGAAATCGGTACATGGTCGATCACGCCGATTATATTCTCGCAGTATGGAATGGATGCCCCAGCGGTACCGGGAATACCGTGAGATATGCCCACAAAAAGGGCAAGACCATCATCGTCATCAATCCGGTTTCCCTTGATGTCACGCGGGAATAAGGCAAAAATCCCACTCCTGAATCATGCGTTGTGAAAACCGTGAAGTATTTCCCGATAGCGAATACACATTGCATTACTCAGTGATTATTGGAAACGTGTACGGCGTATGCTGCCCAGTGAACATCTCCACGGAACACTTTGAATTTTCGCGGCTTCGTAAAACGTGAAGTATCACCTTATGAACAGTCCCTTGCCGAGAGAAAAATAAATCACTGGAAACGGGAACGCCCCCGGCACTGTGCGTCTGGCACAGTGCCGGGGGCGTTTTTCCGTGTCTTAGTTATGAGCCAGTTCATTTAGGAGCAGCTTTCGATAGTCCACATCCAAGATGCAGCGATGGAAGTCCATCAAACGGTGTTCGTCGAACAGTTTTTCACAGAGCTTGGTCAGCGGATGATTCATCAGCTTTGCAGAAATGCCAGTCTCGTTGAAAAACCTTGCCCATGTGAAGACCTCTTCTAAATCCTCCTGCCCAAGCGTGGCAGGTATGATGGCGTTGCAGAGACGGACAATGGGGCTGTCCGTAAATCGCTCTGCGACTTCCTCCGGTGTGCATTCATAGAGGTCATAGTCAAAGGAAAGCGCATCCTCAATTTTAAGATAATTTTCGGTTTCATCCCGCGTCAAGGTTATAGTGTAGTCTCCCATACCGGACGGCACATCAATATTCTCCATGACATCAAGCTCGTAACGGGATCCGCCGATGATCGCTTCAAAGGAGAAGGACTGACAGATTACTGCTGGGTTCTTGTCTATCTTGTCCTCATTCAGAAAGGACAGCGGATTGTACTCTGTTAGTTCCCAGTCGATTTTTCCTCTCTCTGTTTGTTCGGCGATCTGCTGGATCAGATGTCGTTCTTCTTCGTGCAGATTTTCATTGTACAACATGATACACCTCCGTTTTCTGATTTCCTTTTTTGGGGGCTGTTCTATGTTTCCGAAGAGAATGCCGTTTGTACCACCATTCCTTGGCTGAGGGCAGACCTTCGTAAAACTTCCTCAGTTCATCCGGACTGCTTGTACGATTCTTGATAGGCAGGGAGTCCCATGTGATGTCATGATAGCGTTCCGGCGGCTCGTCCCGCAGTCTTTCTGCGCTTTTTCCGTTCCTCCGATGTATTGAATCCAAAATAGAATCTGTTGTCCATCCACATTCCTCCCGGAATAGAAACCAAGGCTATCCGCGTTTCAGTTCAATGCTGACATTTCCGTTCTCGTCGATGGTCAGCGTCATGTGCCTGATGTGCTTCTCATAGAACTGCCGTCGCTCTGCGGGAGACATTTCGATCCTCGTGTTTCGCAGAGCTGCATCAAACATATCGTTGACGTTCAGGTGAACGGAGTTGTCAATCCAGCGGTACATCTCCTTGAACAGTGCGTTTTTCTTGATGTCCTCGCTGTTGCCGGAGTAGAAGTCATCCAGATAGCAGTAGAATATCCCGGATTCTGCAAGTGCCGCCTTCATATCCGGTCCGCATTTTTCCCGCTCAATCATGACAAGAAATCTGGCGTCCGGTAAGGAAGAAATTAGCCCCCAGTAGTCGGAATCACTTGAGACGATGACGAAGGAATCCACTTGCTTCTGGTAGTGTTCCTGACAGGCTCTTGCAGTGAGCTTGATGTCTACCAGTGATTTGTTCTGCTTGATCCGCTCAATCATGATATGTTCAACGGGGATGCGGGTGTAGTTTTCAAGAATCCGCCATGCCGTAGCGGTATGTACGTCATCAAAGAGAATGATCGCCGTAATTTTCTGCATGACTTCATAATCAAGGTTTTTGAGCGTGGCGCACAGCTTGTACGGGTCGGAGTTTTCGCAGTCCACTACCAATACGGTTTTCTCGCTGTCATCTATGAAATCGTAGATGTTGTTTTTTACAAAAGCCCCTGCATCGGAGACTTTACTGTATTCCGTGAAGGCGTCGCAATGCCATTGATAAAGCAGGGTTGCAAACTTCTTGTCATTATAGAGGACATTGCCCTCGTCCATCGGTACCCAGTTGATGTACATTTGATAGGGGTAGTAGGAGAGACTTGCGTAATAGATGTCCGCAGCATCTTTCGTTCCGTCCTCTGTCAAGCCGTTTGGCATAATGAACAGCTCTTTTATGTACGCCCAGTTAATCCAGATTGGAAAGAGGCTTTTGCAGTTGTTAATGCGGTCTGAAATCAGCCGGTTGATCTCGATAATGTGGTGGCAGAGCTTTGTACTCGACTTTTTAATAAAGCTGATTCCGTCATTTGAAAGCTGCTGCATACTGGACATTGGAAGGATCTCAGGCATCGAAAGAAGCCCACGGTATTCCATCCGCATTATGTCATTTATTTTCCGGTAATTGCGCTCAATGGCGGTGCGGATAATACATAGATTACGAATGATGCGGGCATTTTTATCCTGCTCAAGCCGGTTGTATATCTCTATCTTCGGCGGCTCGTGTTCATTTTGAAAAATACGGAGTGGGACGCCGATCAGGTAGGCAACCTTCGATACAAGTTCATAGGTGCTGTCTTTGTAGGCAATCTGCTCTCCGGCATATTCGATGCCATTCAACATGACTGAATTGCCCATGATCTACTCCTTTCTCGTAGGGGAGTTAAGCGGTCATTACATTGTCCGTCCACATCTCACACTGGCTCATGACAGTCTGGACAGCATCATCCATACCCTCTGGCGGATATTTGTGTTTTTTCAGCAACCTTTTGACCAGACGACGCATTCCAGCTCTTGCGCTCTCTTTCTTTTGCCAGTCTATTGTCTGGTTTTTGCGAAGCAAATCTGTCAGTTCCTTCGTGATAGCAATAAGCTCATCATGCTCGTAAAAGTCCTTGATTGCTTGCGGCTTCGTGAGAGCATCATAGAAAGCAAGCTCGTCCGCTGTCAATCCGAGTTTTTCACCCTCGGCGGCAGCAGCGGCAATGTCTTTCGCCAGCTTGAGTAATTCTTGAATGACTTCCTCGTTGGTCAGCATTCCGTTCAAATAGCGGTTCATTGCGCTCTGAATGATTTCGGAGAACTTCTCAGACTTGACGATATTTGTTCGGCGGTAAACAGAGACCTGTTCGGAAATCAGTTTTTTCAGGAGTTCGACTGCAAGATTCTTCTCCTTCATGTTTGCCACTTCTTCAAGGAACTTCGGATCGAACAACGAAAACTCAGTCTGGACATCAGAGAAAAGGTTGATAACGCCTTCGCTTTTGATACTGTGCTTCAAAAGCTCGTTAATGCGCTCATTTACTTCCGGAAGCGTAAACTTCTTTCCGGTACCGCCTGAAACCAAGCGCACGGTCATTGTTCTTACGGACTCGAAGAAAGCTGCCTCCATGCGAGTTTGCTCGCCTACCAAGCTGCTGCACAGCGAAAGTGCCTGTTTGAGAAGCAGGGCTTCTTTGATAAACACATTCTGTGTCTTCTCATTGTCAGGAAGCTCGTACTCTGCAACACTCTTGCCGAGTATGAAGTTCACACCGCCGCTGATGAGCTTTGCCCTGTCGAGGTCGCTTCCGGTCATGAATTTCTCATAACTGAATCCGTGGAACAAATCTCTGCAAATAGAGAGCTTTTCAAGGAACTTCGGATATGCAGCCTTGCTTACATCTGTATCACCATAGTTCTTCTTGTCTCTGGCAGTATAGTCGTTCATTGCCTGTTTCAGTGCAGCCGCAATACCGACGTAATCGACAACCAAACCGCCTTCTTTATCTTTGAAGACACGGTTGACGCGGGCGATAGCTTGCATCAGGTTGTGTCCAGCCATCGGCTTATAGACATACATCGTAGCAAGGGAGGGAACATCAAAGCCAGTCAGCCACATATCCACGACGATAGCGATTTTCAGCGGAGAGTTGTTGTCTTTGAATTTCCGCGCCATATCGTCCTTATGCGCTTTATTGCCGATAATCTCACGCCATTCTTCTGGATCATTATTGCCTTGCGTCATGACCACTGCAACCTTTTCTGTCCACGCTGGGCGTAGTTCAAGAATGCGCTTATAAATCTTCATTGCTATGGGACGCGAATAAGCAACTATCATCGCCTTGCCGGTCAAGATATTCTCGCGGTAATTCTCGTAATGGTCAAGAATGTCATTTACCAAGGAATTGATCGTCTGGTCGGCACCGAGGATTGCTTCCATCTGACCGAGTTCCTTTTTGCTCTTTTCGATGACATACGGATCGGCGTTATCAGCCATAATGTCATACTCATTATCAATCAGATGGAGGGTGTTCTCGTCGAGTTTCAGGTGAATCACACGACTCTCGTAGTAGACGGGTCTGGTCGCGCCGTCTTCAACTGCCTGTGTCATATCATAGATGTCGATGTAATCACCGAAGACCTCTCGTGTACTGCGGTCTTTTGTGGAGATCGGTGTTCCGGTGAATCCAATGTAGGTCGCATTAGGAAGCGTGTCTCTTATAATGCGGGCAGTGCCGATAACGGTTTTCGCCTCGACTTCGCCGTTGTCCTTCTGCTTGACCACAACCTTCTCATTGAGACCATATTGCCCACGATGCGCTTCATCAGCCATCACGATAATGTTCCGGCGTTCCGAAAGAGCTTCGCTGCTTTCTTCAAACTTCTGCATGGTCGTGAAGATTATGCCGTTTGCCTGTCTGTTTGCAAGCAGTTCTTTCAGATTCTTGCGGCTCTCAGCGTGCTGCGGCGTTTGCCGGAGGAAGTCCTTGCAGCGGGCGAATTGTCCGTAAAGCTGGTCGTCCAGATCGTTACGGTCGGTAATGACAACGATAGTGGGGCTTTCTAACGCTTCTTGCAGATAATGAGCATAGAAGACCATAGACAACGATTTTCCGCTGCCCTGTGTATGCCAGAAGACGCCGCCCTTGCCGTCTGTCACAGTCGCGTGCTTCGTAGACTCAATCGCCTTTTTGACTGCAAAATACTGATGATACCCAGCGAGTATCTTGAATGTATTCTGTCCATCCACATTAAAGCAGATGAAGTTTTTCACGATGTCAAGGAAGCGGGTCTTCTCAAACAGTCCTACAAAGAATGTGTCAAATGATGCGTGTTGCGTATTCTCATAGCTGCCGTCTGTTGTTTTCCACTCCATAAAGCGGTCTTCGCCGGACGTGATTGTACCAGCCTTTGAAGTGGTCAAGTCGCTCATGACACATACCGCATTATAAATGAACATAGAGGGGATCTCATACATATAGTTCCGGAGCTGACGGTATGCTGCGGAAGCGTCGGTTTCTTCGCGGGACGGAGACTTCAACTCCACAATGACGAGCGGGAGACCATTGACAAAGAGGATCACATCCGGTCTTTTTTCGGAGTTCTCAATGAAAGTCCACTGATTCGTAACTGTGAACTCGTTACTGGCGGGTTTTTTGAAGTCTACAAGATAAACAAGGGTAGAGCGTTCTTCACCCTTGTCATAGTATTTTACCGGAACTCCGTTTTGGAGGTAGTCCATAAAGACCATGTTCTTCTGCAAGAGCGTTCCGGTTTCAAAGTTCTTGAGCCTATAGATTGCCTCCGTCAGAGCATCCATTGGCAAGTTTTTGTTGATTCGCTGCAAAGAGGGCAGCAGGACATCCTCATAAAGCGGAGAGTGATAATCGCGCTCCACATCCGGTCCATAGACATAGGTATATCCAAGATCCTCATTGAGAAGCTGCAAGACGGCATTCTCATAATTTGATTCGGTAAAATAGCCCGACATTTGTACTCAACTCCCTCTATATAATATCCGCATAGATGCGGTTTTCAGCTTTTGTGAAGATTACCTCAGCAGGAAATAAATCTTCCCCTGTATTTGCCATTGAAACCAGCATCATTGCCCATTCGGTCAACTGTACAGGCAGCCTATAACATAGATTTTCAGGTGATGCCTCAACAGTGACTAATGGGATGCCGCCCTTTGCAATACCGACAGAAAGAACTACAAAGGCGTTTTTTCCTTTGGTGAGTTCCAGAATGGGTTGTCTGTCTACATCGTGATAAACTTTTGCGCCGCGTCGATTCCTAAAAAAATCCTTTTCTTGATCTTTCACCGGCTCAACAGGCAGCTTGTTTTTCATCTGCTCAAAATGGGTTTCAAGTCTTTGGCAGATGCAGCTATTACAATACTCCGGTTGCATATCAAAGTCTTGTTCGATGTCTTTAGCTGAATTGAAATGATTCATGAAATCCAGCAGTCCCAAAAAGCTAACAAGGTCATCTGAATAATTACCGGCATAGACCTTATACCAATCATTGTTGATCTCGAACACGATATGATAAAGCTGCTTGTATAGCTGTAACTGCCCATCGGTTAGTCTGAACCATTCTTTGCTAAGAAGAGTCTTCGCAATGCGGGGACTGCCCTGCGTCGGTGTCAAGGAATGGTATAGCGATTTCATCAGTTTGCCGATAATTCCTACCAGCATATCAGCCATTCTAATTCCAAAGTGGTCTATCGAGTCTGCCTCTTCGCAATTCTTCAAACTGGCTTCTTTCGCGGCAATGAGAGTTTTGCTTTCGGATCCTGCTTCACCTTCCTTGTCAAGCAAGACTGAATAATCAAGAATGCCCTTGCTGCTCAGGAAATTTCCAAACCCGACAAACTGCGAATGGTAGTCCCAAGCGAGGGACTGCGGAACATCGACGTTATTCAGGACATAAAGGACGGCTTCAAATGGCGTGTTTTCCTGCGCCTTCAATTCGCGGTTTTCTTTGTTACGCCTAATCCGGTTCGTCAAGAATGTCATTAACGCAGCTACAAACTCCGCTGGGCTTTTATACAGGCTTTCAATTACCTCTGTGGGTTGGTATGTAACTATCGCTTTGACTATCGAGTAGCGTGCAGCGTCCATATCAAAGAAGACGCTATTGCGATAGCCTTTGAAAATCTGGGTAATAACGTATTCGATCTTGCTTGCACAGAACAGATAGATATAGCTGTTCTCATCAAAGATGGAAAAGAAATCTCCAAGCAGTTTTACATTTGCTTTGTTGAGAGAGGCAAAGCCATGAATTAACTGCTTCGGCTTTATCGTTCCGCTTTTCAGCTCTCCTTTTTTCTTTCTGTCAGCGTATTTTTCTTCAAAAGCACAATAACGCTGTTCAAAAGCTGCTTCGTGATCGTTGCGCCACCCGATAATAGCTGCCATAAAGCCATCATAATATGTCTCGCCAATAACGGTTGAGAGATTGATGACCCTGCTATGCTCGGACTCATCGTAGTAAAAGCAGTATTTCATCTTATCCCTCCTAACGTAAACGATAATTTAGCGGCTTAGAGCTGGACGGCGGAGACATCAATCTCGCCGGACATCAGCTTAGGCAGCAAGGAATCCCGTAGTGTTGAAAGCCGCAGATTTTCGATGCAATTATTAAGCACCTTTTGAAACATTGGCTCTGCAATACAGAGAAACGCCCTGGCATCATCGTCGGATAGCTTCATGATTTGCTCTGATTCAAAATCTTTGGTGGTAATCGCATCAAATACAGCTCCGCTTGCTTTGTGCTTGAGCCTATCAACGACTTTGAGTGTGTAGAAATATACAAGAAGCTGATGGGTCTCTTTACCGACAAGCGCGTAGCAGGATTGGTTCATAGCCATCGGAACACCGGACATACCAACTTTGCCAACAGTGCCTCTTGCAGTGACGAAAACGGTGTTCACAGGATATAGTCGGCTGTTACAATGTGAAAGCCCCTCTTCGGTGATAGTCTTTTCTGTGATAAGGGTATATGGTGTGCCAACATCTTTTGGGGTGAAGAAGGCAATATTACCGTTCCAATAAGTGTTTTCGCCTGTTTTGGGAGTTCCACCGCCGAGTATCTGTATCAAATCGGTGAATCTAACCTCGGTGTTTGTCCGATCATAGAGGCTCGAAAACAATGCGGCTGCTTGCTGCTGTAAATTATCGTTTATCGCATCGTTGACTTCAATCTTATTGTCGATGTCTGCCAGAACAGAAGAAATTCGTTTCTGCGTTTCTGCGTCTGGAATATCAACCTCTATGTTTGCAAAGGTATCTCTTGTAATTGTGTCAAAAACCGACCCGTGCGTCATTCTTTTGAGCTGCGATATACAATTTTTTAGCAAATAGTAGAGGAATGGTTTGTCTATTCCTCGGCTCGCTCGAATGCCATAACACGATTGGTTGAATGCCATATCAAACGGGATCATCGCAATCTCACCAACTGTTCCACGAGCGGATATTATTATATCGTCTTTGTGTAGCATCTTTGTGGGACTATTCTCAAATCCGCTTTGACTGATGTGCTTTTCGGTCGAATACACATACCTCTTATCATTGTTGAAATCCTTTACGGATAACCACGGGATGTTCCCATTCCAATACTCAGGGACAGTTGTTTTAGGTGTGCCTCCACCAATTAGCTCAATGTAGTCTATTAATGGAACTCTATTCCACTGTGCCATCTTTATCACCCTATCCAATGTATTTTCTATGTGCCAGCTTCACATTCTGTTGTTTCACCATTGCATAGTGCATGGTGGTGTCGATTTTCTGATGCCCTAAGAGCTGCTGGACTTGCTCTATGGGCATTCCTTTGTCTATGGCAGTAGTAGCCAGTGTACGTCTGAACTTGTGAGGATGAACCTTCGGGATATTCAGACGCTTTCCCAATTCTCGAAGGCGTGTCTCCACTCCGCCGATCATCAGCCGGTCAAATGGAGCTTTCAGTGAAACAAACAATGCGGGGTTTTCATCCGTCCTGCCCTCAAGATAGTTTTGAAGGTGGATCTTCGTCCTTGCGTCGAAGTAGACCAATCGTTCTTTATTGCCCTTGCCGATAACCACGCATTCGCGTTCGTTGAAGTTGATGTCTTCGCGGTTTAGCGTGACCAGCTCTCCAACACGCATTCCAGAGGAAGCCAGAAGATCAATCATCGCCAAGTCTCGTGCCGTTGTGCAGTTGTCACGCATCATTTCTAATGCTTCATCGGTGTAGGTGTCCTTGACCACCTTTGCAGTCTTCACCTTATGAATCCGTCGCACTGGGCTTTTCAAAATGAAATCCTCATCCTCAAGCCACGAGAAGAAGCTGGACAGAATCCGACGAATATTATCTATGGTCACTTTGCTCGACCTGCGCTGAACCTGATAGTTGGTCAGATAGCGGCGCAAATCATCTGTGGTGATCTGTTGCACAGTCTTTCCGACTCCGTCAATCAGAGCCTCAATCGTCTTCCGGTAGTAGCTCAGGGTTTTCTCCGAACAGCCTTCGATCCGCTTTGCCGTGATAAATGCTTCAACTGCATCTGTCTCTTCTGCTACTGGAATTGAGCTGCTATCATAGGTGAGCGTTGCACCTTCCAGAGTCTCAGCCATTGCATCCCGAAGGTGCATGAGTTGTTCGTTGTTGAGATACGGCAGCATTTTTCGCTGTATCTCCGTGATGAGTTGTTCTGTCATTGTCGTGTCTCCTTTCGAGGTAAGAGAACGACATTCAGTGGCAGTCCCTTTTGTAAAACTCTCGCCACTGGTGAGAGTTATTAAGACGGTAAACGATAATTTACAGCAGCAAGCGGCAACACTTTTCAAAGCATTGTTCGTAGACCACGCACCATTTGACGGGACAATGCCGCCTAATTGGACTATAAGCACGCTTGGCGATGTTACCGAAATGGGTGCTGGCGGCGATAAACCGAAGGAATCCTCTCCGGTCAAAACACCTTTGTGTCCGTATCCCATTTACTCGAATGGTATAAATGACTATGGCTTGTACGGTTACACCAACGAGCCGAAAATCAAAGTTGAAAGTGTTACGGTTTCTGCCAGAGGTACGATTGGTTATGTATGCTTGAGACATATCCCCTATGTTCCGATTGTTCGTTTGGTAACGCTGATTCCTGACACAAAGGTGCTTAGCGCGAAATATCTGTATTTATATTTACGCCAGCTTCACATAACCGGAACGGGTACAACTCAGCAACAATTAACGGTTCCCGATTTTCGCAAAACTGAGATCGTCATTCCTGACAAAAACACAATGGACGCTTTTACGGAAACTGTCACTCCACTTTTTGAGCAAATCTGGGCAAACGAAGACGAGAATACCAAACTTGCCGAAGTGCGGGACGCACTATTACCGAAGCTCATGTCCGGCGAGATTGATGTTTCTGCCGTCCAGCTCTAAGCCGTTAAATTATCGTTTAGCTGTTCGTTTACAACCAACTTCCTATCAATAGACTCAAGTGTACCTACTATGGCGTTCTGCTCGTCAAATGACACGGGATAGTTGATCATAATTTCATCTAACAGGCGGTCACGGTTTAGTTCGGTTTGTCCCGTAGAGCCTTCATCCAACTGCAAGACTTCCCATTGGTGCGCTTTAAGAGCGTAACCAAGGAACTTCTGCGTTACCTTTCCGTTTGAACGGATAAGGATCATGTGTCCGTCTATTGTAGTTGCGGACGGAACATCTTCAATTTGCGCAATTCTCCCAGCGGTTCCCGCGCCTGTCGAATTGATCAGAATATCATCGGGTTTGACATATCGTTCAGGAGGGACTTTCTTTTTCAGGGTATCATGCAACCTTGAATCTCCATAGCTTATTCGGTAATTCCGATTGCACTTTTGATTGAGAACTCTAATGGTTGTCTCGGATGCTTCTTCTGCATACGAAGGAGCTATCCCTTTTGAAATATACCCGACCAGCTCCCGCAACGGTACCTCATGCCACTCAGATGTCATATCCAATCGCCCCCAGTCGTTCTTTGATCTGAGCTTCAAGCTCATGAGACTTCGTGAAAAGCTCAGACAGTTCAGAAG
>ENA-OOZN01001946-OOZN01001946.1-human-gut-metagenome-genome-assembly--contig:-NODE-1946-length-12158-cov-2.122366_pt1 | contig 12158 bp, 9 predicted proteins | sample MGYA00241187_ERZ501397 | MGnify/ENA primary metagenome ERZ501397 (study PRJEB25962, sample SAMEA2042921) | human gut metagenome | biome: human gut; feature: human-associated habitat; material: faeces... | reverse complement strand
GAGCACGGGCAATGGCCACGCGCTGCTGCTGACCACCTGACAGCTGGGAGGGGTAATAGTCCGTGCGATCGCCCAGACCGACGCGCTGAAGCTCGGCCACGGCCAGGTCACGGGCGGCTTTCTTGGACTGGTGCTGCACGTGGATCGGGGCTTCCATCACGTTTTCCAGCGCGGTCATGTGCGGGAACAGCGAGTAGGCTTGGAACACCATGGCCATGTCACGCTTGTTGACGGGCACGCCGGTCACGTCCTGGCCGCCGACGAGAATACGTCCGGCTTGAATGTCTTCCAGTCCGGCCAGGGAGCGCAACGCGGTGGACTTGCCGCAGCCGGAGCCGCCCAGCAGCACCACCATTTCGCCCGGATTGATTTCCAGGTTGAAATCGTCCAACGCCTTGACGGTCGAACCGGGGTAGATCTTGTCTACACCAAGCATCTGCACACCGCCGCCGCGCGCTTCGGAATCCTTGAGCACGGCCTTCGCCGCTTCGGTCACCACGTTGGGTTCGGTATCGGAGAACGCTTCCGAGGTATGGGCAACCACCGCCTTCTGTTCGGCGAGAGTCATGAGTTGTCACCTTCCTTGTTCCGACGCATCGCGCCGGAAATCAGATCGAGAGCCACCAGCAGAATCACGCCGAATAGCAGTGCCAGCAGCGACATTGCGGTGGAGATTTGCGAATTGGATTGGCCGAGCTGGTACAGCGCGACCTGTAGGTTCATACGGCCGAGCAGTGAGGCGACGGTGTATTCGCCCAGCACCACGGCTATGGAGATGAACGATGCGGACAGGATCGACTGCCACAGGTTCGGAATGAGTACGCGGAAGAATACGCGCGGCCATGAAGCGCCGAGGGACCGTGAGGCCTCGCATAACGTCTTCACGTCGATGGAATTGAGTCCCACCGCAAGCGCGCGGAAGGCAAACGGCATGACCAGCACCACGTAGGCGAAGCACAGCCAGATCGGGTTGGTGCTCAGCACGTCGGCGGACAGCCAGCGGTAGATCGGTCCCAGGCCAACCACCAGCACGATGGCCGGAATGGTCAGCGGCAGCGTGGCCACCCATTCGATGGCGCGTTCCAGTCTGCGCGAGCGGATGTGCACGATCACCATGGTGGGCACGAGCAGCACGAGCATGATCAGCACGGTCACCACGCACAGCGCGAGCGAAGCGCCGAGGCCGCTCCACAGGGTGCTCAGGTCGGCGCCGAGCGCGCTGCCGTCGCCGGTGAAGATGGCGATCCACGGGTCGAAGCTCCATTTTCCGGACAACGGGTGTCGGATGGTGAACAGGAACATGGACACCAGCGGCACGAACAGGAACAGCAGCGTCACCGTGAGAATGATGGTTTTGACGATGCGTTGCTTGCCGAGTCTGGCCGCACGCAGCTGCGGCGGCATGGTTTGCGATTCCTGCATGTTCTGCTTTTCCTCCGATTGCGCGCTTACGGTTTGCGTATTTGCGTTCACTGCCATCGTCCGGCCCTCTTTTCCACGTCGTGGCTGATCATCATGACCACCGCCACGACGACGATCATGGCGAAGGCGAGCACCTGCGCGAAGCCTTGCTGGTTCGGGTCCATTTCGTTGCGCATCGCGCCTTGGATCATCAGCGGCACGAGGATCGAACGCTGGGAGAACAGCGCGGCGGCCGTGGCGTATGCGGAGAACGCGGACGCGAACAGCAGCAGGAACGCGGAGATGAAGCGGGGTGCCAGAATCGGGCAGGCCACGCGCGTCCAGTACTGGAACGTGTTGCCACCGAGGGATTCGCATGCCTCGCGCCACTGTGGACGGATCGAATCGACCGCGGGCAGGAAGATGATGATCATCAGCGGAATCTGGAAGTAGCAGTAGATGGTGATCAGGCCCGGCAGCGAGCTGAGCCAGTTCGGATTCACCACGTAGCCGGTCAGCTGTTTGATGAGCATGGTGCCCACGCCGTTGATGCCGATGGTGGCGATGAACGCGAACGCCAGCATCACGCCGCCGAATTGGGCGAGTACCGACGAGATGGCCGAAATCATGCGGCGCAGCAGGCCGTTCGGCTTGGAGCCGATGACGAGGGCGTAGCTGGCGAGCGCGCCCACGATGGCGCCGATGACCGCGGATGCGACCGATACGAGTATCGACGTGCCGAATGCGGCGATGGTGTTCGCTTCGAAAAGTTTGTTAAAGTTCGCCACGGTGAAGCTGCCGTCGGCGGATTGGAAGGCGCCCACGATGACGATGATCGTCGGGGCGAGCAGGAAGCACGCGGTGTAGGCGAAGAACGGGATGGACACGGCGATGGTGCCGAGTTCCCGCCTATGCGCGGCAAACGAGATGGCGGAGGAGCCCGCGCGCTTGGCGTGAGCTCCTGAGGTAAGCACTGCGGTCATGTCAGTTGCCGATGGTCTTGTCCCAGTTGTCCTGGAGCCATGTGGTGATGCGGGTGGAATCCTCGTTGGTGTAGCTCACCGGATCGCCGTCGATGGTGATGGCGTTCTTGAGGGTGGTCTGGTCGACGGTGCCGTCCTTCTTCATGGAGTCGAGCAGTACCGGGTTCGCGCCGCCCTTGAACCAGTCGTTCTGGGCGTCGGCGCTGTACAGGTATTCCTCCCACAGGCGGGCTGCGGCCGGGTGCGGGGCGTCCACGTTGATGGCCTGGTTGTAGTAGCTGACCACCTGGGCGTTCTTGAAGGTCTTGAACTTCCAGTTCACGCCCTTGGCCTTGAGGCTCTTCTGGTAGGAGGCCTGGTTGTAGGTCCAGTCCATCACCACGCCGGTCTGGCCGGAGTCGATGGTGCCGTCGGTCACGTCGACGGTGGTGAGGTTGCCGCAGTCCTTGAGTTTCTTGAAGAAGTCGAGGCCCGGCTGCAGGTTCTTGATGTCGCCGCCGGCCAGCTGGTTGATCATCAGGTAGCCGTTGAACGCGGCACCGGCTTCGGCCGGCTTGCCGTTGAGTGCCACGGTTCCGGCGAACTTCGGGTCGGTCAGGTCGTTGATGGACTTGATGTCGCCGTACTTGTCGGCGTTCCAGCCGATGGACATGATGCCGGTGTAGTCGGCGTAGTACTTGCCGTCCTTATCCTTGACGGAATCCGGGATCTTGTCCCAGGCCTGCACCTTGTACGAGGCGAAGTTGTCGGTGCTGGTGGAGGCCACGGCCAGGCCGAGGTCGTACACGTCCGGAGCGGCGTCGGTGCCCTTGTTGGTCTTGCCGGCGTCCACTTCCTCCTTGGAGGAGGCGTTCGGGTTCTGCTCGTTGATCTTGATCTTCGGATACTTCTTCTTGAAGCCGCTGATCACGTCACCGTAGTTGGACCAGTCGTGCGGAAGCGCGATCACGTTGAGCGCGCCTTCCTTTTCGGCAGCGGCCACGAGGCCGTCCATGCCGCCGAAATCGGAGATCGAAGTGGCCTTTGCGGACTTTTCGTCCACTTTCACGGTTTTACCGGTGTTGGAGGCGCTATCGGTGGAATTGGCGTTGCCTGATCCGCAGGCGGCCATGGAGCATGCGAGCACGGCGGCGAGCGAGCCGGCGGCGATCTTGCGCAAAGCGTTCATCGTTTTCGTTTCCCTTGTTGTGTTGTTGTTCTTGGAATCGACAACATGGAAACGTAATGGCGTTACCTAACGTAGTGTCAAAGAATAAGTAAAGCCGAAGCGATTTTTAGGAATATTCCCGTTTCGCTTCGGCAAACTTACGATGAACTGGCCTTTTTCGTGTTGCTTCGTGTTGCTTTCTTTGCGCTTTTCAGCTTGGAATACGGCACGGCTTCGGCTCAGTTCGGCTGAGATTCAGGATTCAGCGCAGCACGCCTTCGATGAGCATGGTGATCAGGTCGGTGTAGCGCACGCCGGTGGCCTCCCATGCCTTGGGGTACATGGAGATGGACGTGAAGCCCGGCATGGTGTTGATTTCGTTGACCATCACCTTGCCGTCCTTGGTCACGAAGGTGTCCACGCGGCTCAGACCGGCACCGTCCACGGCGACGAACGCCTTCTTGGCGGTTTCGCGTACAAGGTTCAGCGTCTCTTCCGGCAGATTGGCGGGCACTTCCACGTGGCTTGCGGCGGCGTCCATGTACTTGCTGTCGAAGTCGTAGAACTGGTCGTCGCCTTCGGCGCGCTTGTCGAGTACGATTTCGCCCGGCCAGCTGGCCTGCGGCGCTTCGCCGGCCTTCGGGCACAATACCGCGCATTCGATTTCGCGCGCGTCGATGCCCTGTTCCACGAGGATGCGCCAATCGTGGTGGGACGCCTCGTACACGGCGGCCGCGAGTTCGGCCGCATCGCCCTCATGCTCCACCTTGGTCACGCCGAAGCTGGAGCCGGCGCGGGACGGCTTGACGAACAGCGGATACTGCAAGCCGGCTTCGCTAACCTGCGCCATGATCGCATCGGCGTTGGCCTTGAATTCGGAAGCCTTGTCGAAGGAACGCGCGTCGAGCGTGATGCCGGGCGCGACGGGAATGCCGGCGGCCGCAAGCAGCACCTTCGTGTAATGCTTGTCCATGCAGGCCGCGGAGGCGAGCACGCCGCACCCCACGTACGGCACGCCCATCATTTCGAACAGACCCTGGATGGTGCCGTCCTCGCCGTACGGCCCGTGCAGCACGGGGAACACCGCGTCCACATGGCCGAACGGGGTCAGCGTACCGTCATCCTCGCGGGCGAAGAAGCCGTCCTGTCCGAGAGCCACTTCAAGCACCACGTCCTTGGCGCCTGGGGTTTTCTCCACGGTCGGCAGGCCTTCGTCCAGGCTCCATCCGAGCGGATTCTCACCGTTGACGATCCACTTGCCGTCCTTGGTGATGCCCACCGGAATGGCTTCGAACTTGTCCGTGTCCAGCGCGCGCAGCGCACTCGCAGCGGAGATGCAGGAGATCGAATGCTCGTCGGCCTTGCCGCCGTACATCACCACAATGCGCTTTTTTGCCATATCTATAGCCTTTATTCCTTAACTCTTATGACTTTTCAGGATTTTTGCCAAGCATCCAGCATACAAGCCGGCTGCTACTCCTCGGTGATGCCTTCGCCGAACAGTTCGGACAGCATCTGCGCGCAGGAGATGCCGTCGTCCAGCACGTGGCTCATGGCCGTGGCGAGCGGGGTCGGCACACCGTACTGCTTGCCCAACGCCACCACCGCGTCGGTGGTCGGCACGCCTTCGGCCACGCCGTTGCTCACCTTGGTGGCCTCTTCCACGCTCAGGCCCTTGCCAAGGTTGGAGCCGAACGTGTAGTTGCGGCTCAGCGGGGAACCGCAGGTGGCGATGAGGTCGCCCACGCCGGCAAGTCCGGCGAAGGTCTTCGGATCGGCTCCGGCCGCCTCGCCCAGCGCGGTCAGTTCGGCAAGGCCACGGGTTTCGATCATGGCCGCGGTGTTCTCGCCGTAGCCTGCGCCACGGGCCATGCCCACGGCGAGCGCCACCACATTCTTCAGCGATCCGCACATTTCCAAGCCGATCACGTCGCGCGTCACGAACGCACGGAAGTAGTCGGTGGTGCAGGCGGTGGCGATGGTACGCGCGTTGTCGACGTCCGCGCAGGCGACCACGGTCGCGGCCGGCTCGCGGTCGGCGATCTGCTTGCTCAGGTTCGGTCCGGAAATGGCGGCGAAGCGTTCCGCCGGAAGGTCGAGCGTTTCCATGACGACTTCGTCCATGCGTTTGCCGGTGGTGCGTTCGATGCCTTTCATCAGGGAGGCCACGAGCGCGGTCTCGGGGATGAGTCCCTTGAATTCGGTCAGTGCCACGCGTGCGAACTGCGCGGCGATGGCCACGATGACGATGTCGGCGTTGGCCACGGCTTCGGCGCGGTCTCCGGTGGCGGTCATGTTGCTGGGCAGCGTTTCCACGCTGGGCAGGCGCACACCGTTGTGGTGATGGTCACGAATACCTTCCACGATTTCCGGTTCGATGGCCCACATGGTCACGTTGTTGCCCGCGTCGGCAAGCACTTGACCGAAGGCCGTTCCCCAAGCGCCAGCGCCCAGTACCGTCACATTCGCCATGAATTTTGCTCCTTGGATTATTTGGATTGCTTTTTGCGGCCGAGCGTATGCCACATCGGCCGCCGCTTTCAATCGACGTTGTCTTATGCTACCGCCGGCTACGCACACCGGCCGCGTGTTCCGGTCGCACGCGTATTTTGTTCGCCGCCGGAACGGGTGTGTGGGGAAAATCAGTCTTTCACGCGACTCATGGTGCGGTAGTCCCAGTAGCCGTCAGGTGCCTGTTCGCCGCGGATTTCGGCCATGATTTCGGTCATGCGCACGCGGATGCGGCGGGTCAGTTCGTCGGCGCGGTCCGTCGGCACTTCGTCTCCCCAGGAATCGCAGCCGTCAAGCAGGTCCGCGTAGTCGAGCGCCTCGTCGTAGCACATCACCACGTTCTTGCGCGGCCACGGCCACCAGTGGTTGATGCTGGCCGCGCCCCAGGTCACGGCACAGTACAGCGGCACCTGGCAGCCGAGTCGGCGTGAGGATTCGAGGGCGATCACGCCCACGCCGTTTTTCATGCTCATCGGCCACTTCTGCGGGTCGCGCGTCACGGTGCCCTCCGGCCATACGGTCAGTGGACGGCCGGAGGTGAGGATTTCCACGGACGTTTCCTCGATGGCTTTGGCCTTGCCCGCGCGGCGCTGCACCGGCTGCATGCCGACCAGCTGGAACCATTTGCCGATCAGCGGCCATTTGGCCATTTCCGCCTTGGCCATGTAGCGCGGACGGCGGCCCTGATGGAACAGCGACACCATCGGCACGAACACGTCGTACATGGTCACATGCGTGGCGGCGGTGATGAACGGGCCGGTTTCCGGCACGTGTTCCAAGCCCCAGGCCTTCACTTTGCTGTGATTGCGCAGCACCACGTCGCAGCCGGTCAGCAGGCGATGCGTGGCTTTGGGGTTCTGCGCTTCGATTTCCGCGGTGTTGGCTTTGCGCGGACCGGTCGGGAAATCGTGGGTCGGGTCTACAAGATGATGCTTCTGCGCGAGTTTTGCGACTTGCTCGTCGCTCAGCGGCTTCACTGCGGAGCGCGGCGACGGTTTTCCTTTGGATGCCATGGCTCCCATTGTGCCACCGGCCGCCGATACGTTCGTCATCGATGTTTTCCGCGTTATCTTGCTTTTTACTGCCTCATGCCATCGTTTTCTGCATCATTTGGCCGTCAAATGATGCAGAAAAGACGGGCGATAAGGCAGAAAAGGGAATGTGCGGAAGATGCGGAAGGCACGGAAAGCATGTTTGCGATTGCGGCGGCGGCAATCGCGGATAAAACAAAACCGGCACCCGCGCAAGGCGAGTACCGGTGAAAGCAACATGGGCGTTCGACGCGACTGTCAATCGCAACTGTTCAATTGCGAATCATCAATCACGATTGGCCAATCGCAATAAATCAGCCGCAGCCGATTCATCGAACCAATCGCAGCGAATCAGTCGAAATCGGCGCCGAGGGCTTCCAGCTTGCCACGGAAGTCGGCGTAACCACGGTCGATCAGGGAGATGCCCTGCACATTGGATGGCCCCTTGGCGGCGAGAGCCGCGATCAGGTGGCTGAACCCACCACGCAGGTCCGGCACGTCAATGTCGCGTCCGGTCAGCGGGGTCGGTCCGAAGATGACCGCGGAATGCTTGTAATTGCGCTGTTGGAAGCGGCATGGCAGGGAGCCGAGGCATTCGCGGTACAGCTGAATCGTGGCGCCCATCTGCACCAGCGGCTTGGTGAAGCCGAAACGGTTCTCGTACACGGTCTCGTGCACGATCGACAGGCCGTTGGCCTGGGTCAGGGCCACCACGAGCGGCTGCTGCCAGTCGGTCATGAACCCGGGATGCACGTCCGTCTCGATCGCCACGGGCTTCAAGTCCCCGCCCGGATGCCAGAAACGAATGCCCTTGTCCGTCACCTCGAATTTGCCGCCCACCTTGCGGAACACGTTGAGGAACGTGATCATCTCCGGCTGGGTGGCACCCTTGACGAAAATGTCACCGTGCGTGGCGAGCGCGGCGGACGCCCAGGAGGCGGCCTCGATGCGGTCGGTCAGAGACGTGTGCGTGTAGCCCTTGAGCTCCTTGACGCCTTCGATGCGGAACGTGCGGTCCACGTCCACGGAGATGATGGCGCCCATCTTCTGCAGCACGCTCACCAGATCCATGATCTCAGGTTCGATGGCGGCGCCGGAAAGCTCGGTCTTGCCTTCGGCGAGCACGGCGGCGAGCAGTGTCTGCTCGGTGGCGCCCACGGACGGGTACGGCAGGTGGATCTTCGCGCCATGCAGACCGTTCGGAGCGGTGATGTGAATGCCGTCCTTGTGTTCCTTGTCCACGTTCGCGCCGAGCTTGCGCAGGGTTTCCAGATGGAAGTCAATCGGACGACCGCCGATGTTGCAGCCGCCGAGCGCCGGAATGAACGCCTCGCCCAGACGGTGCAGCAGCGGGCCGGAGAACAGAATCGGAATGCGGGACGAGCCGGACAGCGTGTCCACGTCGGCCACGTCGGCGAGTTGCACGTTGGTGGCGTCGATCGTCACCACGCCGTTCGCGCCGTCCACGGTCACGTCCACGCCGTGCAGGCGCAGCAGGTCGGACACCACGTGCACGTCGCGGATTTCCGGAACGTTCTTCAGCACGGATGTGCCCGGGGCCAGCAATGCGGCGACCATGGCCTTGCTTACGAAGTTCTTCGCGCCGCGCACCTTGATGGTGCCGTTCAGCGGCTTGCCGCCTTCGACGTGCAGAATGTCGTTCTTATTGTCAGACACGCTCAACCTCTTTCGATTCCCTTTTGGATCAAGCTCAAAAAACACTGCTGCTTAGTTTGCCATAAGGCATGTAGCATGTTCGCGAAAAACGGAATTCAGCGCAGTGTCTCCTTAATTTCGCGCGCGAGATTCGCGTCCCACATGGCTCCGGTGGCGCTCATCACGGCGTTCGCGCCAGCCTCACGGTACGCCTTGTAGTCGTCAGGACGGATCACGCCGCCCACGCCCACGATGGCGAAGTCGAAGCCGAGTTTTTCACGGATGGCGGCGAGCCTGCCGACCATGTCGAGACCGGCGCCGCGGATGGCGTTGCCGCACACGCCGGAACGGTCACGTCCGGCTCCCGGCAGCGCCTGGTTGCCGTTCGCGTCCACTAGGCGCGCGGAAATCGTGTTGATGGTGGAGAAGCCTTGCACGGTGCCATGTCCGACGGTTTCCCTGACCATGGTTTCCAGGTCGGTGTCGTTGGGAATGTAGGCGAGTTTCACGATGAGCGGGCGATCGCCGATTTCGTTTTTCACGGCTTCCGTGATTTCCCCCACCAGATGCGGGTCGTGGCACAGCAGGCGATTGTGACCTTCGTTGGGGCAGCTGGTGTTCATTTCCATCAGTCCGGCTCCGGTTTCCGTAACCAGATGCGCGGTGGTGACATGGTCGGCGATGTACGCCTTGCGGTCCATGCCGTCCACGCGGGAACCTTGGAAGCTGGGCACGAGCAGCTGCCCGTCGCCGGCGGCGGCGATCGCCTTCTTCATGTCCGGCTGCCATTCGTCGGGGTCACGCGACGGCACGCCGAAACTGTTGGAGATCGAAATCGGAAGCTCATATCGGGTGTCGGCAAGCACGCCTTCATCCAGTTCGGCGCTGCCGGGAACCAGAGACCCGTCTGCGTTCTTCGGATGCACGGCGAGCACGTTCGGGAAGGCGTTGCAACCCCACGCGCGGGAGCGGACCGTCTTGTACACCGCCAAATCGAAACCCATGCGGAAGGCGGCGGTGGTGAACCGCTCGTTCAGCAGCGGACCAGCGGGAATGCCAAACGGCAGGTTCACGCGGAAGCCGAGGAATTCCTCGGCCTGGTCGGACGACTGCGACTGGGTGGTCTGTGCAGACTGCGCGGAGGCGCCGGCAGCGGAATCGCCCTTCATCACTTCGGCGAACGCACCGAAGGGCCCCTGCAGATAGTTGTCTTCATACGTGCGATTGACGTCGTAAAACGGCGCGAAACCCTGGCTCATACTGCTCCCCGAAATTGTTCTCGTGTCATGTTTTGGATATGCGATGCGAACACACGAAATGTCATGTCCACTGTAACGCGACACACGTCCCGCCTGCACGCCCCGTCTCACCTTGGAAACCTCCTTGGCTAGGACTTCCCCAGACGAGTTTGGGCTCTCGATCCAGGTCAAGTCCAGAGAACCGGAACGCCGTCATGAGCCGGTATGCTCGGCAAGACGGTACTTGCGTCCGCGTCCGACGCCTATTGGTTCAATAACACCGTCTTTCACCAGTGAGGCCAATATCTCCCGGGTACGGGTGAGGCCAAGCCCCAGCACCACAGCCAGATACGAGGTGGGTTGCGGTCCGCCGACCGTCAACGCATAGGTGATTTTCTCCAACTGGCTTTGCGGCCTGATCGCATTGCCGAAATCGGCAGGTAGGGCCACGTTCTTGCCGAATGTGCCGACCATGTCGTTCAAACGGTCAGCCCCGCGAGCGCCAATCCTATGGACCGTACCAGTGCCATGCTCCGAATTCCGCATTGTCGGCGACTCCGCACCAACAGGGCCCCCGCCATCTGCAGAGACTCCGGGAACAGCAGAAGCTCCGGCGATCATGGAATCTCCGGCGATCTTGCGCGGATACAACGTAAGCTGCACACGCCCCGGATCGTCGAACACTTCCAATTCCGGCGCGGCGGTTCCTGCGAACAGGCAGCCTTCACGCATCACGTCAAAACCACTGCCCGCCTTTTCTCCGATGCCAATCAGATTGAACATTTTCATCAACGTGGGATTCCGCGTATCCGAAATGCCGCCTTGCATCACCTCTTCGGAGGAAAGACGCAGGCTGCCGGGATTCGACAATACGATTCTGTCGTAATACTGAATGATCACCGTGCCCCGGCGAATGAAGTAATCGGCATGAACGAGCGTGTTGGTGACAGCCTCACGAACGGCCTTATCCATCAGATTGTCATCAATCCTATGCAAATCGGCATCAAGCTGGAACGGATGGGCAACAGCCGACCGCAGACGATTGACCACCTTGCCCCAAAAATCGTACAAGTTGCCCGACCACGTGCCATCATCCGACGTGAATCGGTCATTCCACCGCTCCTGGTCGTCCATGACCTCGCGATAGTCCAGGAAATAGTAGGGGAATTCGGACGTGATTCGCCACGCCTCACCGAACATCAGCAATCCGGCTCGTGTGGGACGCACCTGAGAACCATCAAGCCGCAACGCTTCGATGCGAAGCAGGAAATCCTCATCAGACAATCCGACCCATGGATGGCCGGGCCGTCTGTTCTTGAACTGCCGACGATATGATGCGACGCTATCCGCGTTGAGCGCGTCAGCACCCATGCCTTCAACAATCGTTCTGTCCAAGGGAAGCAGGTCACTGTCCCGAAGCATGGCACGAACCGTTTCCTCATCGCACAGATAATCGCCATCGCCATTACGCCGGTATGAGCCCGTCATCGGATTCTGGCCCACGTACACGGGAATACAGTCCCTCGCCGCACGAGGAATGTCGATGGAAATAACATCTCCCTGCGAGGTATGGCGAATCACCACGTCGTTGTCGCTCAGCACAACGGCACTGACCTTCGATGGATCATGCACCATGTTCCAAAAATCCTGCGCCATGTTCCGCGCATCATCTACTCCGGTGATATACAAAGAATGGTCTTCATGTTCGGACACGCCCAGCAGAATCAGCCCACCTTCGGTATTGGCGAAGGAGCTGTACGTCTCCCATAAACTGTGGGGCAGGCCGCCCTTGGCACGTTTCGCTTCCAAACGGTTGCCTTCACGCATCCGAGGAACCTCCCGGGACCACCAGGCATCATCGTGCTCGCTACCGTCCATTGGCCATCACCGCCTTACCTACCACGCGTTTTACGCTCGCTTTGCCGCCACTTTGCCGTCGTATTATGATTTTACCACCGCTTTGCGCGCGCTTTGCCACCGCTTTGTGGAATTTGTTGTTGGCGGAAAGGTGATGGAAGGTAAACAAAAAGCCCGGCTTGGGTGCCGGGCTTGGGAAAAGTTAGATGTGGTTGCGGTCAGCCAATGATGAAATGGGCTACCGTCGCGATCGCCCAACGGCCCTGTCCTGCAATTATGGACTGCGCTGCGCGCAGGCTCATTGCTGCCCTCGTTTCGGACTCGGGCAAGGCCC
>ENA-OOZN01001935-OOZN01001935.1-human-gut-metagenome-genome-assembly--contig:-NODE-1935-length-12217-cov-1.816066_pt1 | contig 12217 bp, 6 predicted proteins | sample MGYA00241187_ERZ501397 | MGnify/ENA primary metagenome ERZ501397 (study PRJEB25962, sample SAMEA2042921) | human gut metagenome | biome: human gut; feature: human-associated habitat; material: faeces... | reverse complement strand
CTGCCGCTATTGCCTTAGCTGCCACATTCAACCATAAGCAGTTAAGAGAGCAGGCTCTGCTTGCTATCGTGGTCACGGTTACCGCTCTGTCCACCCTCGCTATGGTTCTTTATCCGTTCATCTCCGGATGGTGCGGCTTTGACCACATCGATGCCGGCATCTTCTTAGGCGGTACCATTCACGACGTTGCACAGGTCGTGGGCGCCGGCGCCATGATCGGGCCGGACGCACTGGAAATCGCGAGCTTGACGAAGATGATTCGTGTCGCTCTTCTGATCCCGATCCTCATCATCTTCATGTTTGTCTTTTCCTCTAAGGCACATCGCACTGAAGAAGAGAAAGCCAAGCCCTGGTACAAGAACATTCCGATGTTCCTGCTCGGCTTCATCGCTCTGGCCGCTTTGAACTGCACCGGAATTATTCCGACGAATGTCTCCAACACACTCGGCGAAATCTCCAGACTGTTCATTTTGATTTCCATTTCTGCCCTTGGTTTAAAGACCTCTCTGGGCAAACTGAAGGAAGTCGGCTGGACACCGATCGTGCTGATGAGCATTGATACAGTCTTCCTCCTGCTGTGGGTCATCCCTGATCCGCGGTTAATTTGATGCTTTAGTTTCATCTTTCTTCTTAGGACTCGGTTCGCTAGAATCGAGTCCTTATTTTTTACCGATCCCTCTGCCGGCGCTTCCTTCTCCGAACTTTCCGCTCATGACCGTACTGAAAATCCTCTATCAAGACGAAGACCTTGTCGTTGTCTCCAAGCCGGAAAAGATGCTGACGCACCGAACGGAAATTGCCAACGGCGACACCGAGTTTGCACTGCAGTTGCTGCGAGATCAGATCGGCCGACGCGTGAGTCCGGTTTATCGTCTGGATCGAGGCACTTCCGGAATCCTGATGTTCGGGCTCAACAGGGAGATAGTTTCGGCACTGAGTCAGCAAACTCATGAGACCTTTCACAAGCGTTATTACGCGGTCGTCCGCGGCTGGGCACCAGAGGATATTGAGGTTCGCCATGCGCTGAAGCCTCCCGTCGATCCCTATCTACGTGTGCAAAAGACAGAAGCACAGGACGCGCTTTCTTACCTTCACAGATTGGCTGAATCAGAGGTTCCCGTTTCTTCCGGCAAGTTTGATACCACTCGCCTCTCTTTAGTCCTGCTTGAGCTTGCCACCGGCAGACGTCATCAGTTAAGACGCCACCTCAAACATCTCGCGCATCCCATTATCGGAGATGCGACTTACGGCAAAGGACCGCTTAACCGTGTCCTTGCCGAATATTTCGGCGGAGACCGCCTCCTTCTCCACTGCGGTCGAATCAGCTTCATTCATCCTCGTACTCAAAAACGTCTCACCATTGATGATCAGCCGAGCGGCCTTATGCGACAAGTCATCGAACGTCTTGAATGGGGTAATTATTTGCATGCTTCTTATTCAAGAGACTGGCATTTATTTGATTATTCAGATCTTTTGGTAAAATAACGTCTGAAAATTCCCATAATACTTTTTAGCCTTGAAACTAAAAGGCCTTGCGTTCCCATTCGTCGCAAATAAATCGGGAAATATTTGCGCGATCTTTCGAAAGAATGGGATTTGTTTTTGTTTTGCATGGTTTTGAGTCGTATACTGAATCGATCAAACCTCGTTTAGGAGAACTTATAAAAATGAAGCATGGAAAACTTGTCACTTCCATTTTGGTTTTATCCTTAGCTGCTGTGACTGCTGCATTTGCCAGCATGGCAGAGGCCCGCTCCTTAGAACAAATTAAGGCCTCCGGCGAACTCTTAGTCGGTTCTACCGGCGATTACAAGCCGATGAGCTACCTCAACAAAGAAACCGGGAAATACGAAGGCTTTGACGCAGAAATGGCACAGTCCCTGGCTAAGTACCTCGGCGTCACACTCAAATATGTTCCGACAACTTGGAAGACCTTGCAGGCCGACACGATGGCCGATAAGTTTGACGTTGCCATGAGCGGCATTACCGTCACAGACGCTCGTAAGAAAGTCATGACCATGTCCGACGGTTATCTCACCTTTGGCAAGACGATTCTCGTCACTAAGAACAAGGCCGGTCAGTTCAAAGAATTGAACGACGTCAACCAGCCGACTGTTCGTGTCATGTACAACCCGGGCGGCACAAACGAAAAGTTTGCCAAGGAAATGACTCCGAAAGCTCAGCTCATGATGCATGAGCACAACGCCGAGATTCCGGGCTTAGTCGGTGAAGGAAAAGCCGATGTCATGATCACCGAAACCATGGAAGCTCGCCGCTATGCTAAGGACAATCCTAAGGTTGCCGCTCCGTTGGTCGACAAACCTTTCACAGAAAACCACTTCGGCGTCCTGATGAAACAGGGTTACCCGAAGCTTGAAGCTGCCGTGAACGACTGGATGAAGACCATTAAAGGCAACGGCACAATGGCTAAATGGGAAGACCTATACATTAAGTAATCTTCACCTGACCTTTTAGTCAAAACAAGCCGCAGCCGGCTCCGATGATTTCGGATTTCGCTGCGGCTTTTCTTATTTACCATTGATTGGCTGCAGAAATTCCCAGCCAATAGCAAGAACGTCATTATTTTTGGATCTATTCCTCCTTTAAGAAACAAAAGAAAAGGCAAAGGTTTGGAAGCCCTCGGACATTCCAGCCTTTGCCAAAACCTCAAAGAATTTTTTAGGTTCAATGAGAGGACAACAAGAGGATTTAGAGAATTTATTATTTGTTATCAAAATAGTTGCGGTAGATGCTGACAGAGCAGTATGCGATAGTCAGTACCAGCATTGTGAGACAGTAAAGGACTGTCCCTGCTTTGCACAACCATAGGAAAACTGCGCTCATCTCGAACCTTTGATCTTTGGAAAGAGACCGTATTTCCTCTTTCCTTTTTCAGGTTATACGAATCCACACACTACGAATCCGAGGGCAACTGAGAAGAAAATTGCCAGAACGCCTGGGATAAAGAAGGAGTGATTGAAGACCCATTTACCGATACGAGTTGTACCCGTGTCGTCCATCTGTACTGCTCCGAGCAATGTCGGATAAGTCGGGAGAACAAACAGAGCAGACACAGCTGCGAAGCATGCGACAAGCATGTAAGAGTTGTCCGGATTGGCGGCTGTAATACCTAATGCTGCAACTACTGTCGGAGTGATTGCCTTAGCTGTAGCCGCCTGAGAATACAAAAGCATCGCTGCTAGAAAGAATACAACCGCAAGCAGTGCCGGATACTGGCTGATTGTTTGAGCTGCAAAATCTTTGATTTCCTTTGTATGGCCGGAGACGAAAGTGTCACCGAGCCAAGCAACACCAAGAACGCAGATGCAGGCCACCATACCGGACTTAAACACAGAAGTTCCGGCCACATCTCCGAGATTAACCTTGCATAAAACGGTAATAAGAGCACCGACAGCAAGCATCAAACTCATAATCGCCGCATCGCGAGGAACGATGACCGGTTTAATCAAGCCAACAGCCGGAGAAATAGCAGAAGCATAGAAGACAACGCACAAAACGCCGATCAAGAAGATCCAAACAGAAAGCTTGGCAGACGGAGTAATCGTCATATCTTTAAGGCCAACCGGAGGCTTGACCAAGCCTTCTTTCAAACGTTCCTGATAGATCGGATCGCTGGCAAGATCCATCTTAGAAATGTGAGTCATGATGAAGGCTGTAATCATGCAGCCTAAGAAGGTTGTCAAAAGCCAAACGCCGAGAAGAGCCGGATAGCTCCATCCGAATGGCTCTAACACGCCTGTCATGTAAATAACAGCCGCAGAAACCGGAGAAGCTGTAATTGCAATCTGAGAGGCAACCACTGCGATAGAGAGCGGAACAGAAGGACGAATATTTTCGCCTTTTGCTACTTCCACAATCACCGGAATCATTGAGAAGGCTGTGTGACCCGTACCGGCAAAGATTGTCAGGACATAAGTAACAATCGGTGCGAGGTAATTAATGTATTTCGGGTTCTTGTAGAGAATTTTCTCAGCAATGTAAACAAGATACTGAAGACCGCCTGCAAGCTGCATTGCAGAAATAGCAGCAATTACAGAAGCGATGATCAGGATCACGTCCCAAGGGATGTTGCCCGGCTTCATGCCCAGACAAAGACCGAGAACCAGCACGCCTGCGCCGCCCGCATAACCGATACCGATGCCGCCGAGCCGCACGCCGATGAAGATCGCGCCCAAGAGGACGATGATCTGAAGAATAACCATGATACTCATAAAATTTCCCCTATTAATTTGGGATCGAGGTTGGTGATGCAGCAGAGTGCGCTAGGTATGGAACGCACTCTGCCGCTAGGAGCTTCATTAGATGAAGCTCCTACCACCCAGGGAGAAAAATGATTGTTTAGAAAGCAAGTTTGAATGTCGCACCGACACCATTGGACTTAATCTTGCTGCCGTAAGCACCGTAGTAAGAAACGCCCAGGGAAGCTCTCTTGCCAAGCTGAGCTTCAAGGCCGACACCGACCGCTGCGACTGCAGAGAGTTTTTCACTCTTAATCGTTGCGGAGGCTCCGTTACCAAACTTAAGCGTAGACTTGCCGCGGGTGTCACCCATGTACTGTGTCCAATTCACGTCAGCGACAGCCTTGAACTTGGCCGGACCAACTTCAAACGGAACTTTGACGCGAGCGCCGAGGTTCGAGACAGCAAGGTTCTGACTATCAAACTTAGTGCTGACCTTTCCGCCGACGTAATCATTGCTGAAGTCGTCCGCAGAGAGATGCATCCAAGCTAAACCAACATACGGTTCAACATTGACAGTACCAAGGTTAAGTCCGGTGTATGCAACTTCGCCGAAGATCTGAGCAAGTTTGGCGTTGTAGCTTGGAGAGGCCGCGAAAGCTTGGTTCTTATAGAAGAGAGCGCTGTTTGCATCGCGATCCTGGTGCGTATAAGCGAAGCCATAGTTCAAACGCACCGGTTCAAACTTGGACTGACCGTAGATACCAAAATGGAGATCGTCAGAGTCAATCTTTCCGTCATGACCGCCTTTGAACTTTGTCTTACCTGCACCGAAGAAGACACCAACTTTATTATTGGCATTGATGTCAGCTTCTAATCCAACTAGACCGGTGTAGAAATCAGCCTTCAGCTTAGAGGCTCCGGCGCGATCCATCTTGGACCAATTGCCAACTGCAGAAAGCCACAAACGTGCACGTCCGCCGTCAACATCGGCTACATGAGCAGCACCGTCAATTCCGATTGCCTGATCCTTAATCGCCCGAACCAGCGACTGACCATTAGCAATGGTCATTGCATTGGCTGTGACGTGGATGTCATTACCCAAAGAGTTGAGCGTATTTCTTGCCTCATCCTTAGTTGCATCAGTCAAACCAGCCAGAAGCGCATCGTCGGCCATCAAAGCATTCGCTACTGCTACGCCATTGCTGTTAGCTGCGTAGTCAGCTAAAGTTTTATCATTCTTGGTCAGGATCCCTGTAAGAGTATTTCCGTCAAGCGTTACGGTATGGTCAACTAAGGCAAAGTCAGGAGTCACAACAGTGTTTTCGTTAAAGCCTTCAATCTTGTCTGCCGTAACCGTTCCGACTTGATCAATGCCGTCATAAGCCTTTTCAAACGCGTTATCGGTCAAAGATGTGACGGTAACCTTGGACCCGGGATTAAACGTTAGGTTGCCAACTTGTACATCCTGATCTGCAACAATTGCATAGGTGCCCCCGTCGTTGACTACGACATTAGCCTTTTGGATCGGAGCTCTTGCGACCCCAACTAGAGAGTTAAGCTGGCCCTTCTGAGTAAAGTTGTCGTTGAAAGTAGCCAATATACCAAATGTACCTCCATTAACATTCACATCTGCAGAGCCGAAGGATTCCGTGAAACCAAATAATGAACCTTCTTTAACCTCTGTACCTCCGGTATAACTATTGTTACCCGTCATGACCAAAGTGCCCTGACCAGATTTAATCAAAGCGCCCTTGTAAAGGTTATTGTCGATTTTATTCTGGATATAAGCTGCTCTAGCAGCGTAATACTCTGCTCTCCATTTCTTTGCCTGCTCGGGGCTGACAGCGTTATCGTAGAAGTCGAGATTTCCGTCTAAAACAACGATATCATCCCCAAGCGTGTACTCTCCGCCTGCGTCGGGCTCTGTCCCATTCTTAGTCGCGGCCATCCAGGCTTTGTCTTCTTTTTCGCGCTGCTGGAGACCTGCTTCTGTAATGTCGTTACTCCAAACATCCAGTGGTTCACTCAGACGATATTCAAAGTGGTCTAAGAACTGGCCGGGACCGTACATTCCTTTTTCGAGATCTGGCATACCCCAACCATAAATGACGTCAGGTGTGCCTTCAGCCGCAGTCCAATTCGTGAAAGGCTGACCATTTGCTCCAATGTGACTTGCTGTTGTGTACATGACATCCTTAACTTGAATAGCTGTCATGCTGGGATAGCGAGACTGAAGAACTGTAAAGGCGCCTGAAATTTGAGGATCGGAGGCCGATGTACCATTGAAACCGGTAGTAGTGAGCCTTCCGTTCTCCAAATCAGTTGTAACGTATGTCGTCCCAATTCCTGGATATGCAGTCGGGCCAGACATGGACCACCACTTGGCAAGGCCCGCTTTACAGTAGGTTGCCTGCATATACTGGTCATTATCCCCTCGTGTCTGCATAACACCAACAGCATTGAGCCAGTTTTTCTCAGCTTCGGGATGGAAGTATGGATACAACCCTTTCAGGTAAGGCGTGCCTCTGTCTTGATTACCCGCTGCCCAGGAAAGGATAACATTGGTTCCCTTCACGGCATCATAGGCTCCGTCAAGAAAACTGGGCTTATCCCCGTATTTGAGTTTGAAATACATATACTCCCACTCAAAAGCGGATGGATTCGTTGAATATTGATCCGCTCCTGGGACATCATTTAGCCCCAAGAAACTATAGTCGCCAGAGAATGTAACAGCATACGCCGCGGAAGCTCTATCATAATTTCCACTTCCAGCCAGTAGCTCAGACATCTCATCTGGTGTAAGTCTATGTCCACCAGAGCTATAGATCTTAGTGTTGGTACCGTAGGAATTATTGACCATGCCGCCACGATATTCTCCATTGCCGGCATTGACAGCATCTGCTAACGCTTTATATCCCTTGAAGTAATAGTTGTAATCTTGGAAAGGCCCGTAATTATTATTGTCTGTTGCTCCTGTATTTCCGACGACCACATTTGCTTTAAATGCAACCCCGTGACCATATTCCCCATTTCGTTCCGCTCCGATCACTCCTGTAACTTGAGTTCCATGAGCATCATTTAAGCCCAGGGTATAGTCTCCTTTCACATCGAACTCTTCACCTTCTGTAAAAGGCTGTCCTTCCGCTGCTGTAGGAACAACTCCCTTTTGAATGGTTGCATATATGCTTTGAGGATAGCGATTTCCACTAGAACCGTAAACTCCTGTTACGTGAGTGGCTGTGATACGAGGAGTATCTAAGTCCGGGTTTCCAAGCCATGCTCCTGAGTCCATCACTCCAGTCGTTGTATTTTGACCGTAAAATCCAAGGGCATACGCCGAAGAAGCATTCATTGCTCCCAGCCCCCAATTGTAGTTATACTCCGCCGTCTCCCAAGACGCTTTGTCACCTAACGTGCCTGTCTCTACGTATGCCGCAGAAACTAAACCGCTAGTAGCCAAAAGAACGGTTGCTACACTCAGACTCACGGAAACCTTTGATCTTTTGCCGTGAGAAGGTTGGATCTCACTGGTCGTGACAAAAGATTGGCGTACATCACTCCAAATAGCCTTAAAAGCTTTATTCATTACATTTCTCCTATGCTTCCCATAAAAATGGAATTTAAGGTCATACGCAAAAAAACATGCTCCTCATTTTTTACGTACCGAGGTAAAACCTCTATTTTTAGTTTTTAACATTTTGTGAATAAAAACAATGGTAGAAATGCTTAATAAAGATATAAAAATAGCGGCTTATTTAAACTATTTTATTTACAGGTTTAAACCTTATTATTGAAAGATATTTCAAATACATAATTAATTGATTTTATTTAATTTTAATTGTTTATATGATTATTTTTATATTTAAATATTTTATATGTTGGAGGAGAAGGAAATTTACATGGTGTAGAACTTGGTGCTGAATACTATTTTAACAAAAGTGCTAAAGATTTAAGCTTAGCAGAATGTGCATATATGGCAGGAATAAATAGTTCACCTAGTAGATATAATCCTTTTGATGAATCTAAAGATAATAGTGAATTGATAAAAAAACAAACTAAAGTAGCTTTATCAAAAATGAAACAATTAGGCTATATAAAAAGTGATGAGGAATACGAAAATGCTGTTGCAGAAGTTGACAATGGTTTAAATTTTCAAAAAGGTACAATTACAGCTAATTCAGCATATTCATATCATACAGAAGCTGTTTTAGATCAGGTTATAAAACAGGTTATGGAAGAAAAACAATGGTCTCAACAAATGGCAGAAAACTATGTTTATAGTAGTGGATTAACAATATATTCAACTGTAAATACAAATATACAAACAGAAATGGAGACAGAATATAAAAATAGTAAATATATAGTTGCAGGAAAGGCAAAGAATAAAACAACAGGTGAAAAATTAAATGAACATTCACAATCTGCAATGGTAGTTATAGATTATAAAACTGGAAATGTAATAGGAACAGTTGGAGGATTAGGTGAAAAAACAGAATCAAGAGGATTAAATAGAGCAACTCAGAGTGTAAGACAAACAGGTTCTTCAATGAAACCATTAGCTGTTATTGCACCAGGACTTGAAGAGAAAGTTATAACAGCAGCTACAGTATATGATGATGCGGCTACAGATTTTGGTGGAGGATATAAACCAGAGAATTATAATGGTTTTAAAGGTTTGTTGAATATACGTCAATTTATTTCAACTTCACAAAACATACCTGCATTAAAAATAATGAGAGAATTAACTCCAGAAAAATCAATTACATATTTAAATAAGATGGGACTTAGTAATATAAAGGCAGATCAAGATAATGATTTATCACTAGCATTAGGTGGGACTAGAAATGGTGCTACTCCATTAGAAATGGCAGCAGCATATGCAACAATTGCAAATAACGGTGTATATATAACACCTACATTTTATTCAAAAGTTGTAGATGCAAATGGAGATACAGTTATGACACCTAAACAAGAACAAACTAGAGTATTTTCAGAACAAAATGCATATATAGCTAAAACGATAATTCAAGAACCAGTAAAGGCAGGAGGAACAGCTACATATTGTGCTATTTCAGGAATAGATGTGGCAGCCAAAACAGGTACAACAGATGATAACTATGATAGATGGTTATGTGGATTTACACCATATTATGCAGCAGCATGTTGGTATGGATATGACAATAATGAAACAGTTTCTTATCCATATAGTAGTAACCCTGCAGGTTCAATATGGGATGCTGTTATGACAGCAATACATAAAGGTTTAGCTAATGCAACATTTGAAAGACCAAGTGGAATAGTTGAGCAAACTGTATGTAAAAAAACAGGAGGGTTAGCATCAACAGGATGTACAGAAACATATAAAGAAATATTTACACAAGATAATATACCACAAAAATGTGAAGGTCATGGAAGTCAAACAATTTGTTCAATTTCAAATAAAATTGCTACACAATATTGTTCTCAATATGGACCAGTTAAACAAAATTATTATGGAGCAGTTATACCAAAAGAACAATTAGGATTATGGACACCAATAAATGGAAAAAGTTCATCAGGAGTAAAAATGACAGAAACATGTACATTACATACGAAACCAAAAGAAAATGAAAAAGAGAAAAAAGAAACAACAAATACGACAAATACAACTACAACAACAACGAATACAACTACAAATACAGTAAAAGAAAATACAACAAAGGAAAATACAACAACACCAGAAACTCCAGCAGATGGAAATACGACTGGAAATATAACAAATCCATAAAATTTATAAAGGTTAAAAAAGAATTAAAAATATTCTTTTTTAACCAAATTTGTAATTTGGAAAGGAATAAAAATATGGATATATATTTATACAATACATTAACAAGAGAAAAAGATATATTTGAACCGTTAAATAACGAACAAGTAAAAATATATTCATGTGGACCTACAGTATATAAAGATGCAACAATAGGAAATATGAGAACAAACATATTTCAAGACGTATTAAGAAGAACATTACGCTATAATGGATATAAAATAAAACACGCAATGAACATCACAGACGTAGGGCACTTAGTATCAGACGGTGACGAAGGCGAAGACAAAATGTTAAAATCAGCAAGAGAAGAACATAAAACACCATTACAAATAGCAGAACATTATACAAAATTATTCTTTGATGATTTAAAATCATTAAACATAGAAACACCAGAAATAGTATGTAAAGCAACAGACCACATAAAAGAAATGCTAGAATATGTAGAAAAACTAATGGAAAATGGATATGCATACGAAACATCAACAGCAATATATTTTGATATATCAAAATTAGACAAATACCCAATACTTTCCAATCTAGACATAGAAAATCAAAAAGCAGGAGCAAGAGTAGAAGTAGACCCAGAAAAAAGAAATCCATATGATTTTGCATTATGGATAAAAGCACCAGAAAACCACTTAATGAAATGGGATAGCCCATGGGGGCCAAGTTACCCAGGATGGCATATAGAATGTTCAGCAATGGGACAAAAATACTTAGGAGACCAATTTGATATACATACAGGAGGAATAGATTTAATACCAACACACCATGAAAACGAAATTGCTCAAAGCAAAGGAAGATGCGGAAAAATACCAGCCAAATACTGGTTACACGGAGAATACCTATTAATAAATGGAGGAAAAATGTCAAAATCACTAGGAAATGTATACCTAGTAAAAGACATAAAAGAAAAAGGATATGACCCAATAGTATACAAACTATTCAGTTACTCATGTCATTACAGAAACAAACTAAACTTTACATGGGAAGGAATAGACTCTGCATCAAAATCATTAGAAAGATTACGTAATAGTTATCAAACAAACCTAAACGGAACAGATGAATTATCAGATGAGGATAGAACAAAATTATCACAAATAGAAGAAAACTTCCATAAAGCAATAAATGATGACTTAAACATGCCACTTGCAATGAGTTTTGTATGGGAAGCAGCAAGATTTGAAAAGAAAAATCCGGAAGTTGCTAGATTACTTGCAAAATTTGACACAGTTCTTGGAATTAAAATAGATGAAGCAAATACAGAAAAAGAGGAAATTCCACAAGACATTTTGAATTTAGTTGAACAAAGAAAAATAGCAAGAGAAAACAAAGACTGGGCAAAATCAGATGAAATAAGAGATTTAATAAATAAAAAAGGATATTTAGTTAAAGATACTAAAAATGGAGTAGAAATAAACAAAATAATAAATTAAGAAAAAAGCAAAATATCCAGAAATTTGGTTATTGATAAAAACAAAAAGGAGAACAACCTTTTTAAAACAAATTAGGAGGGATCAAAATGGCAATATTATTACCAGGAGGAGCTGGATTTATAGGAAGTCATACAGCAGTTGAATTATTAAACGAAGGGAAAGAAATTATTATTATAGATAATTTTTCAAATAGTAAACCAGAAGTTTTAGATTCTATAAAAAAAATAACAGGAAAAGATTTTAAGTTTTATGAAATGAGCTATATGGATAGAGCAAATTTAGAAAGAGTATTTGAAGAAAATGATATTGATGCTGTAATTAATTTTGCTGGATATAAATCAGTAGGAGAATCTGTTCAAAAACCTATAGAGTATTATTCAAATAACATTTCAGGTGCATTAATTTTGTTAGATGTTATGAAGAAATATAATTGTAAAAAATTCATATTTAGTTCATCTGCTACAGTATATGGCGAACCTGAAAAAATACCATTAACAGAAGATTGTAAAACAGGAGGAACAACAAACCCTTATGGAACAACAAAATTGTTTATAGAACAAATTTTAAAAGATATATATGTGTCAGATAAAACATGGGATATATGTATTTTAAGATATTTCAATCCTGTAGGAGCGCATAAAAGTGGATTAATAGGAGAAGAACCAAAAGGTATACCAAATAATTTAATGCCATATGTAGCAAGAGTTGCTGCAGGGACATTAAAAGAATTATCTGTATTTGGAAATGATTATAATACTCCAGATGGGACAGGA
>ENA-OOZN01001930-OOZN01001930.1-human-gut-metagenome-genome-assembly--contig:-NODE-1930-length-12226-cov-4.649823_pt1 | contig 12226 bp, 9 predicted proteins | sample MGYA00241187_ERZ501397 | MGnify/ENA primary metagenome ERZ501397 (study PRJEB25962, sample SAMEA2042921) | human gut metagenome | biome: human gut; feature: human-associated habitat; material: faeces... | reverse complement strand
CGGCGCCGCAGAGGGCGAAAAGCGAAAGCAGAAATCGTTTCATGAATGCGTGGAATTGACGGAGCAAGATAGGACAAATCGCCGCATTGTGCAAATTTTCGGACGGCCGTTTCGGCTGCGGTCCGCAAAAAATCCCCTCCGGCATTCACCGGAGGGGATCGGAACGGGTGTTCGCCTGTCGGCTATCAGTCGGCCATCAGGATTTCGAGAATCTTGATGGCGGCCGTAGCGATCGGCGTACCGGGGCCGAAGATGGCCGCCGCACCGTCGCGGTAGAGTTCGTCGTAGTCCTGCGCCGGAATGACGCCGCCGACGATCACCACGATGTCCTCGCGGCCCAGCTTTTTGAGTTCGGCGATTATCTGCGGGACGAGGGTGAGGTGCCCTGCGGCGAGCGACGATACGCCCACCACGTGCACGTCGTTTTCGACGGCCTGTTTGGCCGCTTCGGCCGGTGTCTGGAAGAGCGGGCCCATGTCCACGTCGAACCCGATGTCGGCATAGCCCGTAGCCACCACTTTGGCGCCGCGGTCGTGGCCGTCCTGACCGAGTTTGGCAATCATGATGCGCGGCTGGCGCCCCTCCCTGCGTGCGAACTCCTCGGCCATCGCCTTGGCTTTCGCGAAATTCTCGTCTGTCTTCACTTCGCTTGAATAAACTCCCGATATGGAACGTATCACGGCTTTGTAGCGGCCGACCACCACTTCGCAGGCATCCGATATCTCGCCGAGCGTCGCCCGCACCTTCGCGGCCTCCACGGCGAGTTCGAGCAGGTTGCCCTTTCCGCTGCGGACGCATTCGGTGATGGCGGCCAGCGCCCGCTGCACGTCGGCCTCGTTGCGGTTGGCCCGCAGGTCATGCAGTCGCTTGATTTGCGCCTCGCGTACGGCCGTGTTGTCCACGGCGAGGATGTCGATGGGGTCTTCCTTCGGCAGGCGGTATTTGTTCACGCCTACGATGATTTCGCTGCCGGAGTCGATGTGGGCCTGCTTGCGTGCGGCCGCCTCCTCGATGCGCATCTTTGGAATACCCGTTTCGATGGCTTTCGCCATGCCGCCGAGGCTTTCGATTTCCTGGATGTGTTCCCATGCCTTGTGGGCGATTTCGTGCGTCAGCGCCTCCACGTAATAGGAACCTGCCCACGGGTCTACCTCCTTCGTGATGTAGGTCTCTTCCTGGATGTAAATCTGCGTGTTGCGGGCGATACGCGCGGAGAAGTCCGTCGGCAGCGCGATGGCCTCGTCCAGCGCGTTGGTGTGCAGCGACTGCGTGTGACCGAGTGCCGCACCCATGGCCTCGATGGCGGTGCGGGCCACGTTGTTGAACGGGTCCTGCTCGGTGAGCGACCAGCCGGAGGTCTGGCAGTGCGTGCGCAGCGCCATGGATTTCGGGTTCTTCGGGTTGAACTGGCTCACGATTTTAGCCCACAGGAGCCTTGCGGCACGCATCTTGGCGATTTCCATGAAGTGGTTCATGCCCACGCCCCAGAAAAATGAAAGGCGCGGCGCGAACTGGTCCACGGTCATGCCCGCATTGATACCGGCGCGGATGTACTCCAGACCGTCGGCCAGCGTATAGGCCAGCTCGATGTCGGCCGTCGCCCCCGCCTCCTGCATGTGGTAGCCGGAAATGGAGATGGAGTTGAACTTGGGCATGTTCTTGGCCGTGTATTCGAAGATGTCGGCGATAATCCGCATGGAGAATTCGGGCGGGTAGATGTAGGTGTTGCGCACCATGAACTCCTTGAGGATGTCGTTCTGTATCGTGCCGGCCATCTGGTCGAGACGGACGCCCTGTTCGAGCCCAGAGACGATGTAGAAGGCCAGTACCGGGAGCACGGCGCCGTTCATCGTCATCGATACGGACATCTGGTCGAGCGGAATGCCGTCGAAGAGCACTTTCATGTCCTCCACGGAGCATATCGAAACGCCCGCCTTGCCCACGTCGCCCACCACGCGCGGATGGTCGGCGTCGTAGCCGCGGTGGGTGGCGAGGTCGAACGCCACCGAAAGACCCTTCTGCCCCGATGCGAGGTTGCGGCGGTAGAAGGCGTTGCTCTCTTCGGCGGTCGAGAAGCCGGCGTACTGACGGATGGTCCACGGACGCATCACGTACATCGTGCTGTACGGGCCGCGCAGGAACGGGGCGATGCCGGCCGCATAGTTGAGGTGTTCGAGCCCTTCGAGGTCCTTTTCCGTATAGGAGCCCTTGACGGGTATCTGTTCGGCGGTCATCCACACGCTTTCGCCGTGGCCGCCCTTTCCGGCGTGGCAGCACTTGGCGGGCCCGCCTTCGTATGTCATTTCTGAAAATTTTGCTCTCATCGTTCTGTCGTGTGTTACCCCTTGTTAGATTCCGAGTTCCTTAACGTATTCCCTGAGGGTTTCGAGTACGTTGCTCCTTACGCTGATGAAGCGGGTGATGCCCTGCGCTTCGAGTTCGGGCTGCGATGCTGGTGCACCGGCCACGACGAAGAGTGCCCGTTCGCCGAGCAGCTCCTTCGCTTTCGGGGCGAGGGTTGCGTAATCGTCGTCCGCGGCGCAGATGACCACGATTTCGGCTCCGGAGTCGAGCGCGGCTTTCGCGCCCTCCTCCACCGAATGGAAGAAGGTGTTGTCCACTACCCGGATGCCTGCACAGGCGAAGAAGTTGCAGGCGAACTGCGAGCGGGCCCGCGCCATGGCGAGCGTGCCGCAGGTGAGCATGAAGGCTCGCGGACTGCGGCCGCTGCGGTCCACCTTCAGGCGGAACTGTTCGAAGGCCATGCCGCCGCGGTAGGGGCGCAGTACCTTGGCGTCCCATGCCTGCGGCGTGATGCACGCTTCGGTAATGGCGCTGTCGGCCACCTCATTGAAATTAGGGTATTGGTTTGTGCCGAGGAGTACGATGCGGCGCGTGGCCACGGCGTTGTCCTTCGCCTCGGCCGAAGCCTTCACGGCGTCGGGAATGAAACCGTCGCGGAAAGCGGCCGTATAACCGCCCCGTTCCTCCACTTCCTTGAAGAGCTTCCATGCCTGTTCGGCGATGCTCTGCGTGAGGTTTTCGATGTAGTAGGAACCGCCGGCGGGGTCTACCACGTTGTCGAAATGGGACTCGTTCTTGAGCAGCAGTTGCACGTTGCGGGCGATGCGCGAGGAGAACTCCGTGGGGCTCTCGTAGGCTGTATCGAACGGGAGCACTTCCAGCGAATGCACGCCTGCGAGGGATGCACTCATCGCCTCGGTCGTACCGCGCAGCATGTTCACGTAGGGGTCGTAGGCGGTGATGTTCCAGCCCGATGTCACGGCGTGGGTGAACATTTTGCGGGCGCAACCGCCCGTGTAGGCGTTTACGATGTTGGCCCACAGCATACGTCCGGCACGGAACTTGGCCATCTCCATGAAGTAATTGGAGCTGACCGCCATCGAGAAGCGGATGGTCCGGGCAGCCTCTTCGGCGCTCAGCCCTGCTTCCGTCAGTTTTACGAGGTATTCGTGTCCTGCCGCGAGCGTGAAGGCCAACTCCTGCGTAATGGTCGAACCGCTGTTCTGGAACGTTTCGCCCGAGACGGTCACGAATTTCGCCTTGGGCCACGCCTTGGCCCCCCGGACGAACCCGGCGATGGTCTTGTAACACTGCTGTCCGTCGTCGCCGTCGCAGAAGGCGCCCGTGAGCGAAAGCTGCCGGATGAGCGGGTCGAAGCCGAAAAATACACGGAATTTCTCCGGGTCCGCCTTTTTGGCTTCGGCCACCGACAGCACCTTGTCGGGCAGTTCGGCATCCGGTTTTCCGCTGAAAGCCAGTTCGGTGGCGTTCAGGTCGATGCCGGCCATGAGGTCGGCGACCTGCTGCGCGGAGAGCTTTTCCGACAGGTCGAAACCGATGGAGTCGGCACCCGCTTCCACCGCATGTAGGGCGAGACGGTTGGCCTCGGCCACGTCTTTCACCGCGATGGTTTCGTGGATGCGCCAGCGGTTGTTGCACCGATTCCCCCTGACGTAGGGGAATTCGCCGCTTTTTTTACCTAAATACTTGATTCCTTCGAGGTCTTCGGCCCGGTAGTACGGGCGGACATTGAACCCCTCGGTCGTGCGCCATACCAGTTTTTTCTGGTAATCGGCTCCCTTGAGGTCGGCCGTTATCGCCGCTTCCCACTGTTCGGTGCTCACCGGCGGGAATTGGGAGAACAGCTTCTCTTCCGTGTTATTTGCCATAACTTTTATATGAAGGTTAATATCTTGTCGTCACTTAGGATTCTTAATCGCTTCAACCTACAAAGTTATAAATTTTTTGATAAGGTGATGGGACCGGCATTAAATTGTTAGCGGATTCACAGTGTTGCCGGACCGTTTACCGTTCCACCCGTGCAATGAGGCTGATGGGAAAGCGGAACGACCACTCTGTATCCTCCCACGCATCGCCCTGGTTGTATCGGACGCAGCTCCGGGCGCCCGTGAGGCCTATCGGAAAACGGATTTGCCCGGTCAGGGAACTGCTGATATGCTGGTAGGCTACGATGAGGTCGTCATCGGTCACGATGTGGAGGTCGGCGAGGTTTATCGTTACGGTAGTCGGGTCGTCGGTTCGCGGTATGGAGGCGTAGATGGGTTGGCGAAGGATGTTCACGAAGCGTCCCATTTCGTCCCGGCCGTAGATGTTGAGCCGGAAGACCAGGTCGTCGTACGAACAGCTCAGGACGTTTATCCGGACTTTTTCCAGCCAGGTCCTTTTTTTGATTTTGATTATCGTACCGAATTCTACGCCGGTCAGGTCATCCTGATGCACCGCCTCCATCAGCGGCGACCTGAAATTGTTGCCCAGCCGTTTGAGCCGGGTTTTCACCGGTACGACGGTCACTTCCTCGATGACCTGGGGTACGGGGGCGAGGAAGGCGTCGAACGTGCCGTCCTGCGGGATGTCCCGCAGACGGACGGTGCATGTGTCGTAACCGATACAGTTGAAGCTGAGCGTATGGTCGGGGGTGACGGTACCTGCGTCGATCGAATAGATGCCGTGCCCGTCGGCGACCGTACCGCGGCCCGTGCCGTTGAACCAGATGTTCGCGTAGCCGACCGGCTCTCCGGTCGTGCGGTCGGTGACGGTACCGTGTACGGTCTGTCCGGAAACCGTGCTCCATGCCTGCGGCAGCAGGAGGGCAAAGCAGAGAAGCGATGCGAATTTCATCCGTGTGTCGTTTGCCGGGCGGAATGTCCGTCCGAAAGTTATGACCCGAATCGGCTAAATTGATTACTTTTGTAAAAATAGAAATAATTCTGCTTATGTACGGCAGTTTGCGGGAATATATCGACCTGCTCGAACGGGAGGGCGAGTTGGTACGGATAAAGGCATGCGTGAATCCTGTGGAGGAGATGGCGGAGATAGCCGACCGGGTGGTGAAACATGGCGGGCGGGCGCTGCTTTTCGAGAATACGGGGACGGCGTTTCCGGTGGCGATGAACCTCTTCGGTTCCGACCGTCGGATGGCGCTGGCCCTCGGCGTCGCTTCGCTGGATGAACTTCCGGCCCGGATAGAGCGGCTGGTCGGCGAAGTCATGTCGCCCAAAGGTTCGTTCGTCCAGAAAATAGGGGCCTTGCCGTTGCTGGGCGAAGCGGCCCGCTGGTTCCCGAAACGGATGCGCGGTCGCGGTGCGTGTCAGCAGGTCGTCCGCACGGGTGGCGATGCGTCGCTCGACCTGCTTCCGGTGCTTAAGTGCTGGCCCGCCGACGGCGGGCGCTTCGTGACGCTGCCCATGGTGAATACGGCAGACCCGGCGACCGGAGCGGTCAATGTGGGCATGTACCGCATGCAGGTGTTCGACGGCCGCACCACGGGGATGCACTGGCACATGCACAAGACCGGCGCGAAACATTACGAAGCCTATCGGCGTGCGGGACGGCGGATGCCCGTGAGTGTCTGCCTCGGCGGCGACCCGGCCTACACCTACGCCGCCACTGCGCCCGTGCCGGACGGCATCGACGAGTATCTGCTGGCGGGATTCCTGCGGGGTCGGCCCGTGCGGCTGGTCAGGTGCGTGACGAACGACCTCTATGTCCCGGCCGACTGTGATTTCGTAATAGAGGGGTACGTGGACCCGGCCGAAGAGAAGGCGGTGGAGGGCCCCTTCGGCGACCATACCGGTTTCTACTCCCTCGAAGACCGTTATCCGCTCTTTCATGTTACGGCGGTGACGCTGTGTGGCCCGCCACGGTGGTGGGTATTCCGGTGCAGGAGGACTATTATATGGCGCAGGCGACGGAGAAGATATTCCTCGCCCCCATCCGGCTCGCCCTGCAGCCCGATATGGAGGAGATGTATATGCCTGCCCCGGGGGTGGCGCACAACCTCGCCGTCGTGGGACTGCATGTCCGTTATCCGGGGCATGTGCGACAGGCCGTCTCTTCGCTGTGGGGAGCGGGGCAGATGATGTTTAACAAATACATGCTCGTCGCACCGGCGGGCAGCGACGTGCGTACTCCGCAGGAGTTGGCCCGGCTGCTGCGCGGCGTGGAGCCGGAACGGGCGGCCATTCGCGGCGAAGGGGCACTCGACGTGCTCGACCACGCTGCGGCCGAGACCGGTTACGGAGGCAAGCTCGCACTCGACCTGACCGGTGTTCCGGAGGGAGAGGTACCCCTCCTGGCCGTGCCGGAGCGAATCGTTCCTGCGGGGGGTATCGCGGCGTGGAGCATGGCATTCTATGCGGAGTGGGGTATCGTGGCGCTTTATGCCGAGCCCGGTGCCGAGGCGGACATTGCCGCTTTCGTCCGGGAGAACTGTCCGGAGGCCCGCATCGCCGTGCTCTTCGATACCGCTGCGCAGGGGTTGGACGGCGGCGACCTGCTGTGGCTGGCCACGGCCGATACCGATGCCGGGCGCGATATCCGTTTCAGCGGCGGTACGCTGCTGGCCGATGCGCGGACGAAGCTGCCGGGGAGCGGGACGGACTATCCTCCGCGTTTCCCGAATGTGGTCGCCGCTTCCGAAGCCACGATTGCGCTTGTGGATGCACGGTGGAAGGAGTATGACATAGGCGAGTTTCTGCCCTCTCCTTCGGACCGTTACTGTCGGCTGCTGCGCGGCGGAGGGGCGGAGATTTCGTAGGAGCGGCGGGGTATCCGAACGGTTGCGTGCCGTTCGTGAGGCGTGACCTTGCATGTTTGCAGTACAAACAGAGACAGTATAATAATATATGGCTTCCGACAGGAATCGTACCCGGCGGTGCTGGGAGTTCCCGGCCCGTGAGCGCAGGGCGGTATTGTTGCTGCTCCCGTTGCTCGGTGCGCTCGTGTGGCTCGTGTCGGAGACGCTCCGGCCCCGGTTCGGCGACAGTGCCCCGCTGCTGGGCGATACGCTTGCCGAGGAGGAGAAACACCCGGCCGGCGGTGCCGATACGGTTGGAGTGCGCAGGCTCCGGTTGTTCCGTTTCGACCCCAATACCGTAACGTATGAGGAGTTGCGCCTGCTGGGGATTGCTCCGCGTACCGCCGCGGGTATCGTCAAGTACCGGACAGCGGGCAAGGTGTTCGCCATCCCGGAAGATTTCGCCGCTTGTTACGGCATCACCGATTCGGCGTATGCCGTACTGAAACCTTATATCGATATAGGAGAAGCCTACCGGATGCGGATACGGGAGCCTCGGACGGCGGAGCGGCGTCGTCTGTCTTCCGTGACGCCGGAGGGAAACGGGCGGACCGCGATGGCGCGCGCCGGGGCGGATGTTTCCGATACGGCTTCCGGTGCCGAAAACGGGCTGGTACCGTTCGACCCGAATGCGCTCGGCGAGGAGGGATTCGTCGGACTCGGTTTTACGCCCCGTCAGGCCCGGACAATCATCAACTTCCGTGAAGCCTGCGGCGGTTTCCGCACGGCGGCCGATTTTGCCCGTTCCTATGCGGTATCCGAGGAGATGTTTGCCCGGTTGAAACCTTATATCGTCATCGCTCCGCCTGAGGAAGAGTCAGCCGGGAAAGAGAGCGGACAGGCGGCAGGGAACGGCGGTGCGGCGGCCTCCCTGCCGGTGGAACTGAACCGTGCCGATTCCGCAGCGCTGGTGGCCGTAAGCGGGATAGGGCCCGCGACCGCATCGGCCATCCTCGCCTATCGGGAGCGTCTGGGCGGATTCTGCAATCGGAGACAGGTGGTGGAGACCGGGGTGGTGACGGAACGCAATTGGGAGCGGATGAAGGAACAAATTTGGGCGGACAGTTGCGCAATTCGGAAAATTGATATTAACTTTGCAGCCCCGAACGCTGTTGCAAGGCATCCCTACATTACGCCGCGGACCCTGCGGAAGATACTTCGCAACAGGCAATTGAAAGGAGGTTGGAGTACGATTGAGGATATGGTCGAAGACAATACGTTGACGAACGAGGAGGCCGGAAGACTGGCCCCGTATCTTCATTTCGGCACCGTCCCCCTGTGAGGGACGGGCCGCGCCGGAGGTTCCGGTACCGCAGCGGATGCGGAAGGTGTCCGCAGGGACATGCAACCGAATTTCAATAACCAAAAATAGTTACGACAATGATTATCATGCCTATCAAGGAGGGTGAAAACATCGAGAGGGCCCTCAAGAAGTTCAAACGTAAATACGAAAGGACGGGAGTTCTCAAGGAGCTCCGTCGCCGCCAGTACTTTACCAAACCTTCGGTGGTGAAGCGCGAGCAGAAAATACATGCCATTTACGTAGAGCAGCTCCACCGCAACGAAGAGGAGTAGCGTTCCGGCCGGCTGCCGCTCCCCGCAGGTTATTCGTACCGTACGGTACGAAGGCTGGGGGCGGGAATGGAAATGAGAACGGGGCGACGGAAAACCCGTCGCCCCGTTTTGTATCTCCTACCTGAGTAGCTGGCGGAAAAGAACGTGCGCTTTTCGGCAGTTTTCTCGTTCGGCCGAAGCGAACGGCCGGAAGGCGGAGATTTGTGGGTAGGAAGGCCGCGGAGGAGTTTCGGGGAGGGGGCTGCACAGAGGGGGGAACGTGTGTGCGGCCCGCTGTCGCGCGGACGGAAAATTCGGCCGGCGTTCTTACAGAATGCCGCTCTCCACGATGAGTTTGCAGAGTTGGGTACGGGCGCGGTGTATCTGCGTTTTGACCGTTCCGAGCGGGATGTCGAGTTCGGCGGCTATCTCCTCGTAGGAGTACTCCTTGAAGAAACGCAGTTCTATCAGCCGCCGGTAACGCGGCGTCATGTGCGAGAGGTGATTCTCGAGCTGTTTGCCGTTCTGGTTGTTGATGACGCGCTCTTCGGGCGTAGCTTCGTGCGAAGGGGGATTGATGTAAGCCGTCCCGCCTGCCGGGGAGGTGTCTATCTGCAGGTCGTCGCGCTTTTTGCGCATGAAGTCGATGAAGGTGTTCCGCGCGATGGTGTATATCCACTGGCCGAAAGTGAAGGCCGTATCGTATTTGCCGAGGTTGAGGAAGACCTTGATGAAAGTCTCCTGCAGCAGGTCGTCGGCATCGTCGCGGTTGCCTCCCGTCCGGTTGAGGTAGAGTTTGTAGATGCCGTCCCGATAGCGGTTGAAAAGCGTCTCGAAAGCTGCGGCATCCCCGTCGTGGGCAAGGGTGACGAGCTGCTGGTCGGTGAGTATGATGTAGTTGCTTATCTCCATAGTCCCGGCGAACGTCTGAATTTACGGTCTGCGGCCATCCATGCCTCGTACAGCGGCGAGCAGAGGTCGTAGAGGGGAACGGCCCTCATCAATCCCTTCTCGGAAAGCCGTCGCGTGATGCGCCGCATCTCGAAGAGAATCAGGCCGAAACGTATCAGCAGCAATCCTGCCGCGAAGAGTTTTAGTTCCGGCGGAAACAGGACGACGGCCGCGGCGGCCGCGGCGAAAAAGAGCGCCCGGCTCCAGAGCTCGGCGGCAACAAAAGTCTTCACCTTCGCCGGATAGTGGCGGAATGCGTTGCTGCGCATGCAGCGGTCGGCATACCACCAGCCCGTTCCGCCCCATATCTTCTGCCGGACGGTCGAATTGGATGAGACGATGACTGCTGCGGCGGTACCCGTTTCCAGCAGTTTCTGGATGAAGAGGTCGTCCTCGCCGATATTCATGTTGAGGTAATTGAATCCTCCGTTGCCGAAGTAAAGAGCCTTGGTGAAGCCGATGTTCTGGAGCGTACCCCGGTAGGGTTTCCCGTGCATGGCCGCACTCAGCCAGCGGATGGCCCGGGCCGCATTGTCCAGCCTTATCAGGCGGGAGGAGAAGGCGGAGGCTCCTTCCATGCCGCAGTAACCTATCACGATACCTGCACCGTCGAATCCGCGTGCCATGCGGGCTATCCACTGGAGCGATGCCGGGCGGCTGTCTACCGTGGTCAGCAGGATGTTGTCGTAGCGTGCCGCCTTGATGGCCACGTTGAACGCCATCTTGTCGCTTATCGGAAAACGGGCGTCGCGTACCATGCGGGTGACGTTGAAACGGGGGTTGTGTTCGGCGATAACCGCGAGCGCCTCTCCGAACTCCACATCCCCGGAGAGGTCGGTCACGATGATTTCAAAGTCGTCGTACTCCTGTCCCAAAAGTACCGGAAGTCCGTTTTCCAGAAAATCGTAGTCGGGTTCGTGCACCACCAGGGCAACGGAGACCGGCGGACGGGCGTCGCCTGCGCGGGCGTTCCGGTAGGAGGGGATGCGTCCGTAGTACCCCACCCAATACCAGAACTGGACGAAAAAGAGGATTATCATGCAGGCCAGCAGGGCGATGCCCCACGGTCCGCAGGTTTCCCAAAGGTATGCGTATGCGGATGAGAGTCTTTCCATGTTCGTCGGCGGATACGAAGACAAAAGTAGTGTTTTTCGGCCAACATCCCTTGTCCTGCCGGCAATAAACCGTTCCCGTGTCGGAGAGGACTGCGGAATGCGGCGCTGCTCCGGTGCGGAGGCGGGAATCTCGGCGGAATTGAGTACCTTTGGCCCGTTGAAACCGTTGAAATTCCATATGCCCCGTACGATAACGCTTACTCTTTCGCCGAAACAGGCCGCCGACCGGAAAGTTTATACGGAGATAGCTGCCCGGCGGGCGGGGGTGCCGCCTGCCGATGTGGCGTTGGTACGTATCCTGAAGCGTTCGGTGGATGCCCGCGGGCGTTCGGTACGGGTGAATCTGACGCTCGAACTCTATGCCGACGGCGACGGGCCCGCTCCGGAGGTCCGCTTCGACTATCCGGACGTGTCGCATGCCGAGGAGGTCGTCATCGTGGGCGGAGGCCCTGCCGGCCTCTTCTGTGCGCTGCGGCTCATCGAATCGGGATACCGGCCCGTCATCCTCGAACGGGGCCGGGAGGTGTCGGTACGCCGCCGCGACGTGGCAGAACTGAACCGCAACGGCCGGCTCGACCCCGACTCCAACTATGCCTTCGGCGAAGGAGGTGCGGGTACCTTTTCCGACGGCAAGCTCTTTACCCGGAGCAAGAAGCGCGGAGATTACAACAAGGCGCTCCGTACGCTCGTCTTCCACGGTGCCGACGAGGCGATACTCTATGAAGCCCATCCGCATATCGGTACCGACCGGCTGCCCGGTATCATGACCGCCATCCGCCGGACAATCACCTCCTGCGGCGGCGAAGTGCGGTTCGGCAGTCGGGTGACGGAGCTGTTGCTGCACGGGGACGCCGTAGCCGGCGTGGTGTGCGGCGGTGAGCGGATAGAGGCCCGCAGCGTGGTGCTGGCCACGGGCCACTCGGCGGACGATGTCTACGCGATGCTCCACCGGCAGGGGGTGCTGCTGCAGGCCAAGCCGTTCGCCATGGGCGTCCGGGTGGAGCATCCGCAAGCTCTCATCGACGAGATACAATATCACGGTGCCGGACGCGAATACCTGCCCGCGGCCTCCTATACCCTGACGGCCCAGGTGGGCGGACGGGGTGTCTACTCGTTCTGCATGTGTCCGGGCGGCGTCATCGTACCTGCCATGACCGACCCGTCGGAGAGTGTCGTGAACGGCATGTCCTCGTCGGGGCGCAATTCGCGGTGGGCCAATTCGGGCATCGTGACGGAAGTGCGGCTGTCCGATTTCGAGCATTTGCGCGGGGAGTGGGGCGAGCTGGCCGGACTGAAGTTCCGCCGCGACTTCGAGCAGGCCGCCCGGCGGGCCGCCAATGGGCAGCAGTACGACTTTGATTACTGCTATGCACAGGTCGCACCCTTCTATGCGCAGCAGGACATCAACTGGATCAATCAGGAAACGCTCTGCAGCGATGAGCTGGAGCCCTCCTCCTACCCCTGCTTTTCTACCCCGGGAGACTGT
>ENA-OOZN01001918-OOZN01001918.1-human-gut-metagenome-genome-assembly--contig:-NODE-1918-length-12275-cov-4.688707_pt1 | contig 12275 bp, 10 predicted proteins | sample MGYA00241187_ERZ501397 | MGnify/ENA primary metagenome ERZ501397 (study PRJEB25962, sample SAMEA2042921) | human gut metagenome | biome: human gut; feature: human-associated habitat; material: faeces... | reverse complement strand
GGGTGTGCCGCATCCGTAAGGCAGCAGAGCCGCCAACGGCTGCGCAACAGCGGATAATAGGAGCAGGCCAAATCGTCTAGCAACACCAAACGCGGCAACGCCGCGATCAGGGCAGTGCAATCGGCAAGCATTGCAGCTCTTCGAGCTGCTCGCTTGCAATGCAAACCTTTCTCTCGGGGGATTTAAAGGGGGACCCTCTCTTTTGTGAAAGAGAGGGTCCCCCTTTGCCTCGTGCAGCGCCCGCGGCGCTGCTCCCCCTTGCAGACTGCAAGGAGTCTATTCCATCTTGCATAATTCCACGATTATGGTAACAAATCGAATTTCTGTTCTGCCACGAATTTTCCAGTTCCAGAATTATGTAAATTTCGACACACGCCTATCTGCACAGTATGTTTTCCACTCCGCGGAAATCAAATCAATTTTTCCCTGTCAAATCAGTGGATTTTGAGAAATCCACTTGTGTGGAAAACTCTGTGGAAACTGTGGATAACTCACCGTAGAATCTCTTTATTGAATTTATTATGTTAATCTGTCAGTTTCGATCAAACATTGCCGCATCGCGGCGGATTCTGTCGGGAACGCGGCTACTTTGACGGCTTTTCGCAACTTCCGTCATGTCTGCTGATTTTTATTTTTGCCGTTCTGCCGAATCACAAGAGCCTTTCTGCACACGCATTTTGCAGAAGCTCTGCAAAATATACTATTTGTATAGAAACTGTAAATGCCCTGTCGAAAACTCGGCAGGGTCTTTTTTCAACACGGTGTTTCAAGGCCGTAACAGCCGCTCACGGGGTCTAAAAAGAGCGGCAGGTGCAGCGGGCGGTACGTGAACCAGACGAACGCGAACAGCAGCGCCCACAGAAGTACAAAGCCGATGAGCTGCATCGCGCCCCCGCGCAGCGCGCCATCGGTCAGCAGGCGGTAACTCACAAAGTACAGCAGCGCGTCGGCGAGGAAGAAGATCGTGATGTTCACCCAGTCAGGGAGCTTGCCGAACATTCCCGTCAGCGTGTAGAAAAGCGCCGGAATCGAGACAAGGCCCAGCAAGATGCTCGCCGCCTTGACGGCGAAGAAGTTCCGGAACGCCTCGGAAAACACAATAAACTCCACCACCGTGAACACGAGAAACGGGATAAACAACAGCTTCATGTGCTCCCAGGTCGACTCGTTGACCGCCGAAAACGCCGCGACCACACGGTTCCCACCCGACCATTCGTAGACAAAGTGCAGCAGCGTCCCGAAAAGGCCAGTTGCGATAAAGCCGACAATCTCCCATCGGCGCAGCTCCCGTTTCATGCTCCGTCCTCCCTTTCCGTCCCGGTCAAGCCGGGCAAGCACTATAGTCTACGCGGGAAAGAAGGGCTTTATACAGCAAAAGCCGCCCTAAACGGGCGGCTCTTGCATTTCTTCTCTTATTCGGCAAATCGCGGCACGATGACGCCCGCAGGTGCGTTCTTCGTCAGCTCGAAAGAGTTCCCATCAAGTTTGTGGATCTTCTTTGCCTCATACAGCGCCAGAAATTCATCGAGTGTGCCGATCTCAGGGTAGCCGTGCGCGCCGAAGCGGTAGTGCATCGGCACGAGCACGCGCGGCGCGATCGCGTCCGCGACCTTTTTCGCCGTCTTCGCGTCGATCGTGTAATACCCGCCGACGGGGATCAGCAGCGCGTCGCAGCCCTTGACCGCCGCGAGCTGCTTCTCGCTCAGCTCATGGCCAAGGTCGCCGCAGTGCACGAGCGTCATCCCCTCTGCGCGCAGGATATGGATGGCGTTCTCGCCGCGAAGTGAACCTTTCTTGTCATCGTGGAACGTTGAAACCGTCTCGACCGTGAACGGGCTTTCCGATTTGTCGCGCCCCGAGAGCGTCACCGCCTCCAGAAAGGCGTGGTCGCGGTGGCCGTGCGAGCACAGCGCCTCGTCCGCCTCGACGCGCAGCGCGGGATACGTCTCCACATAGTAGGGGTCGAGCACAACGCGCCAGCCCGCGCTCTCGACCACAAAGCAAGAATGGCCCAGCCAGATGATGTTCATGGTTTATTCCTCCGTTTTCGTTTCATCTGCGGAAGCGTCCGCGTTTTTCTTTTTCCTGCCGAGCTTCGGCAGCTTCTTTCCCCGGCGCAGGCGGGTGATGAGCTTCACGGCCGCAAACACGACCGCCGCGAAGATCAGAATATCCAGCCAGCTGTAGGCCAGCCACACCGCAAAGTCCTCCAGCGCCTGTCCCGTGGCGGCAAGACCGTCGGTAAAGGCATTGGCAAGCTTTTCGCCAAAGCTCTTCGGCGCATCCTCCGTACCGGAGAGACGGTAGACCTCGCTCAATTCGAGCGTAACGGCCGCATAGTCCACCAGTGCGTCGTAATGCCGCATCGTGCCGGACAGGCTCTCGATCTCGTACTCCGTCTCCGAGATGGCGGACTCGATGGTGATGATATCCTCCATACTCTCAGCTTTTTTCAAAAGCTCCTGCAGCCGCTCAAGTTTGATCTGCGCTGTTTCGAGACGCGACTGCGTGTCGTAATACTGCTCGCTGATGTTCTCCGCCGTGTCGGTCTGCCACGTCACATGGCAGAGCGTGCCGACCTGCGTGCAGAAATCCGTGAACTTCTCAGCAGGGACGCGCACGGTATAGCTCGCATGGCGGTAGCCGCTCGAGTAATTTGAGAAATTTTTCTGCTCAAAGTAACCGCCCATGCTCTCCACAAGCGCGGCAATGTCTTGTGCGGCCTTGTCAAATTCCAGCGTCTGCAACTCGATGCTCGCGGTGTAGACCATCTTGACGCCGCGCTCGGCAAGATCCGCGGCCGGGGACGAAACGCTCTGTCCGTCCCACGCCCCGTCGTCCGACGCGGTGTAGCCGTACTCCATATCCGGCATCTCCGCGCCGTTGAAGTCGTAGCTGTCCGACGCCATCGACGCGCTGTCATTGCTGGCGGACTTCGCGCTGCACGCAGCGAGAGACAGCGCCAGCATGAGCGCGAGCAAAAGGGAAACGATCTTTTTCATCTTCATCCACCTCATTATGCTTTTTGGGGTTTCTGAGGTTTTAGACGTCCGTTTTGCGCAAAAGGTTCCCAAAATTTACTGTTTTTCTCATTCAAGCTCATCGAGCGTCATGGAGAAGCTCTCCATGCAGTTGACCATGAAATAGTCGAGCTCGGGCATGTGCATCTCGCTCAGCGCGCGGCGCGTCTGCTCCGCAGCCTTTTTGAATTCCATGTTGCCCGCCTTGAGCTCTTCGACGCACTTGATGTAGGCCGAGAGCTTGTCCGCCGCTTTGACGAGCTTTTTCGTCGTCTCGTCCTCGATCTTGATGATGGGCTCATAGTCCGCGCGCAGTTCGTCCGGCAGCATGGAGAGCAGCTTGTCGCTTGCCACGGCCTCGACCTTGCGGTAGGCGTCGCGGATCTCGGGGTTATAGTACTTGATGGGCGTCGGCATATCGCCGGTCAGGATCTCCGTTGCGTCGTGGTAGAGCGCGGCGACCGCCACGGCGTTCGCGTCCGTGGGCAGACCGAAGACACGCGTGCGGATGAGCGCGAGCGCGTGCGCCAGCACCGCGACCATGTGGCTGTGCTCCTGAATGTTCTCCTCCTCGGTGTTGCGCATGAGCGCCCAGCGCTTGACACAGCGCATGCGGGAGATATAGGCATAAAAATGGTTGGCCATGCGTTATTCCTCCAACTCGCCGCGAAGACTGCCGCCGTCGACCGCCGTGATCTTCACGTTTTTCACCTGATTGTGCAGGCCTTCCTGCGCGACGGATACCTCCATATAGTTCGGCGCGTGGCCCGCGCTGCCGCCCTTGCGGTCGCGCTCGAAGAGCACGGGGAAGATCTTGCCCACGCAGCACGCAAGATACGCTTCGTGCATCGTCTTGGCGACAGCCGAGGCGCGCGCAGCGCGCTCTTCGCGCACGGGCATGTCGATCTGGCGCATCTCCGCAGCCTTCGTGCCCGGGCGGATGGAATAAGGGAAGACGTGCATGTCGGCAAAGCCGACGCGCGCGATGAAGTCAAGCGTCTGCGCGAATTCCTCCTCTGTCTCCTCGGGAAAGCCCGTGATGAGATCCGTCGTGATGGCAGGGTCGTCAAAATACTGACGCAGCAGGTCGCAGGATTCCATATAGCGCGCCGTATCATATTTGCGGTTCATACGCTTTAAGGTCGCGTCGCAGCCCGACTGCATCGAGAGGTGGAAATGTGGGCAGAGGTAGGGAAGCTTCGACGCCCGCTTGCAGAATTCCTCCGTGATGGTCCGCGGTTCGAGCGAGCCGAGGCGGATTCGCATATTGCCGCCCTCGCGCGCGATGAGCTCCAAAAGGTCGATGAGTGAGGTCCCGTCCTTGAAGTCCGAGCCGTAGGACGAAATTTCGATGCCCGTGACCACGATCTCACGGTAGCCCTCCTCACGCAGCGCTTTCACCTGCTTTGCAGCTTCGTCCATCGGCAGCGAGCGCACGCGCCCGCGCGCGTAAGGAATGAGGCAGTAGGTGCAGAAGTTCACGCACCCGTCCTCGACCTTGAGCATCGCGCGTGTGCGATTCACCATACCGCCCGCGGGCAGCACCTCAAAATCGCGCCGCTCCCAGACGTCGTCGACATCGACAATAGGCGTTTTGTCCTGTGCCGCGTGCTCCAGAAGGTCGATGAACTTCGCGCGGTCATTCGTGCCGGCGATGACGTCGAGCCCGAGCTTTTTGACGTCCTCGGGATGCGTCTGGGCGTAGCAGCCGCAGGCGGCGATGACCGCGCTCGGGTTGCGGCGCTGCGCCTGACGGAGCATCTGGCGCGACTTTTTGTCGCTCACTGCCGTGACAGAGCAGGTGTTGACGACGTAGGCGTCCGCCGTCTCCTCAAAATCCACCAGTGTATGTCCGCGGTGCAAAAGCTCCTGCTCGAGTGCCTGCGTTTCATATTGGTTCACCTTGCACCCGAGGGTGCAGATCGCAACTTTCATGTATGTTTGTATCCTTTTCCGCGATTTGGGCGGTAAAGTCCCGCTTTTTTTCTGCCGTATCCGACGCAAAGCGTCCGCCGCCCTTGCTTTTTTATTTTTATATTGTATAATCATTTGAGCATTCTGACAAGTCCAAAGAAAGGATTTTCCCGATATGATCTATCTCGATCACGCGGCCACCACCCCCGTTCCCGAAGAGGTGGCGCACGCCGTTTACGATACGCTGGTTTCTGGCTGGGGCAACCCCAGCTCGCAATACCCCATCGGAAAGCAGGCGCGCGACGCTGTCGCCGCGGCGCGCGAGACGATTGCCGCCGCGCTCGGCTGCAAGAGTGAACAGTTCGTCTTCACCTCCTGCGGGTCGGAAAGCGACAACTGGGCCGTCCGCCTTGCCCTGCACCAGAACCGCCATGTCGGCAAGCACATCATCACGACCGCCGTGGAACACAGCGCGATTCTCGAGACCTGCAAGGCCCTCGAGCAGGAGGGCTACTCCGTCACGTACTTAAAGCCCGACAAGAACGGCGACATCACCGCCTCTCAGGTCGAAAGTGCACTGCGCGATGACACCGCGCTCGTCACGATGATGCTCGTCAACAACGAGACGGGCTGCATCTTCCCCGTGGCCGAGGTCGCGCAGTTTCTGAAAGCAAAAAAGTCCCGTGCCCTGCTGCACACCGACGCGGTGCAGGCCTTTTTGAAAATTCCGTTCCGCGCCGACACGCTGGGCGCGGACCTCATCTCCGTCAGCGCGCACAAGCTCGGCGCGCCCAAGGGTATCGGCGGCCTGTATTTGGGCGAGCGCGCCCAAACCGCTGATCTTTGGCGGCGGGCAGGAGAGCGGCCTGCGCTCCGGCACAGAGGCCACGGGCCAGATCGCAGGCTTTGCCAAGGCGGTCGAGCTGCGCGCCGACCATCTCGATGAAAAGCTCGCCCACGTCGCCGCCATCAAGGCCTACGCCGAGGAAAAGCTCCTCGCGCTCGACGGCGTCGTCCGCATCGGCGACGGGACCGCGCCGCACATCCTGTCGATCTCGCTCGTCGGCTACCCGTCGGCGAATGTCGTTACGGAACTTGGCGCACAGGGCATCTGCATCTCGGCAGGCTCCGCCTGCCATCGCGGGCAGCTGAGCCACGTCTACCGCGCGATGGGCCTTGACAAAAAGACCGCCGCGGGCGTGCTGCGTGTCAGCTTCGGCCCCGAGACGATGAAAGAAGAGATCGATGCACTCGTCTCCGCGCTCAAGGCGCACCGCGACACGCGCTTCCCCATGCTGTAATTCCACGATTCGAGGTTTTTATGTTCTCCTATCTTCACCAGCCCAAGGGCTTTTACAAGCATCTTTTTCTGCTGGCGCTGCCGGTCATCGTGCAGAATTTGATCACCACGTCGCTCGGCTTTCTCGATACGTTCATGGTGGGACTTCTCGGCAGCGATCAGATGTCCGCCGTCACGGTGGCGAACGTGCCAGTCTTCATCATCCAGCTCGTCGTCTTCGGCCTGCAAAGCGGCTCAAGCGTGCTCATCAGCCAATACTGGGGCCGCGGCGACCGCGAGAGCATCAACCGCGTCATGGGCATCGGCTTTATGATCGCGGGCGGCGTGAGCGTGCTGTTTGCCGCCATTCTGTGCGCGTTTCCCGCGCAGGTGCTCTACCTCATCACCGACAATCTGACACTCGTGGAGCTGGCCGAGCCGTACCTGCGCATCGTCGGCTTCTCCTACATTTTCAACTCGCTTTCCTCCATCTACATCGGCATGCAGCGCAGCATCGAAAATCCGCGCTTCGGCATGATCGTCTTCGCGATCTCGATGCTCTGCAACACGTTCGGCAACTATGTGCTGATCTTCGGCAAGCTCGGTCTGCCCGCGCTGGGCATCACGGGTGCGGCGGTAGCGACGCTTCTGTCCCGCGTGGTGGAGTTCGTCGTCGCGTTCTCCTACGCGTTCCGCTGCCGCACGATGCCGCTCATGAAGCACGCCATCCTCCGCCCCGGCATGGACATGCTGCGTAAATTCCTGCGCTACAGCGCGCCGGTGCTCATCAACGAGACGCTCTGGGGCACGGGCTTTTCGATGATCACGGTCATCATGGGCCACATGGCAAATAGCAGCGATCTCATCGCCGCCTACACGCTTGCGGGCAATATCGACAAGCTGATGACCTCCGGCGTGTTCGGCATTGCGGCGGCGGTGTCCGTCATCGTCGGCAAGGAGATCGGCACGGGCAACTTAAAGGGCGTTTACAACATCGGCCGCGCGCTGTGCTTCACGGCGTTCGCGTTCGGCATTGTGCTTGGCCTCGTCGAATACACGATGTTCGTGACGCTGATGCGCCCGTTCGTCATGCCGCTCTTCTCGCTCTCGGCGGTCGCCGAGCGGCTTTGCAGTGTGATGCTCATGTGCTATGCCTGCGCCATCCCGCTGCACAGCTTTTCAACCACGATGGTCGTCGGCGTGCTGCGCGGCGGCGGCGATGTGAATGCCTCGCTTGTGATCGACAATTTTCCCCTCTGGTGCGGCACGCTGCCAGTCATGTGCTTACTCGGCCTTGTGCTCAAGGTGCCGAACGAGGTCTTCTGCCTCTGCCTGATGATTGAATACATCATCAAGTCCCCCATCGGCCTTTACCGCCTGCACTCCGGCAAGTGGATCCACGACATCACCCGCATCGACGAATAACAAAAAAGCGGAAGGGCGCTGCCCTTCCGCTTTTCCATTCTCATTGTCAAGTTTTTACCGCGCGCTCCCGCCGCATTTCTCTCAGCACCGGCACGCTGACACACAGCGACGCCGCCACAAAGAACGCGATGCCGACCATGCGGTTCACGCTGATATGCTCGTGGTACACGACGACCGCCAGCGCCGTTGCCAGAATGGGCTTGACGAGATAAACGAACGACGCCTCCGTCGCAGAGGTGTACTCCGTGATCTTCGCCGTGAGCAGAAAGCCGATGGCCGCGCAGCCGATGCCGACATGGCACAAAAGCAGCGTCGTTTTGAGCGTAAAGCCCGTGAAAAACGGAATGCCCGCGAATATCTCCAGCCCCAGGCCGCTGTAAAGCGCACCGACCGCCGGAATCTCACCGAGCAGCAGCAGGAAAAGAAGCTCCAGACCGCCGATGAGCATGTTGAAAGTCGTGATCACGAGCGCGCCGAGCCGCGGCAGACGCAGCTTGCAGAGCGTACCGTAAGTGGCAAACAGCAGCGTGGCGGTGATGATCTCCAAAAAGCCGCGCAGGCTGATCTCAAGGTGCGCGGGATTGAGGATGAAGAGAATGCCGACAAGCTCCACGCCGATGGCCAGCAGATGGTTCTTTTTCAGCGGCTCATGCAGGATGAAGTGCGCCAGCGCCACCGCGAACACAGGATTGCCCGAGTAGATAATCGATGTAGCTGAGGCGTCCATGTGCAGCACCGCCATCTGCAAAAGCGACATGTGCAGCGTCACCGTCAGAAAACCGAGCAGTGTGAAATAGCCCCAGTCCGCCTTTGTAAGTTGGATATCCCGCTTTTTGAGGTCGTTCAGTGCAAAGGGCATCAGCGCAGCCGCGCCGAGCAGCACACGCTCGACTGTCACCTGCATGGGTGCAAACGCGCCGCCGAGCGCCTTGAGCGCGACCTCCGTCGTGGAATAGAGCATCGCGGCAAGCAGGATATAGAGATATCCCCGTTTCCGATCAGTCGTCATCTTCTTCCTCCTGTGCCTTGCCTTTGGCGAAGCAGCATCATTGTATGCCCCGCTGTGTTAAAATGCAATCCCAATCCGCTTTGTTCGGACGAAAAATGCCGCCCCGAATCGGGGCGGCATTTTGATTGCGGAACAGAAAATTACTTGGCAGTCTGCGCGGCCTTCTTGCTCTCCCACTTGGTGACGCACAGCGCGCAGGAGATATCGCCCGTGATGTTCAGGCAGGTACGGCCCATGTCGAAGAGGCGGTCGATGCCGTAGATGATCATGATCATATCGACGGGGATGTTCATCGCCTCGAGCACCATGGCAAGCATGATCATACCCGCGCCCGGCGTACCGGCCGTGCCGATGGAGGCAAGCGTCGCGGTGACAACGATCGTGACCATCTGGCCAAGGGTCAGCGTCATGCCGCAGCAGGCGGCGAGGAAGATGGTCGCGACGCACTGATAGATGGCCGTGCCGTCCATGTTGATCGTCGCGCCGAGGGGGATAACAAAGGAGGAAATGTCGCTCTCCGCGCCCAGCTCATCCGCGCACTCCTTGCTCAGGGGGATCGTCGCGGCGGAGGAGGTGGAGGTGAAGGCGAAGATCATTGCGGGCGCGGCGCCCTTGAAGAACTTGAGCGGGCTGACGCCGACAAAGGCGCTGGCAGAGACAGAGTAGCAGATGATGGCGTGCACGATGTAGCCGACATAGGCGCACAGCAGCACGAGCGCGAGGTGGCCGAGGATCTCGGGGCCCTGATTGGCGACGACCCAGGTCATCATCGTGAAAACGCCGATGGGGCTGAGGGCAATGATGAAGGCCATCACGCGGTCAATGACGCTATAGAGGGAACTGACAAGGTCCTGCGCGAGCTTGCCCTTTTCACCAGCAGCAAGGATGCCGCCGCCGAACATCAGCGCGATCACGATAACCTGCAGCATGTTCGCGTCGGTAAAGGACTTCCACATGTTGCTCGGGAAGATAGCGACCAGCGTATCCATGAAATTCGCGCTCGTCGCGCCGTCCCAGGTCTGACCGTCCGTCAGGGCAAGGTCCGTCGGGAAGAGGCCGGCGTTCAGGAAGATGTTGGCAAACACCAGGCCGATGACGCAGGCGCAGGCCGTGGTGACGAGGAAGTAAGCGACCGTCTTCCAGCCGACGGAGCCGACCTTCTTCATATCGCCCATGGAGATGATGCCGTCGATCATCGACAGCAGCACGACGGGCACAACGATGAACTTGAGAAGATTGACGAAGATCGTGCCGAAGGGCTTTAAGTAGTTGGTGGTAAATTCGGGCTTACCGATAAAATAGAAGATAAGACCGGCCGCAATACCGAGGATGAGCGCAATAACGATCTGCACCGGCAGGCTGAGTTTTTTCTTTTCCATGCTCCACACACACTTTCTAAATGAAGATCCCCCATTTATAGGCATTATCAATAGGGGTCACACTTATTGTACTGCATTTAATTTCATTTGGCAAGGGTTTTTGCAGGAAGAATTTCGTTTTGCTGCCCGCATTTTTGCACAAAAATGATGGATATCTTTCATGTAAATTGGTCAAAATTCCGGCTTGCAATCTCGCCTGCTTTCGGGTATTCTTGGTCAGACGACAACAAACGAACAGGAGGAACGACCCATGATGCTCTGCACCGCGCCGAAAAAGAAAAATTCTTCCGTTGGTATTGCTGTTTCCGTTTTTATTGATATTGTTTCTTTTGACCGGTAAGTTTTCTTACCGGTCTTATTTTTTGCCCGCACGGGGCCCAAACACGTTTATTCAAATGAGAATAAAAATAAGAAGAAAGCAAAGAGGGAAAATCACATGAAGAAAGATCTCGGACACGAAGCCATCTACGACGCCCGACAGCTGGGCACCCCCAGAATGCTGATCCTGGGCCTGCAGCACATGTTCGCCATGTTCGGCGCGACGGTGCTCGTCCCCATTCTGGTCCAGGGCTATGGCCTGCCGCTCTCCATCCAGACGACGCTGCTGTTCGCCGGTCTCGGCACGCTGCTGTTCCACGTGTGCACCAAGTTCAAGGTCCCCGCGTTCCTCGGCTCCTCGTTCGCCTACCTCGGCGGCTTCTCCACGGTCGCGACGATGCCCGCCTACGAAGGTCTCGATCCCGAAACGAAGCTCGCCTACGCGCTCGGCGGCATCGTGATCGCAGGTCTCCTCTACCTCGTGCTCGCACTCCTCTTCAAGGTGCTCGGCGCGAAAAAGGTCATGCGTTACTTCCCTCCCATCGTCACGGGCCCGATGATCATCATGATCGGCCTGAACCTCTCCGGCTCCGCCATCAATAACGCCTCCACCTGCTGGTGGCTCGCCCTCGTCGCTATGGCCATCATCGTGGTCGCCAACATCTGGGGCAAGGGCATGGTCAAGATCATCCCCATCCTGCTCGGCGTCGTCGGCTCCTACATCGTCGCGGTCATCGCCGGTCAGGTCGACTTCTCCGGTGTGAGTGAAGCAAGCTTCCTTGGTCTCCAGCAGTTCGTCATCGCCAAATTCGACGTCTCCGCCATCCTGGTCATGGCGCCCATCGCCATCGCGGCCATGATGGAGCACATCGGTGATATCTCCGCCATCTCCTCCACCACCGGCAAGAACTTCATCGAAGACCCGGGCCTGCACCGCACGCTCGTCGGCGACGGTCTCGCCACCGCCTTTGCCGGCATGTTCGGCGGCCCTGCCAACACCACCTATGGTGAGAACACCGGTGTGCTCGCCCTCTCCAAGGTCTACGACCCCCGCGTCGTCCGCCTCGCGGCCGTCTACGCCATCATTCTGAGCTTCTCCCCCAAGTTTGACGCGCTCGTCAACTCCATCCCCGCGGCCATCGTCGGCGGCGTCAGCTTCATCCTCTACGGTATGATCTCCGCGGTCGGTGTGCGCAATATCGTGGAAAACCAGGTCGACCTCACCAAGTCCCGCAACCTGATCATCGCAGCGGTCATGTTCGTCAGCGGCCTCGGCTTCAGCTCGGTCGGCGGCATCACCTTCACTGTCGGCGGCGCGGCCGTCACCCTCTCCGGCCTCGCCATCGCGGCCCTGTGCGGCGTCATCCTGAACGCCATCCTCCCCGGCAACGACTACGAGTTCGACTCTGCCGACGGTGCCGATGCTCCTTCCAGCGGCAACCTGCAGGTCTGAGGCAGGCAGAAAAAGCCCTCCTTCGGCAGAAGTGACATCTTTTGTGTTCGTTTTTTGGACAAAGTGTGAGACTTTTGTTAACTAAGAATAATTCTCAGAATCAGCCTTGACTAACTAGGAATTATTCGCTATAATAGAGCCATGAGAAGGGCTGGTGAGTACCAACACCTGCACTTCGATTTCAAAATGAATCAATCAGAGAATGATGGAGGTTTGTTCTTATGAAGAAATATGTTTGCACCGTCTGTGGTTATATTGCTGAGGGCGAGATCCCCGCTCAGTGCCCCGTTTGCAAGGCTCCTGCCTCCGCTTTTGTTGAGAAGAAGGGCAACACCTATGTCACCGAGCACGTTGTAGGCATCGGCAAGGCTGAGGGTGTGCCCCAGGAGATCGTGGACGGTCTGCGCGCCAACTTTGAGGGTGAGTGCAGCGAGGTCGGCATGTACCTGGCCATGGCCCGTGTGGCTGAGCGCGAGGG
>ENA-OOZN01001894-OOZN01001894.1-human-gut-metagenome-genome-assembly--contig:-NODE-1894-length-12435-cov-2.474798_pt1 | contig 12435 bp, 8 predicted proteins | sample MGYA00241187_ERZ501397 | MGnify/ENA primary metagenome ERZ501397 (study PRJEB25962, sample SAMEA2042921) | human gut metagenome | biome: human gut; feature: human-associated habitat; material: faeces... | reverse complement strand
ACGACCACCGTGTAGTCCATGGCACCTTTTTCACGCAGCGTGTTGACGATGTTGGCCACGGTGGAGCCTTTCTGTCCGATGGCCACATAGATGCAGTACACCGGTTTGCCCGCCTCGTATGCGGAACGTTGGTTGATGATGGTGTCGATGGCTATCGCGGTCTTCCCCGTTTGGCGGTCGCCGATGATCAATTCACGTTGTCCCCGTCCGATAGGAATCATGGCATCGATGGCCTTGATGCCTGTCTGCAGAGGTTCAGATACCGGTTGGCGGTAAATGACTCCGGGAGCTTTGCGTTCCAGCGGCATTTCGAAAAGTTCCCCTCCTACGGTGCCTCTTCCGTCCAAAGGAACGCCCAACGGGTCGATGACGCGCCCCAGCATGTTCTCGCTGACCCGTATGGAGGCGATGCGTCCCGTACGTTTCACAATCATGCCCTCTTTGATGAGGTCGGTGGCTCCTAAGAGGACGGCGCCCACGTTGTCTTCTTCCAGGTTCATCACCACTCCCATCACGCCGTTTTCAAATTCCAATAATTCATTGGCCTCGGCATGGAGCAATCCATAAATACGTGCCACGCCGTCACTGACCTGCAACACCGCGCCCACCTCGTCGAACTGGATGGACGTGTTGATTCCTTTGAGCTGTTGGAGCAATACCTCCGAAACCTCGCTGGGTCTTATCTTATCTGGCATATTCTTGTTTCCTTTTCATTATACGATTCTTCTGTTTTTCTCGATGAACTGTTTCTTCACGCATTTCAACTGTCCGGCTATGCTGGCGTCGATTCGCCAATAGCCGATTTCCAGAATGCCGCCACCGATGATGTCGGGGTCTACTTTGGTGTTGAATTCCACCGTGCGTCCCCGATAGCGTTTCAGGATGAGCGCTTTCAGCTCGTTGAGGGTTTCCTCCGGTAGCGGCATTGCCGTGACAAGTTTCCCCTGACGTATTTTTTTCTTTTTCCGATATAAGAATAAGAAAGAATGCAGGATGAAAGCCAATAGCTTTTCGCGCCTTTTTTCAAGTAGCAGATAGAAGAATTTGGTCAGCTCTTCGCATGTGTCCGCTCCGGCGGTAGCATTGTGCAAGAGCTTTATTTTCTCTGTACGGCTCACCATCGGATTCTCTATCGTATGGCGGAACTCCGGAAGCTGGTTGTATTGGAACAGGAGTTGTTGGGCCTGTTCGTACACCAAGGTTTCGTGTCCGTTCTCGCATGCGAAGAGCAACAATGCGCGGGCATAACGTCTTGCAATAATTCCTATATCCATTATTCAATGTTGTTGTTTGATTTAACTTCGTCCAACAGTCTGTTCACTAATTCAAGCTGTTCCTTATCATCAGACAGTTTTTTACGCAATACCTTTTCAGCCACATCTACAGACAGTATCGCTACTTGCCGACGTATGTCGTTGATGGCGCTTTCTTTTTCCGCAGCTATCTGGTGGCGGGTTTCATCCAAAGCTTTCCGCGCTTCGGTGCGAGCCCGTTCGCGTGCTTCGGCGATGATGCGGTCGCGCGTGGCGGAAGCTTCTTTCAGTATGGCGGTCTGCTCTTCGTGTGCCCGTGCCAGCAGTGCTTCGCTTTCGGCTTTTACCTGCTGTAACTGCTCGTTGGCCTGGCGGGCAGCCTCCAGCGAACTGTCTATGTATTGTTTCCGTTTGTCCACCATTCCGGTGATGACAGGAAATGCGTATTTAGCCAAGATGAAGAATACGATTCCGAATATAATCACCATCCAGAACAGTGTGCCCGGATCTGGGGTTAGCAGTCCCATAAGCAACAACGGTTTAGAGGAACAATGTCAAAAGACAAACGACAATGGCGATGAGGGCTACACCTTCTATCAAAGCTGCCGCGATGATCATATTCATACGCACGTTGTTGGATTCCGACGGTTGTCGTGCAATGGCGTCCATGGCCGACCCGCCGATGCGTCCGATACCTATACCTGCACCCAAAACGGCAATACCAGCGCCAATCGCTGCACCCAACTTGGTAAGACCTATACCTCCGATAGCTTGTAATAAAATGGATAATAACATAATGTTTCTGTTTTTAAGGGTTATACTTAATTTTCTAATAGTTTTCCTTTAATTCTCTTCTTTTACGCGTGACAGTCCGATGAACACGGCCGACAACATGGTGAATACATACGCCTGGATGAAGGCTACAAGAAGTTCCAGCATGTCCATGAAGATACCGAAAAGTACGGATATGACCGTCATGGAACCGTTGATGACCGGACCTGCCTTCACCGTAATGAAGATAATGGCTACCAAACTTAGGATAGCTGCGTGCCCGGCCATGATGTTCGCAAACAGACGGATCATCAAAGCAAATGGTTTGGTGAAAATCCCGAATAGCTCAATCATAGGCATGAGAGGCACGGGAACTTTCAACCATAAGGGGACTTTCGGCCAAAAGATATCCTTCCAATAGGCTTTTGTTCCGCAGATGTTGGTGAAGAGAAAGGTGCACAATGCCAATACCAATGTAATGGCAATGTTTCCCGTGACGTTAGCTCCTCCCGGAAAGATTGGAAGAATACCCATCAGGTTGTTAACCAGAACGAAAAAGAACGCAGTCAGCAAGTAGGGAGCGTATCTCCGGTAGTCTTCCCCGATACATCCTTTGATGACTTCATCGTTTATCATGACCACCAGAGCCTCTATCATGCCCACACCGCCTTTAGGTGCCCCTTCGCTCACTTCGTGACGCTTGTACCAACGCGCACATCCCAGCATGATGGCCACCAATATGGCGCTGTTGACGAACAGTGCCAGCACGTTTTTGGTGATGGAGATGTCGAACGGACGGATTTCTTCTCCCGTGGCGTCTTTTTCTACGATTTTATTTTTGTATTCGCCATCCGGTGCGATGTATAATCCTTCGTATCGGGCCTGGTTTCTCAGACGGGCAGAAGAAAATATATGCCAACCGGAAGAGCTTTTCACAATCACGGGCAAGGGGATGCGTATGGAGGCATCTCCGATGTCTGTGATATGCCATTCGTATGCGTCTTCGATGTGGCCGAAAACGATTTCGTACACATCTATTTCTTGGGTTTCTTCAGCCTGTGCCTGCCGTGGCATGAACATCAACAGGCATAAACCTATACAGCATAAATATTTTAGTAGCTTCATTCCTTAAACTTATCTTTTTATGCAGCCTGACCTGAAAGGGGTCAGGCCGTCGCTTCCGTTACGCAGACGGATACTGTGTTGTCATTCACTTCTACAAAACCACCTGAAATGTTCAAGCAGATCTTGTCTTTTCCACTCCGGTAAACGACTTCTCCTGCGTCGAGGGACGAAATCAGGGGCGCGTGGTTGTGGAATACGGCGAACTGTCCGGCACTGCCGGGAAGTCTTACGTACTTCACCTGGCCTTCGAACAAAGTCTTTTCCGGCGACACGATGAGCAAATGAATTTTATCCTCTTCCATACGATTTAGTTTTGGGCTGCGCTCAACAATTCTTTTCCTTTGGCAATGGCGTCTTCAATGGTGCCCACGTTGAGGAAAGCCTGTTCGGGAAGGTCGTCCACCTCTCCGTCCAATATCATTTTGAATCCTTTGATGGTGTCTTCGATGGATACCATGACGCCCGGCACGCCCGTAAACTGTTCGGCCACGGCAAAGGGTTGCGACAGGAAACGTTGTACCCGTCGTGCGCGGTTCACCGTCAGACGGTCTTCGTCCGAAAGCTCGTCCATGCCGAGGATGGAAATGATGTCTTGCAGCTCCTTGTTCCGTTGCAGGATTTGTTTGACGCGCTGTGCCGTTTCGTAATGTTCCTGTCCCACGATGAGCGGATCAAGAATACGGGATGTGGATTCCAAGGGATCCACCGCAGGATAAATGCCCAACTCCGTGATTTTACGGCTCAGTACGGTCGTGGCATCCAGATGCGTGAATGTCGTGGCCGGGGCAGGGTCGGTCAAGTCGTCGGCAGGCACGTACACAGCTTGTACAGAAGTGATAGAGCCGTTCTTCGTGGACGTGATTCGTTCTTGCATCTGTCCCATTTCGGAAGCCAGTGTCGGCTGATAACCCACGGCCGAGGGCATACGTCCCAACAGGGCGGACACTTCGGAACCGGCCTGGGTGAAACGGAAGATGTTGTCGATGAAGAACAGGATGTCACGCGGTCCGTCTCCCTTGTTGTTGTCACGGAAAGACTCGGCTAAGGTCAGACCGGAAAGCGCTACGGAAGAACGTGCGCCCGGCGGTTCGTTCATCTGTCCGAATACCATGGCCACTTGGGATTTTTCTACCTCGTCCATGTCTACTTTCGACAGGTCCCAATGCCCGGCTTCCATGCTTTTCAGGAATTCGTCGCCGTATTTGATGACACTGGACTCAATCATTTCGCGTAGCAGGTCGTTACCCTCACGCGTACGTTCTCCCACACCGGCGAACACGGAAAAGCCGTTATGCTTTTTGGCAATGTTGTTGATAAGCTCCTTGATTAATACCGTTTTTCCTACGCCCGCCCCACCGAACAATCCGATTTTTCCTCCTTTCAGATAGGGTTCCAACAGGTCTATCACTTTGATGCCCGTGAAAAGCACTTCCTGAGTGGTGGAAAGGTCTTCAAACTTAGGAGGATCCCGATGGATGGGAAATGCTCCGGTTTCGTCTAATGCCTGCATGCCGTCGATGGCTTCGCCTACGACGTTCATGACCCGTCCGCGAATCTGTGCGCCCACCGGCATGGTGATGGGTTTTCCGGTAGAGACCACTTTCATGCCGCGTTGCAGGCCGTCCGTACTATCCATGGCGATGGTGCGCACCGTGTCTTCTCCGATGTGTTGCTGCACTTCCACGATCAATGTCTTGCCGCCCGGACGTTGGATTTTCAGAGCGTCGTGTATGCTCGGAAGGTTTGCGTTCTGTTCTTTCTCGCTGTGCTCGAAATGAACGTCTACCACCGGGCCGATAATTTGCGATATGTGTCCTAATACCTCTGCCATAAATGATGTTTATACCTTAATTATATATAATCGTTTTATTTGTTTCGTGTCCTTTTTACCTGTCGAACCGATTGTTTTGTCGTTGGCTGTCGTTGAACGTGGCGAACCGCTTGGGTTTCTCAACATTCTTATACATTATTTAATGTCCATCGTCTCTTTCTTTCGCTTCGTTTATAATAGTTTAACCCAGAGACGTTTTCATTTTTCTTGTCTCAAAGTTAGGAGTAATTTCTCTTTTTCGTAAATTTGTAGAATTAATAATATTCATGATTTCTATTGATTTTTCTTATGGAACTGACTCCGCTGAAATATTTCGTCAAGTTGGCAGACGTGCTTTCGTTTACTGAAGCCTCCAAAGAGCTTTTTATCACGCAGAGCACCTTGTCGTTAAGCATCAAGCAACTGGAAGAGGAACTCGGCGTGACGCTGTTCGACCGCATCGGGAAGAAAATCTACCTGACGGATGCCGGACGGGATTTTTTAGACTGTTCCCGTAAAGCGATAGAGGAGGTGGCGTATGGCGTACAGCATTTGAAGGAAATGCAGCATGTCTATACGGGAAAGATAAAAATAGGAGTAATATACAGCCTCTTCCCTTTGCTGAATATCTGCGTGTTGAAGTTTACGAAGGCTTTCCCTAAAGCGGAATTGTCGATTGTGTATTCCCATTCCGTATTGGAACTGGTGGAGCTGATTAATTCCAACAAACTTGATTTTGCGTTGAGTTACAATCCGCAGGATGTCTCTGCGCTGACCGAGTCCACGGAATACGCTTGCATGCCTTTATGCGTCATTGTCCGCGAAAATCACCCGGTGGCCATCCGGAAACATTTCTCTTTATCGGACTTGAACGAGTTCCCCGTCATCTTCTTGGACAAAGAGCTGTACACCCGGAAAGTCATAGACCGCATGCTGGCCCAATATAGGATAAAGGTAAAGCCGCAGATAGAAGTCAATAGTACGCCTTTATTGCTTGACATGCTGCGCACGGGGCATTGGATTTCCATTTTGCCGCAAGACATGACGGTGAGCAGTCCGGATTTGAAGGCTGTGCCGATTAAGGAGAAAACGGAGATGATGCACATCAGCCTTCTCTCTCTTAAAGGTAAAAGGCACTCTTTGCTGACGGAGAAATTTCTGGAGGTGTTGAGGCAGGAGACGCAAAAAATAGAAGAGCATCGGGTTGCTGGGGGAAAAGATTCGGATTTGTTCGAAGGGAAACCCACCGGAGGAGGAGCATGATGCGGAATGTGTATATAAAGAATAGGTGAAATGGCGGATAGGATTGGATTTTGTTTTAGACTTTATACTGAATAAAATAGGATATGAGAAAAAATATTTGGATTATCGTGAGCGGGTTGGTCTGCTTTTCGGCTTGCAGGTCTGTGCAGGCTCCCCAACTTATCGGGGGAAATAAGGATGAACATGGTTGTCTTACGGCGGCCGGTTATACGTGGAGTGAACTCCGCCGGGACTGTATCCGCATTTTTGAAGACGGCGTGCGGGTGGACGACCCGTCGTTACAGCCTTCTTTGACGTCGTATGCCGTTTTTGCGGCAGACAGCGGCCGGGTGGAGGTTTTCCGTCCGTCTCCGTTCCGGAACGAGATACTCGACCGTAAGGGAGGCGTTTGGCTGGGCAAGACCTGCAAGTTGTATCGGACAGGAGACCGGTGGGAACTTCGCGAAAAGTGAAATCAAACAAAATGACTTTGTATGGAACGAATTATCAATCATTTTACAGACGACGACCTGTATAAGTTCACCATGTGCTGCGCGGTCATCGACAATTTTCCCCGTGCCCAGGTGAAGTATCGGTTTACCGACCGGGACCATACCGTCTATCCGCCGGGTTTTGCCGACGAGTTGCAAAAACAAATCATCCTGTTGGAGGACGTGGTCATCACGGACGAGGAAATCGCGTTCATGAAACGGCGGTGCAGCTACATTCCCGGTTGGTTCTACACCTACTTGAAAGGCTACCGTTTCTGTCGCGAATGGGTGACAGTACGGCAGGATGAAGAGGGGTATCTGTCCGTGGAGTTCGAAGGGAGTTGGGCCGATACCATCCTGTTGGAAGTGAAAGTGCTGGCCATTATTTCCGAGCTTTATTACAGGATGACGGGCGAAGACGGCCGTTTCGATTATGAGGATTATTACCGGAAGACTTACCGGAAAGCCGTCCGCTTGTTGGAAGCCGGTTGCGTGTACAGCGATTTCGGGACGCGCCGCCGCGTTTCTTTCGAGGCGGAAGAGACGGTGGTCCGGGCGATGCGAGACTGTTACCGGAGCCGGGAGTGGAGCGGTAAGTTTGTCGGGACCAGCAATGTCTATCTGGCGATGAAGTACGACCTGATTCCCGTCGGCACGATGGCACACGAGTTTGTCTGTGCCATAGGAGGAATGTACGGTCCCCAGATGGCCAACCATATTGCCATGAACTCGTGGCGCAACACGTTCCGCGGAGCTTTGGGCACATATCTCTACGACAGTTTCGGCTGGGACATCTTCAGCCTGAATTTCTCGGAGGACTTTGCCAACCTGTTCAAAGGCCTTCGCGTGGACAGCGGCGACAACCGTGCGGAACTGCAAAGGATTGTGGAGAAATACCGTTCGTTAGGCATCGACCCCCGCACGAAGCAAGTCATATTCAGCAATGCGCTCGATACGGACCGTGCGATAGAAATACAACGCTACGCCCGGGAGTATTGCCAACCTTCTTTCGGGATAGGCACACATTTCACAAACGACTTCGAGGGCGTGAAGCCCATGAACATCGTCATCAAACTGGTGGCCGTGAAAATCACGGAGTCATGGACTTTCTACAACGATACTTGTAAGTTGAGCGAAGACGACGGCAAGCATACAGGCAAGCCCGAAGTGATTCGCCGTTTCATGGAAGCGTTGAATATGAAAGGATAAAAGGATGGCGGACGATAAAAACTTCAAAATTTTGTCCGTTCTTTATGGAATTGGTCCTTAAAAAAGATTAACTTTGCATTGGGTTCCCGGTGAATCTTGCTGTGCCATGATGTCCGGTAGCGACCGGTAGGCCGATCCAAGCAAGGCGACCTGCGCCGATACGAACAGGAACATCTGTCCTTTGCGGCAGAGGGGAATGGGAGTGGACGGGGAGGGAGAGGTGAACCGCTATAAATAAGAAGGCGTTTATCACGCGCTGGTTCTTGACGCTTCGAATCTCGCAAATTCAAAATTGTAGTCATGAACTATGCAACGGTAGATGCCCATGGGATGTTTTTATAAATATCCCCAAGGGATTGTTTTGTCCATTTGCCCCTATGGGCAGAAGGAAGGAGGCAAATCCCAAGGGGGATTATATAAACTCATCGGCGTGGGTTCTGCGTTGCTCGTTCTACTACAATGGGCAATGCGAGAGCCTCGAAGCATGGGACGGGTGACGGATACAGATCTCCACGCTTTTTTGTTATAGTTATCCATCAAGAGTATCATCATGCCGATGCTGGGAGGTCGATAGGCATATTATTGTTTTAAAGAGACTTTATGATGAAACGACTATTATTGGTGACCATGGGGGCGGCTTCGTTTCTCCTGTCCCCGGCGCAGCAGTTGCTGCCGGAGAACCCTGTCCCGCTGGAGTGTATAGGCATTCCCGACTATTTTTCGTTTTATGATGCTGACAGGGACGGAGTGAAAGAATATTATTACGACTTGGGGCATGAATCCATGAGACGCTACCATTGGAAAGCTCCCGGCTGCTATGGAGCGTATGTGCCGATTGCAATTCCGGATGTCGCCCACTTTGGCAACGGGCAGTATGGCATGTTGTTGCATGCAAATAATGACGGCATCCCGGACTTTTCAGGTTTTGTGTTTTCTGATGCTTGGGTTACTCCCATTGCCATAAGTGAAACCGATGGGGTCTACCATCTGATGAATCAAGCCAATTCTGCTTATCCGCTGGATGTGAACCACGACGGATTGCCGGACTTGTTCGCGTTCAACAATACGGACTGGGACATCCTCTATCAAAATCCCGACGGGACGTTTACCGCCACGCGCATCGATACCCTTTCGCGTACGCAGGCCGATTCGTTGGTGGCCCGTAAGGCGGAAGAGGCTGACGGGAAGTTCGACACCGGTGGCCTGCCGTCGTTGCGTGACGGCATGTTTGTGGGCGGCGGCCATGTGACGGACGAAAGCTACAAATTCACTCAGGCAATCGACGTGAACCGCGACGGCTATATGGATTTGGTGGGGCCGCGTACGATTTTTTACAACATGGGCGACAACCGTTTCGTGGCCTCCCGGCAACCGGGCGAGCTGACCGTGAAGGACTTGAACGGCGATGGCATTCCCGACTACATCTATAATGATACGGAAGGCAAGCGTGTGTACACCCGTACCTACTTGGGCGGTGACCGTTTCGAGGAACAGACCTTGGTGAAGGATTTGGACGTGACGGACATCCATTGCTACGACTTCGACAAGGACGGTGACGTGGACATTCTGCTCACGTTTAATTACAATGAACAGTTTGGCTTCTCGTTCCTTGTCTTCGCGGAAAACAAAGGGAACGGAAGTTTTGAAATCCACGAGAACAGTTACAAAGGGCATTGGACGTTCGGGCGGTGCTTGGATTATGACAATGACGGTCGTATGGAATTGTTGGCTGGCATCCAAAATGAAGACGACGGTACGGCCTATCATCCCTACAATGTGGCATACAAGGCATTGTACCTTTTCCGTCTTGACCGGATGACGGGCATCGGGGAGCCTCAAGAGGCATTGGTGAAGAGTTGGTTTACGCGAACGGAGTCGAACAGCACATCGGCAGATATGAATACGGTGGGAATCGTGATGGCGGACTTTGACAACGACGGCAGGGTGGAACTGATGGCTGATACGGTGTGTCATCCGGAATACCGGACGAATGTCGGTTATTGGACCTACCGCGACTTGCCCCTTTTGCAGGGCATCCCGGCCAACGAAGCCCCGCAACGCATGTCCGCCCCGTCGGTAAACCTCGACCGCAAGAGCGGCAAACTGAAGATTGCCTGGAAGCCGGGTAAAGACAAGGAGACTTCTACCGTGGATTTGACCTATGCCCTCCGTATCGGCAGTGCGCCCGGCAAGGACGACATCTATTTCTCGGGGGCGAATGCCGACGGCAGCCGCCGCGATTTCCGCTCCGGCAACATGGGGGCAAATCTGGATGCCACGTTGGATGTGAGCCGGTGGAAGCAGGGAACGTACTATATAGCCATACAGACGGTAGACCTGATGGGCAAAGGCTCGGCGTGGTCAGACGAGGTGGTGTACAGGCACGACCTTGTACAGGCGGCGTTCACGGTGTCGGATGATGAGTTGGCAGCGGCAGACACGTTGGTACTGACGGCAGCTTCCCGTGCCGACGGGTTGGACTACGCTTGGGATTTCGACGGAGGAAAAGCCATAAAGGCCTCGGCTGACAGCGCACAGGTATGGCTGACGTTCAGCGTGCCCGGCGAGAAGCATCTCCGCCTGACGGTGACGAATCCGGCGGATGGCACGGAGGATGTACGCGAAAAGGTAGTGACGGTGCAGCGTGTCTCATGGCAGCAGGTTTCCCACGAGGCATTGGGGATGACTTGGCCGGTTTTGTTCTGGGATATGGACGGAGACGGCATATTGGATGTCTTGGACCAAAACGGTTTTTACGTAAATGACGGATACGGAAGGTTTGAAAAACTGGGGACCATATTCAATTCAAACCTTACGGTGGAGTCTCGTGCCGGTATGGGAGGCCAAGCCCCCGTTTTGGACTTTGACATGGATGGGGATGCCGATTTTGCGGTACGGAACAATAAGGGCAACCTGATTCTTCATCGCGGAGGCCGCGACTTTGAGGCCCTCGATGCCAATCCGTTGCTGGTCGAGCACGGCTTTGCGGATTTGGACAATGACGGTTTTCCCGAGCTGGTGGATGCTACGGTCGGGTTTTATGCACCGTCCGAGTTTTATGTCAACAAGGGCAACAACACCAATTTTGAGAAAATGACCTTGGATGACGGAGACGGGAATTGGATACAGATAGAATTTTTATACGATGTCAATCGTGACGGCTTGCTCGACATCTTCTCCACACGTGGCAGGGTAGATGGGAAATGGAAAGATGCCTTTGCCCTGAACAACGGCGGTTTGGAATTCGACGTACGTTACTCTCCCGGTAGTGAAGGTACGATAGTCGCTTACGAAGATATGGACGGCGACGGCGTGCCGGACAAGGTCGTGACTTACGGTAATGACGGAGTAGACAAGGATGTGATAGGCATTTGCTTCGGCAATAAGGATTACACGTTCGGCACTCCGGTCAAATTTGTATTTGAAAGCGCTCACAGTAGCCGTTATACTGTAGAAGTGGTCAAAATAGCCGATTTCGACAACAACGGCTGCCCGGACATCTTGGTGTACTATGATTTCTACGAACAAAACGTGAGCAAGAAGGAATATGCCATACTGTATATGGAGCGCGACCGCTCGGGACGGATAGAAGTGCTGCACAATCAGGAGTTGGGATTTGTGGATGGCATGGCCGACGTGAACCATGACGGTGTTCCTGATTTTTATCATGCTGGGAATGACGGGGTAACGTTGCTCCGCACCGGCATCGAGAACACCGCTCCCGAAGCCCCGGCCCACGTACGAGCCACGCAGGAAGGCCTCGGCATATTGTTGGAATGGGATGATGCTTACGACAAGGAAACCCCGGCCATGCAGATGCGCTACAATGTGAGCGTGAAGAAGAAAGGGGCAGAAGGCGAAGGTGCTTATATCATCTCACCGCTGAACGGCGGAAACGGCAAGGCTGCGGTCATTCCCGGGGCATATTACCAGAAAGCCACGCGCAAGATGATTCCCATCGAGCGGTTCGAGGCCGGACAGGAATATGAGGTGCAGGTACAGGCCATAGACCTCTGGGATGCCCATTCGCCCATGTCGGAGACCTATACCTTTAAGGTGAGCGAGCAGTTCATCGCCGGACCTACGGTGACGGCACCGCGCAAGGCTGTGGCTTTGACGTATAATGTGCCCGATGCCGCTTTGCAAACCGTCGAGTGGGACTGGGACGGCGGGACGCTTCTCGGTCAGGAAGGGAAACGGTTTGAAGTGGCATGGAACGAGCCGGGGCTGAAAACCGTGACCGTCCGCACGGCAGATGGCGAAACGGCCACTAAGAACGTGATGGTGCGCGACATCGACCTTTCGTTCGACTTCCCCACCGAAGGACTGGCCGGGACGGAGATTACCTTCACGCTTCCCGAAGCCTTTGCGCAGGCTTCCCGCGAGGACATCGATGTGAAGCTGTCGGACGAACGTATCGAGATGCTGCTCCGCGTAGGGAGCCGGGAAGCCAAGGCGGTGTTCCCCGATGCCGGTGATTATTCCTTCCGCTTGTCGGTGCGCGATTCCGTGTGCGGCGTGGTGGAATCGGAAG
>ENA-OOZN01001888-OOZN01001888.1-human-gut-metagenome-genome-assembly--contig:-NODE-1888-length-12452-cov-1.569331_pt1 | contig 12452 bp, 13 predicted proteins | sample MGYA00241187_ERZ501397 | MGnify/ENA primary metagenome ERZ501397 (study PRJEB25962, sample SAMEA2042921) | human gut metagenome | biome: human gut; feature: human-associated habitat; material: faeces... | reverse complement strand
ATATGCACGTAAAGATGTAGAGAAAACAAAGAAAATAGCAAAGAAATTCGTCCGTTATCAGGAAGGGGCAGAGCTTTACAGCATTGGGCTGACGAAATTCCAGGAGCTGGCGAAAGAAACTCAGGATTTTATTAAGTTGAGAATGCCGGATTGGCGCAAGCATAATCCGGGTGTTGAAAACATGAATGTGGCGGTGATGGGCTGTGTCGTGAACGGTCCGGGAGAAAGCCGTCATGCAAACATCGGTATTTCTCTGCCCGGCTCAGGCGAGGCCCCGGTTTCTCCCGTCTTTATCGACGGCAAGAAATGGGGTTCTCTGAAAGGGCCGAAGATGAGCGAAGAGTTTCATTCGCTTATCGAAGAATACGTCCAGAAAAATTACCAAAATGCGAAGGAACAATAATGGCGATTGAAAAGATTCAGGCAATTCGCGGCATGAGTGACATGCTGCCGGAAGATGCCCCTCTTTGGCACTTCTTTGAAAAAGAAGCTTCCTCTCTGGCAAAACTCTACGGTTATCAGCATATTCGTACCCCGATCGTCGAACAGACCCGTCTGTTCAAACGCGGAATCGGTGAAGTGACTGATATCGTTGAAAAAGAAATGTATTCCTTCGTGGATTCCTTAAACGGCGACGAATTGTCTCTGCGTCCGGAAAACACGGCTTCTGTCGTTCGCGCCTGTATTGAACACAACCTTCTTTACGAAGGACCGAAGCGTCTTTGGTACATGGGCCCGATGTTCCGTCACGAACGTCCCCAGAGAGGCCGTTATCGTCAGTTCCATCAGTTCGGTATGGAAGCAATGGGCTTCAAAGGCCCGGATACGGACGCCGAACAGCTTTTAATGCTGAACCGCCTTTGGAAGCGTCTCGGAATCGCTCCCGTTCGTCTTGAACTCAACTGCTTAGGCCAGCTCGAAGATCGTAAGGCCTACAGAGAAGTGTTGATCAAATACTTCGAAGCGCACAAAGATGTCCTGGATGAAGATGCGACACGTCGTCTTTATTCCAACCCGCTTCGCATTCTCGACACCAAGAACCCCGACATGCAGGACTTGGTCAATAATGCGCCGAAGCTCTATGACTCCTTGAGCGAAGAATCCAAACAATTCCTTGCGGATTTAGAAGCGATTCTGAAAGCCGAAGGCATCGATTATGTTGTGAACCCGAGATTGGTTCGCGGTCTTGACTACTACAATCTCACAGTTTTCGAATGGGTCACCGATAAGCTTGGCGCTCAGGGTACGATCTGCGGCGGCGGCCGTTATGACCCGCTCATCGGAATGCTCGGAGGCCGAGACGCTCCTGCCTGCGGTTTTGCGATGGGCATTGAACGCGTGCTCGAGTTGATGAAAGAATGCGGTGTTAAACCCGAATCCAGAGAATGCGATGTCTATGTCGTTTGGGATAAGGCGCTGTACCTCAACGCACTTTCCGCCGCAGAAAGGCTCAGAGATGCCGATATTGCCGCGATCATCCACAGCGGCAGCATGAAGTTCGGCAACCAGATGAAGCGTGCTGATGCTTCCGGGGCTCTTTATGCACTGGTGATCGGAGCTGATGAAGCCGCCGCCGGCAAGGTCGGTCTCAAGGCACTTCGTGAAAACCTCGAGGGTTACGGTGAACAGAAGACGCTCACGATCGATGAAGCGATCTCGTTCCTCGGACAGCACGTTTAAGAAGAAGAGGGGACCGGCGTCCCCTTCCGTTTTACTTCTTTTTCAAGAATTGAAATTAGAACCTTTAAATAGACCGGGAGATACTTTACATGGCCTATGACTTAGAAGAACAAGAGTCCCTTGCCGAGATTAAGGCTTGGTGGGAGAAATGGGGCAACCTAATTTTGACCGTTGTGACGGTCGCCTGCTTGTGCGCTGCCGGTTTTCAAGGCTGGCGCTGGTATCAGATGAAAGAATCCACAGACGCCGGTGTTCTGTATGCTCAGATGATTCAGGCAAGCAATATGAAGGATGAGGCTCGCGTACAGGCGATCGCCGGTCGTCTTCATGAAAGCTACGCATCGACGACCTACGCCGGGATGGGTGCTCTGCTTGCCGCGCATAACGCTGAAACCGCCGGTAAATATGCAGAAGCTGAAAAAGCGCTCAAGTGGATTGTAGAGTCTGATAAGTATCCTGAACTCAAACCGCTTGCTTCCGTCCGCTTGGCCGGTGTTTATCTCGATGAAGGTAAATACGATCAGGGCTTGGCAGTTCTCAACGCGGTTAAAGACGCCAAGGGCGAAGAAGTTCCGGTTTATGACCGTATGGGCGACCTTTATCTTGCCAAAGGCGATGCCGCTGCCGCTCGTAAAAGCTGGGAAGACGCCTTGCGCCATGCTCCTATGACCAATCCGTTGGTCGGTGTCATCGAAATCAAATTAAATTCTTTACCCAAGGAATAACTCATGAGTACAAAACTCAAGATTGCGGCTGCCGTTGCTGCAGCAGTTCTGCTTTCGGCTTGTTCCAGTCCTAAACATGAACCCATGCCGCTGGTAAATTTCACACCGAGCATGGAAGTGACCGAAGTTTGGTCGAAAGGACTTTCGTCTGCTGAGGGCTTCTTAGTTCCCGCGGTATATGACGATATGGTGTTTGCCGCCGGCGGCAAGACCTTGACGCGTTTAAATGCCAGAACCGGTGAAACCGAATGGTCCGTTTCTTTTGACAACCCCATTACCGGCGGTGTCGGCTCTGACGGCTACGTCACAGCTGTCGGTCTTTGGGACGGTAATTTGGAAGTCGTGGATGCCGAAGGAAAGGTCAGCTGGGAAAAGAAACTGACAACGGAATTGGCTTCTCCGCCTGTTGTTTCTCACGGTCTGGTCATTGCCCGCACCATGGACACCCGTGTGTCCGCATTTGAGGCTTCCTCCGGCGAACTGCAGTGGACATATCAGAAGAGTCAGCCCGCTTTGACGGTCCGTTTACCCACAAGAATGCTGGCTCATGATAACTTTTTGTTAGTCGGACAGCCGAACGGCCATATCGTGATTTTGGATATTGCCTCCGGTAAACCGGTGTTTGAATTCCAGGTCGCCCAAGCGAAGGGTGTGACGGAAGTCGAGCGTCTGGTTGACGTTGTCGGTGCCCCGGCCTTTAGCGAAAACTTAGTTTGCGCCGCCGCCTTCCAAGGCGCCGTAACCTGTGTTGACAGCACGAACGGACAGACAAAATGGACGCAGAAGATTGACGCTGTTGCCGGTCCTGCTATTGACGAAGACAACGTTTATGCCGTCAGCGTCAATGGAGAAGTTCAGGCGTTCTACCGCGAAAGCGGTGAGCAGCGCTGGTCTAATAAGACCATGCTGTACCGCGGAGTTTCCGCACCGGTCGTTTTCCCGGGCGCTGTGGCTGTCGGTGACGAAGACGGTTACGTTCATTTTCTTTCACCGAGAACCGGTGAAGAAATGGCGCGCGTTCGTTTGAGCGGTCCGATCGTAACGCAGGCACAGCCTTTCAGTGCAGGCGCTATTTTCCAAACCAGTAAAGGCGAAGTCGCTTATTTGTCGAATAGATAAGAATTATGGTTCCAGTCATTGCGCTTGTTGGTCGTCCGAATGTCGGAAAATCGACCTTGTTTAATCGCCTGACGCGTTCTAGAGACGCTTTAGTGGCGGACTTCCCGGGGCTTACCCGAGATCGTCATTACGGCGACGGTCGTATCGGCGATAAACCTTACTTAGTCATCGATACGGGCGGTTTTGAACCGATCCGCACCGAAGGCATCGTCAAAGAGATGACCGGACAGGCGCAGTTGGCCATTACCGAATCCGATGCCGTATTGTTCCTTGTTGACGGCCGCGCCGGTTTAACGCCCCAGGATCAGAGAATCGCTCAGAACCTGCGCGAATCCGGAAAGAAAACCTACCTCGTCGTCAATAAGGCAGAAGGTTTAACAGAAACAGCTAAAGCTGAATTCTATGAATTGGCTTTAGGCGAGCCTTACACCATTTCCGCAGCACACGGCGAAGGTGTTAAAGCCTTGATGGATCTGGTTCTTGAACCCTTCCCGACCGAAAAGGAAATCGATGAGGAAGAGGATTTCAAACACAAGATTAAAGTTGCGATCGCCGGCCGTCCGAACGCAGGCAAGAGCACGCTGATCAATGCGCTGATCGGCGAAGATCGCCTGATCGCTTTTGACATGCCCGGGACTACGCGCGACGCCATCGAGGTCGAGTTCCAATATAAGGATCGCGATTACACCTTGATCGATACCGCTGGCCTGCGCCGCAAAGGCAAAGTGTTTGAGGCAATCGAAAAGTTCTCCGTTATTAAGACGCTTCAGGCGATCGAAAGTTCCAACGTGGTTGTGCTTCTTTTAGACGCCCACGCCGGTATTGCCGAGCAGGATGCCAACATTGCCAGCTACATTCTGGAAAGCGGGCGTGCCTTGGTTGTCGGTGTCAACAAATGGGACAGCTTGGACGATTACGAAAGACGCCGTGTGAAGGAAGAGCTTGAACGCAAGCTTCACTTTTTACGCTGGGCGAAGATCGTTTATATCTCCGCGCTTGAAAAGCGCGGTCTGCATCACTTGCTGAATGCCGTCAACGATGCTCACACAGCCGCGTTCATGAAGCTCTCCACACCGAAGCTGACCCGTGCTTTGATTGAAGCTACGACTCGTCAGCTGCCGCCGAGAGCCGGCGGAGGACGTCCGAAGATGAGATACGCACACCAGGGCGGTCAGAATCCTCCTGTCATTGTGGTTCACGGCAACGCACTTCAGGATGTTCCGGAAAGCTACCGGCGATATCTGGAAGGATGGTTCAGAGACAAGTTCAAACTCGAGGGCACACCGCTCCGAATTGAATTTAGAACGAACAAAAATCCGTACGCCCAAAAGGCTTAATCGAGAAATTCCTGCCGTGCGCGGGAATTTTCGTAAGGCGGCTTGTTGCCGGAGGCTGCTCGTTGTGCGCCTCAAATAAGCATTAACAATGATCTTTCCGAAGGGCATTTACCGCTAAAATAGTTACTGTAGTAAGAGAATCTGCTGCGGAAACACAGCTCCCTCAAGGGGGTTGTCGCCCAACAAGAGTCCTTCGATCATAGAAGTGCAGAAGAATTAAATGTGCGCCCAAAATGATTAATACAAAGAACAATTTCGGTGTGCCGCAGCTAGAATTTAGTCAAATTTATGAGCGGAATTTTCCATTTGGAGAAAAACAATGACAAAAGGGCAATTGTTACAAGACCCATTCTTAAACAGTCTTCGTAAGGGACGTATTCCTGTTTCCATCTACTTGGTGAACGGTATCAAACTGCAGGGCCAGATCGAGTCTTTCGACCAGTATGTCGTTCTGCTTCGCAACACCGTAACTCAGATGGTTTATAAACACGCTATTAGCACTGTTGTTCCGGCTCGCGCCGTACCGCTGGGCAATGAACAGCAGGGAACTGAAGAAGCAGAAACCGTATAGTGGATTATCAATATCAAAAGGGAGACGAGACACCCGGAAAGGTGTGGCTCGTCTCTGTCATTGTGGGCCGCGAAATTCATCGAGACGCGGCGCTTGAATTATCAGAATTAGCGACATCCTGCGGCTTCCAAGTTGCAGGTCTGACTGAAGCAAAACGCGACCGTCCGGATCCTAAAACTTTTCTTGGAAGCGGAAAAATCGAAGAAATTAAAGATGAAGCGATGGCCCACGAGGCAAAAGCGCTGATTTTTGATGTCGCTTTATCTCCCGCGCAGCAGCGCAATATCGAAAAAGCCGTCGGACTCGAAGTACTTGACCGTACCAATCTGATTTTGGAGATTTTCCGTCAGAGAGCAAAGACCCGGGAAGGCAGGCTGCAAGTTGAACTTGCTCGACTGACCCACTTGTCAACACGTTTGGTCAGAGGCTGGACGCACTTGGAACGTCAGAGAGGCGGCTTGTCTAAAACCGGCGGTCCGGGTGAAAAGCAGATCGAACTTGACCGTCGAATGATTGCAACACGCGTCAAGGCGTTAAGAGAACAGCTTAAAAAACTCGAGCGTCAGCGCAATACCCAACGCAAATCTCGCCAAAGAGGCGAGGTGCTGACCGTCGCGCTTGTCGGCTATACCAACGCCGGTAAGTCAACGCTCTTTAATCGTCTGACTCGAGGCGGTGTGTATGCGGCCGATCAGTTGTTTGCAACTTTGGATACGACTGCGCGCAGATGTTTTGTCGGCGGAGATGTGGAAGTTGTATTAAGTGACACGGTCGGCTTTATTCGCGGGCTTCCGCACCAGCTGATTGAGGCTTTCAAATCAACCTTGGATGAAGCGGCACAGGCCGATCTTCTGCTCCATGTTGTCGATTCATCAACGCCGGCTAGAGAAGAGCAGATGGCCGAAGTCAATAAAGTCCTAGAAGAAATCGGAGCTAAAGATATTCCGCAGCTGCTGGTTTTCAATAAGATTGACTTGGAAGGGAAGAGTCCGTTTATTACCTGTGCCGAAGACGGCACGCCGAAAGCAGTCGGCATCAGCGCCGCCAACGGGGAAGGTATCGATCTTCTTAAAGATGCCATCCGTCAGATCGCAGAAAAAGAGCCGGAAGAGCCTCAAGAGACTCCCGATAATGAGGATTGGCTCGCAGAATTTGAACGTTAGTGCTGAATGGGCCTTCTTCGAAGCGAAGGCCTTCAGCGAGCATTTCGATAAATGTAATAACTCTTATCACTAAAAATATTATTATTTTTCAAGTGCTAAAATGCTCTGCTCTCTTGTCTAACTCACCCGGACAACCTATCTTTGTCCTGTGATTTTTAAGGAAATATTCGACAATGTCGCTTAATGACCCCCGTTGGGGCCGAAAAGGCTCGGAGGACGATTCCTCCCAGAAAGAAAATGAAATCAAAGAGCCTCCCAAAGAGACTGATGAAGAACCGAGAAAAGCCGAACCGAGCAGAAACGAAATGCCGGGCCGCTTCACTCAGAACAACAATGACGGAGATTTAGAAGAACTTTGGAAACAGTTCAACGATCGTCTGAATTCGATGTTGGGCGGCACCAAAGGCAATCAAAATCGTAATGCTCAGAAAGAAGAGCCGTCAGCATCTTCTCAGGCACAAAATCAGAAAAACGAAGACTACGACTTCGACGAACCTCCGCTGCGCAAAGACCACGAATTCAAAAATCAGCAGAATTCGTTCGGCAACGGCGGCGGTAATGGAAACGGCGGTGGAAATCCTTTCCCGCAGTTTAAGGTTCCGTCTTCATTCTCCGGCGGAATGGCTGTTTCAGCCATTGTTATCGCTTTGGCCGCGTGGCTGGCCTCCGGCTTTTATATCGTTCCGGAAGGTCAGAACGGCGTTGTGACCACTTTCGGACGTTACACCGAAAGCACGAATGCCGGTTTCCGCTGGCACCTGCCTTATCCGATCCAGGACGTTGCTTTAGTAGACGTTTCTTCTGTTCGTAAGGTCGAGATCGGTTTGAGAGGCGGTACACAGCGTCTTAAAGAAGCGCTCATGCTGACGGACGATGAGAACATTGTTGACGTGATGTTCAATGTTCAGTACCGAATCAAGCAGGGCAACGGCGCTGAAGAATTCTTGTTCCGTACTCGCGATCCGATGGGTGCAGTTGTTCAGACCGCAGAATCCGCCATGCGTGAAGTAGTCGGTCGTAAGAAGATGGACAGTGTTTTGTTCGAGTCCAAGCAGGAAATTGCAGAAGAAGTTAAAAAACTGATGCAGGAAATGCTTGACCGCTACCACTCCGGCATTCAGGTTCTGTCTGTTGCTATTCAGAACGCTCAGCCGCCAGAACAAGTTCAGGCTGCCTTCAACGATGCCGTTAAGGCCGGCCAGGATCGCGAACGCCAGATTAATGAAGGCGAGGCTTATGCAAACGACGTTGTGCCTAAGGCACGCGGTCTGGCTGAACGTCTTCGCCAGGAAGCTGAAGCATACAAATCTCGTGTTGTCTCTCAGGCAGAGGGTGACGCAAACCGCTTCAATCAGGTCTACGCACAGTATGAGAAAGCTCCGAAGGTGACCCGCGACCGTATGTATGTGGACACCATGCAGCAGATCTTCAACAACACGACCAAGGTAATGGTTGACAACAAGTCTTCCAATAATCTCTTGTACCTGCCGTTGGATCAGCTGGCGAAACGAGCCGCCCCGACGCAGGCTCCGGCAGCTTCGGCCGCGCCTGTGCCTGCTTCATCTGCTCAGCAGACGCATAATCTGCCCGGCGGAGATCAGCCGCCTTTAACACCGGACGCGAGTCAGCCCACTTCCCGTCTTTTATCCCGTACTTTGAGATAAGGACAGAGAAATGAAAAAATTACTTTCCTTAGTTATTGTTGTTCTCTTTGGCGCCTTGCTCGCGAGAACCTGCCTTTACACGGTAAACGAGCGTGAATACGCTCTGGTCTTCATGCTTGGTGAATTAAAGCGTTGTTTCTACACCCGGTCTGCATGTCAAGCTGCCGGCTCCGCTTCAAAACGTCGTCTATTTGGACAAACGTATTCTTACGATCGATACGCCTGCAGCAGATCTGGTTCAAACCAGTGAGAAGAAAAACCTGATGATCGATTCCTATGTGAAGTGGCGCATCAACGATCCGCGCCGCTACTGGGTTTCTTTCCAAGGCAGCGAACGAGCCGCGGACGATCGTATGTCTGCGCTGCTTCGTGACGTTCTCCAGGTTGTGAACCGCCGCACGGTAAACGACATCACTTCCAGCGACAGAGCTCGCGCAATGGCAGAAATCTCTGAAGCTCTGCAGAAGCGTGTTTCTGATTTAGGCATTGAAGTTGTGGATGTCCGACTCAAACGAGTCGACTTCACACCGGAAATTTCCGAGTCTGTCTATCGCCGTATGGAAGCCGAACGTAAGCGCGTTGCCAGCGAAGAGCGCTCCAAGGGTGCTGCTGAAGCCGAAAAGATCAAGGCCGATGCTGATCGTCAGAGAACCGTTGTTCTGGCGGAAGCTTATCGTGACGCTCAGAACATTAAAGGTTCCGGGGACGCCCAGGCCAACGAACTCTACGCCAAAGCATTCAGCAAAGATCCCGAATTTGCGAAGTTCTATCGCTCACTGGATGCTTACCGTCAGTCCTTCAATAAACCTCAGGACATGATGGTGGTGGATCCGAGCAGCGAATTCTTTGACTATCTCAAGAGTTCCCGCGGTGAAGTCCAAGCGAATAAACAACCGTAATTTTTTGTGATCTAAATCATGAAGGCCTTCTTGTACGTACTGGGTTTCTGCTTCGTACTTGAGGGCCTTTTACCTATGTTGGCGCCCGATTTATGGAAACGTGCCGTGAGATTTATCTCACGATTTCCTAGCGAGAAAATCCGTTATATCGGGTTAGAAAGTGTAGTCTTAGGGCTGGTGCTCGTTTGGGCTGGTTCATTGCTTTTTTAGAAAGGATCTTTATGTCAGTGTGGCTGTTACCTGAAAATATCGCGGATATGCTTCCACGAGAGGCGAGGGCCATAGAGCATCTTAGAAGTTCTTTCCTAAAACTGGTGACAAGCCATGGTTTTGAAGTCGTTCGCCCTCCTTTGGTGGAGTACGTTGACTCTCTTCTGACCGGAACGGGCGGAGATCTGGATCTCAGAACGTTCAAGATCGTCGATCAGGTCACGGGAAAAACGATGGGTATCCGCGCCGATATGACGCCTCAGGTTGCTCGAATCGATGCTCACATTCTCAATCGTTCGGGTGTATCGCGCCTCTGTTATGTCGGAAGCGTCCTCCACGCTCGTCCTCTGCATCCTCTTGCTTCACGCCAGCCCTACTTGGCGGGTGTGGAAATGTTCGGCTCTTCCAGTGTAGAAAGCGAACGGGAAGTGATTTGTTTAGGCATTGAGTCCCTTCGTCAATTCGGCTTGGAAAATATTTTCTTGGACTTGGGACACACCGGTGTTGTAAAAGCCATTCTGGACAGCGACCCGGCCAGCGCAGAAGTTCAGGAACAAATTCTCTTTGCATTGAGTCACAAAGACCGCTCCGCACTGGAAGAACTCAGAGGTGTTCTCAAAGAGAAAACCGTGAACGATTTGGTCCGACTGACCATGCTCTTTGGGTCGGAAGACGTCCTGAATCAAGTTATTGAAGAGTTTTCCGATTATCCGGAAATCCCGGAAATCTTAGAAAGAGTCCGCAGGCTCGGCCGTGAATCCGGCGCAGATATCGTCAGCTATGACTTTGCGGATGTTGCCGGCTATAACTACCACACCGGCGTAACTTTCAGTGTCAATATTCCCGGCCGTTATCAGCCGATTCTGCGCGGCGGCCGTTACGATGATATCGGCGAGCGTTTCGGACGTAAGCGTCCCGCGGTCGGCTTCACGTTATACCTGCGCGAGATTATCGCCGTGATGGACACAAAGCGTCCCTATGCGATTTTGGCGCCCAACAAGCTGGATGATGCCGCCCTGCAGTCCCGCATTCGTGAACTTCGCGAAAACGGCGACATCGTGATTGAAAAACTTCCCGAAGACAATGTTGCTTCGCTGGAAGAATCTTTCCGCTTGGATGAAGAATTAATTTGTATCAATGGTGTTTGGACGGTAGCGGCTCGTACGTCGAACCGTTAATTTTTTAAGAGGATGAAATGAGTAAAAATGTAGTCGTTGTCGGCGCTCAGTGGGGCGACGAAGGCAAAGGCAAGATCGTTGACTGGCTCACCGAAAGCGTACAAGGCGTTGTCCGTTTCAACGGCGGCCACAATGCTGGCCACACACTCGTGATCAACGGCCAGAAAACGGTTCTTCGTTTGATCCCCTCGGGTGTTATGCATCCTCACGTCAAGTGCTACATCGGCAACGGTGCGGTTGTCAGCCCCGAAGCGATGCTGAAGGAAATTGACGACTTGAAGGCTCACGGTATGGATGCCGAAGATCGTATTTTTGTCTCCGGTCAGTGCCCTCTGGTTCTTCCTTATCACATCGCACTCGACCACGCTCGTGAAAATGCTTTAGGAGATAAGAAGATCGGTACAACGGGCCGCGGTATCGGCCCGGCCTATGAAGACAAAATTGCTCGCCGCGCTGTCCACGTCAGGGACCTGGCTGAACCGAAAGTATTTGCAGAAAAAGTTCGTGAAAACTGCAAGCTCATCAACTTCCTGCTGGTGAACTACTACAACAGCGAACCCGTCGACGTCGAAAAGATGATCGAAGACACGCTGGCAATGGCTCCGAGAATCGTTCCGAAGATTCGCGACATCTCCCACATCCTCAACACTAAGATGAAGGAAGGCGAACAGTTCCTGTATGAAGGAGCTCAGGGAACCATGCTCGACATCGACCACGGAACCTACCCGTTCGTCACTTCCAGCAATACCGTTGCCGGCTTTGCCAGCCCCGGGTCCGGTGTCGGTCCTCAGAAACTGAATTACATTCTTGGCATTACCAAGGCTTACTGCACACGTGTCGGTTCCGGCCCCTTCCCGACCGAACTCTTTGATGAAGTCGGCAAAACCATTGCTAAGAAGGGCAATGAATTCGGTGCAGTGACCGGACGTCCCCGCCGCTGCGGCTGGTTCGACGGCGCCGCACTTCGCCGCGCTGTTGAATGGAACGGTTTAAGCGGTCTGGCTGTGATGAAGCTCGACGTTTTAGACGGTTTTGAAACCGTTCGTTTAGGCGTCGGCTACGAATACAAGGGCGAAAGAATCGATATCATGCCTGTCGGTGCAGAAGAAGTTGCCCAGTGCAAAGTCATTTACGAAGACTTCCCCGGCTGGAAGGAACCGACTTTCGGCATCACAAAGTGGGAAGATCTGCCCGTTAACGCACAAAAATATTTAACTCGTCTGTCCGAGGTTGCCGGCTGCCCGATCGCAGTTGTTTCTACCGGCCCGGATCGTTCTCAGACAATTTTGCTTCATAACCCGTTTGAATAATTAGGAATAGGAATGAAAGATCTTCACGTTTCTTGGGAAGAATATCGCCGCCTTATTGAGACTCTGGCTTTTAATGTCTATGACAGCGGCTGGAAGTTTGATTCTTTGCTTTGCTTAGCTCGAGGCGGCCTTCGCCCCGGAGACATCCTCTCCAGAATTTTCGATATGCCGCTGAACATTTTGTCAACCAGTTCTTATAGAGAAGCTGCCGGCACGATTCAGGGAAGTTTGGACATCGGTAAGTACATTGCTTCCAGCCGTCCTGACTCTCTCAAAGGAAGAGTGCTCTTAGTCGACGATTTGGTTGATTCCGGACTGACTTTGAAGAAGGTAGTCGAACACCTTCAGAACAACTATCCGGGCGTGACTGAAGTTCGCACCGCTGTTTTGTGGTGGAAGGGCTGCTCTCAGGTTGAACCTGACTACTATGTCGAATATCTCGGAGACAATCCTTGGATTCACCAGCCGTTTGAAGAGTACGACACAATGCGCCTCGGACAGCTGGTAGCCAAGGTAGAGGGAAAAAGAAAACCGGAATAATGACGGTTTGACAGAGGCCTAGTACCTTGTAACAATAATATTTTCGCTTAAAGCTC
>ENA-OOZN01001886-OOZN01001886.1-human-gut-metagenome-genome-assembly--contig:-NODE-1886-length-12458-cov-4.161896_pt1 | contig 12458 bp, 11 predicted proteins | sample MGYA00241187_ERZ501397 | MGnify/ENA primary metagenome ERZ501397 (study PRJEB25962, sample SAMEA2042921) | human gut metagenome | biome: human gut; feature: human-associated habitat; material: faeces... | reverse complement strand
TGCACTTGCCCTCGCACTGGCTCTCCTGCGGGCAGACGCGGCCGCAGACGGCGGGCAGGGAGGAGGTCTCGTGGATGACCTGATAGGCGCCCTCGTAGTCCTTTTCGGTGATCTTCTTGATGAATTCGGGGATCTTGACCTGCACCGGGCAGCCGGAGACGCAGGGATGGTTCTTGCAGTTTAAGCAGCGGGCCGCTTCGTCGAGCGCCTGCTCCTCGGTATAGCCGAGGGCAACCTCCAGAAAGTTCTTGTTGCGGACGTTGGGCTCCTGCGAGGGCATTTCGTTCTTCTTCAGACTCATGTTAGGCATATTACTGAACCTCCTTGCTGAACAGGTTGCAGGTCTCTTCGTATTTGTGGCGCTCCCAGTCGAAGTACATCTTGCCGCGCTTGAGACTCTCGTCCCAGTCGACCTTGTGACCGTCGAAGTCCGGGCCGTCGACGCAGGCGAACTTCGTCTCGCCGCCGACGGTGAGGCGGCAGCCACCGCACATGCCGGTGCCGTCGACCATGATCGGGCTCATGGAAACGGTGGTGGGGATGCCGTAGGGCTCGGTGGTCTTGGACACGAATTTCATCATGATGGCAGGGCCGATGGCGAAGATCTCGTCATACTGGTTGCCCGCGTCGATGAGCGCTTTGAGCGCGTCGGTGACAAGACCCTTCTCGCCGTAAGAGCCGTCGTCCGTCATCAGCTTCAAAACGCTGGACGCCGCGCGGAACTTGTCCTCAAGAATGACGAGGTCCTTATTCTTGAAGCCGACGACCGCGTGGACTTCCGCGCCGCAGTCGTGGAACTTCTTCAGAACAGGGTAGGCGATGGCGCAGCCGACGCCGCCGCCCACGACGCAGACCTTCTTCTTGCCTTCGGTCTCGGTCGGGCGGCCCAGCGGGCCGACAAAGTCCTGAATGTACTCGCCCTCGGCTTTATGTCTGAGCTTTTCGGTGGTGGCGCCGATCGTCTGCACGATGATGGTGACGGTGCCCTTCTCACGGTCGAAGTCGTGGATGGTGATGGGGATGCGTTCACCGTTTTCATCGACGCGCAGGATGATGAACTGGCCGGGCTCGGCCTTCTTTGCCACCATCGGCGCCTCGATCTCGTAGAGGGTCACGGTGGGCTTGAGCGCTTCTTTCTTCACGATGCGATACATGAATGATTCTCCTTTTTGTTGAGATTCAGCGCCGTGCCGTCCGGGGAGAACGGCAGGCGGGATTCCTGGACGCAGCGCCGGGAATATGGAATGATGCTATATTTATATCATGAAAGTTTTCTTGCGTCAATGAATGTCGAAATTCTGACGATGCAGGAAAACTTGCATTTACGAAAAATACTTGCAAAAAACTAAAGCAGCGTCACGCTGCGGCCCTCGGTGCTGATGAGGTCCTCCTCGCGCATCTTACGCATTTCGCGCATCATGGCGCTGCGGTCGGCGCTGATGTAGTCGGCAAGCATGCTGAGGGAAAACGGCAGGGGGAACGTCCGGCTGCCGTGCTCGTCGGCGAGCTGCTCGAAAAAGCACAGTAGCTTTTCGCGGATGGAGCGGCAGGCGAGCACCTCGATCCGGCGGCTCAGATGCAGGGACTTTTTCGAGAGCAGTTGGAAGAGGTTCGTTACGACCTGACTGTGGCAGGCGCAGGCGTTTTCGCAGCGCTTTGTGATCTGGTCATAGCGCATGAAGATGACGCGGCAGTCCTCGCGGCACTCGATGAGTGCGCTGCCGTCGCGAAAGCCGGTGAACGCCAGCTCCTCGCCAAAGACGCTGCCCTCGTCCATGCTTTCAAGCACGGTGCGGTTGCCGTCGGCGTGCAGGCGCAGAAGCGCCGCGCTGCCCGAGAGCAGCACGCCGATCATATCCTGCTGCTGCCCGCAGGTGAGGATAGTCTGTCCTGCGCTGAAGCGCTGCTCGTAAGCGCTGAAGCAGCGCAGCATATTTTCGCACGATGCTTCGTCCACGCCTGTAAACAGCGCGGAATCGCGGCAGTCCATCGCTTCCCCTCCCGTAAGGCCTGCTGCTTTACCGGTGCAGCGCAGCCGTTGACCTATTGCATTATCATATACCAGAGAGGGAAAAAAGTAAATGACAATTTCGCGAAAAAATCGGACAAAAAAGCGTGCGATCCCTGTAAAAAAGCATCCGCCTTATTTGGCGGATGCTTTGTCCTTTGCCTTGCGCGCATAGTCGTAAAACACCTGCGCAATGGGCGATAAAATGCTGTTTTTGTGCTTGACGATATAGAGCTGGCGGCGGAAGCGCGAGTCGGGGAAGGGGAAGGCGAGAAGCTTTCCGAACTGAACATAGTCCTGCGCGGCGCTCTGCGCGATGAGACCGACGCCTAAGCCCTCGCTGACCATCTGCTTGACGCTCTCGGTCGAGCGGATCTCGACCGCGGTGCGCAACTGGGCGATGTCGATGCCGAGCTCATTTAAGAGTTCCTTGCCCGCCTGATACGTGCCGCTGCCCTTTTCGCGGCTGATGAACGTCTCTTCCTTGAGCTGCTCGATGGGGAAGGGCTTGCCCGCAAAGGCCTGATACTTTTCGGTGTTCGGCGTGATGAGCACCATCGGGTCGCTGGCAAAATCCTGATAGACGCATTTGTGGCTCGCCACCATCGTGCCGCAGAAGCCGATCTCCACGCTGCGCGTGGCGACGAGCTCCACGACCTTGGGACTGTCCTCCATCTGGATATTGAAGGTGATGTCCGGATAGCGGGCGCGGAAGTCCTGCAAAAGGTGCGGAAGATAATACTGGCTCGGCACCGTGGAGGCCGCGATGGAGATCGTACCCTTCATCTCCTGAGAGAAGTTGCGCAGCGCGATGGCCGCATTCTCGCGCACTTGTAAGATCTCCTTGGCGTATTTGTAGAGGAGCTTGCCCGCGTCGGAGGGGTAGGTCTCCTTCGTGGTGCGGACGATGAGCTTGATATTCAGTTTTCTCTCCAGTGCGGAGACGTGCGAGCTGATGGTCGGCTGCGTCAGGTGCAGCAGCTCCGCAGCGCGGGAAAAGCTGCAGTTTTCCACCACGTAGACGAACGCTTCGAGCTCTTTGATATCCATATCAATGTCCATGAAGTTCCCCCGTCAGACCGGCAAAAGCGAAATGTTTTGCGTTGATAGTGCGTTGAATGCTTATTTTTTAACAGTATACACAGTTTATTGCCGTTTGTCCAGAGAGGGAAACGGCATTTTGCAGGATTTTATGCATTTTTTGCCCGTGCGATGCACCGCGCGGGCAAAAAATGACGGCTTACTGCTTGTCCTGCGCCAGCGCCTCGCCCAGCGCGATGGCGAGCTGATCGGGGCAGGAGGTATTCTTGAAGCCGCAGCGGATGCCGCGCATGCGCGCGATGGCGTCCTCGGCCTTCATGCCTTCGACCAGGCGCGAAATGCCCTGGAGGTTGCCGTTGCAGCCGCCGATGACCTCCACGCTCTTGATGGTGTGGTCATCGTTCAGCTCAATGTGCATTTCCTTGGAGCAAACGCCCTTGGTGCGGTAGTTATAAGTCATTTCTATCTCTCCTTTTCTGATAGTCCGCGTCAATCATAGCACATTCGCCCTGCGTTCGCAAGGGATGCACCGAAAAAGGAAAGAAAAAGAAGATGCGGCAATTCGGGGTGGTATTCCGCGAACAACTGTGCTATAATTATCCTGTTAGAATATTGCCATTACAGAACAAAACGCAAAAGGAGTTGTTTTTTATGTCAGTTTTGACCGCCGTTGTTCTCGGCCTTGTGCAGGGAATCGCGGAATTTTTACCGATCTCGTCCTCCGGCCATCTCGCCATCGCGGAGCATTTACTAAGCATCCAGGGCGCGAGCAACGTGCCCGACTTTTTCGACGTGCTGCTCCACCTCGGCACGCTCGTGGCGGTGTTTGCCGCTTACTGGGATGATATCCGCGATATGATCGTGGAGTTTTTCACCGGCATCGGCGACCTTGCCCACCACCGCACGCCGAATCCCGTGCCGCCCGCGCGCCGCCTGATTCTGCTCATCATCGTGGGCACGCTGCCGCTTTTTGTCATGGTGCCGTTTCGCCGTTTTTTCTCGTCCCTCGGTGATAACATGTACTTCATCGGCGGCGCACTGATCTTTACGGGTATTCTGCTCTTTGTGAGCGACCGTGTGCACCATGGCCGCAAGACGGAAAAGACCGCCACGCTGCTCGACGCGCTGCTTGTTGGTATCGGTCAGGCCATCGCGCTGTGCCCGGGCATCTCCCGCTCCGGCATGACGATCACGGCGGGCTGCTTCACGGGCTTTGAGCGCAAGTTTGCCGTGCGCTTTGCATTCCTGCTCTCCATCCCCGCGGTGTTGGGGGCGAACATCCTGACACTCAAAGACGCGATCGACGCGGGCATCGACTTCTCCAGCGTGCCGGTGTATCTCGTCGGCGTCGTCGTCGCGGCGGTGTCCGGCTATGCGAGCATCCGCCTGCTGCGCTATGTTGCCGACAAGGGCCGCTTCGGCGCGTTTGCCTATTACTGCTGGGCCGCCGGCGTGCTGACGCTGGTGCTCACGATCCTGCACTAATTTTTGATTCTGAGGTGAATCATGGCACAACAGAAGAAAAAAACCACCACAACGAAAAAGAAAACGACGGGTTCGTCCCGCTCCTCGTCTTCCGGCAAGCGCACGGCGAAGAAGAATCAAAAGCGCCCCATCCGCCGCGAGGTCGCGGGCGCGATCCTGCTGGTGCTGGCGCTGTGCCTGGGCTTTAGCTATTTCCAGTCGGGGGCGTGGCTGCTCGATCAGCCGGCGAAGCTGTGCCGGTCGCTCTTTGGCTGGGGCTATTACCTCGTCGCGCCCGCGCTGCTGCTGGGGAGCTATATCCTGCTCTTCCACCGTGGGCGGAACGTCGCGTCCTGCCTTGTCGGCACGGCGCTGCTGCCGGTCGTGTTCGGCGCGATCATGCACATCGCTCTCTGCAAAGAGAAGTATGTCAACATGGATGGCATCTTGAAGCTTCTGTGGACGAGCGGCAACGCGCTCGAGTCCGGCGGCGCGGTGTCTGCATCGCTTGCGATCATGCTGGTGCTGCTGGTGAAAAAGGTGCTGGCGATGGTCCTGCTCGTCGTGCTGTTCGTCGCGTTTTTGATGATGGCGTTCCGCTTGACGCCTGCCGCCGTGATCGAGGCCGTGCGCTCGCACGAGCGCGTGCCCTATGAGCCAGTGGAGGAAGGGGACCTTCCGCCGCAGCGCACCCATGTGCCGCGCCGCAGTGCGCCGGTCCATACGCCGGACGCCGCCATCGACATTCCGCTCGACGGCGAGGAGCGCGTCATCAGGAAAAATCCCACGGGCGGCTTCTTCCGCAAGAAGTCCGATAATATCAAGAGTCCCGACGAGCTGTTAGCGGGCGGAAGTGCCGCGGAGACAAAGATCGCTGCACCCGTTTCCCCCGCCGCTGCGCCATCCGCACCCGTTAAGCCCGTGACAGTGGAGGCCGACGACTTCGACCTGCCGCCGTTTGATACAGCGCCGAGCACTCCTGTGAGCGCGCCCGCGCCGGTCGTCCCGGCACCCGCACCTGTGATGCACACGCCGTTTGCCGCGCCCACGCCGAGCGTGCAGAGCGCACCCGTCGCCGCAGCCGCAGCAGCAACGACGGTTCCCGCCGTGCTGACCGACAAGCAGGAGGACAAGCTCCGCCGCGCCGAGGTCGATGCCGCGCGCGAGGAGGTCACGCGCGAGATCGAGGGCAGCGACGCGCAGCCCCAGCCGCCTGCATATCGGTATCCGCCCATCACGCTCTTAAAAGAGGGCAGCGTGACGAACGCCGCTGAGGCGGGCGCGGAGCTGCGCAACAACTCCCGCCGCTTGGCGCAGACGCTCACGAGCTTCGGCGTGGACGCCCAGCCGGGCGATGTGGTGCGCGGCCCGTCGGTCACGCGCTATGAGTTCACGCTCAGTCAGGGCGTGAAGCTCTCGAAGATCACAAATTTGCAGGACGATATCGCCCTTGCGCTGGGCGCGAGCGGCGTGCGCATCGCGCCCATCCCCGACAAGATCTCCGTCGTGGGTGTCGAGGTGCCGAACAAGCTCGTTTCGCCCGTCAATATCCGCACGGTACTTGAATCGCGCGAGTTTACGCAGCACCCATCCACCACGGCCTTTGCCGTTGGTAAGGACATCAGCGGCAAGAACATCGTCGGGAATATCTCGAAGCTTCCGCACGTGCTCATCGCTGGTACGACGGGCTCCGGTAAGTCCGTGTGCACGAACTCGCTGATCGTCTCGATGCTCTATAAGTCGACGCCCGAAGAGGTGCGCTTCATCATGGTCGACCCGAAGATGGTCGAGCTTGCGCCCTACAACGGCATCCCGCACCTGCTCATCCCCGTCGTCACCGACCCGAAAAAGGCTGCGGGCGCACTGCAATGGGCCGTGTACGAGATGATGAAGCGCTACAAGATGTTCTCCGAGCACAACGTCAAGGACCTTGCCTCCTACAATAAGGTGGCGGAGACGGACGAAACGCTCAAAAAGCTGCCGAGCGTCGTCGTCGTCATCGACGAGCTGGCGGACTTGATGCTCGTCGCGGCGAAGGAGGTCGAAGAGTCGATCTGCCGCGTAGCGCAGATGGGCCGCGCCGCGGGCATGCATCTCGTCATCGCGACGCAGCGTCCGTCCGCGGACGTCATCACGGGCCTGATGAAGGCCAACATCCCGAGCCGCATCGCGTTCGCGGTCGCCTCCGCGATGGAATCGCGCATCATCCTCGACACCGCGGGCGCGGAAAAGCTCGTGGGCCGCGGCGATATGCTCTATGCCCCGCTGGGCGAAGGCAAGCCCAAGCGCGTGCAGGGCTGCTTCATCTCGAGCGAGGAGATCGAGCGCGTGGTCAACTTCGTCAAGGAAAACGGCGAGACGGACTACGACGAATCCGTCATCGACAAGATCAACGCTGCTGTCGCCGAAAAGGAGAAAGGCAGCGGCAAGGGCGGCAGCAATGCCGCACCCGAGCAGAACGCCGCCGACGAGGCGGACGAGCTGCTCCCCGCCGCGATCGACGTGGTCATGGAGACCGGTCAGGCGTCCGTCTCGATGCTCCAGCGCAGACTGAAGCTCGGCTATTCGCGCGCGGCGCGCATCGTCGACGAGATGGAGACGCGCGGCATCGTGGGTCCGTTCGAGGGTTCGAAGCCCCGCCAGCTGCTTATCACCAAGGAGCAGTGGCAGGAGCTGAAGATGAAGGGCGCCTACGGCGCAGCGCCGCCGGAAGCGGAGGAGCTTCCGCCGCCGGACGAGGAAAACTGAACAAAGCAAAAGCACCGAAAGCAAAACGGCTTTCGGTGCTTTTTTTGCGTGTCTCGGTTTCCATGCGCACGGGAAGCGCATAGACTGTCGGGGAAGAAGAAATGGGGGAGGAGATCGACATGGCCTATTCCGACAGGGAACTGCTCGCCCGCCTCATCGAGTGCGAAGCGGGCGGCGAGGGCGAGAATGGGATGAAAGCCGTGGCGAGCGTCGTGATGAACCGTGTGCGCTCGACGGGCGGCGAATACGCGCGCGTGGGGCAGGGCAGCATCCGCAATATCATCTTTCAGCCGGGGCAGTTCGTCTGCGCGAGCGAGACCGAGCGCGGCAGCTACAACCCGCAGAACATCTACAACATGCGCCCGACCGATATCCATTACGAGATCGCGGACTGGGCCATCGCGGGCAACCGATTGAACGGCCTTGGAACGGCGCTGTGGTTCTTTAACCCGTTTTCGCCGTCCTGCCGCGCGAATTTTCCTTCAAATGTGGGGACGTTCGTCATGCGTATCGGCGACCACTGTTTTTATAACCCCACCGCCGCGTATTACGACACCTGAGAAAAGCAAATCAGCAGCAACGGGAAAGGGAGAGGACGTTTTTATGATCCAGATGGGAAAAAGCATGCCGTGCCTTTATGAGCAGATGGTTGCCGTGCCCGCCATGGCGAGCGCGCAGCAGAGCGGCAACAGCAATAATAGCAGCAATAATAGCAGCAATAACAACAGTAACAACAACGCGAGCCAGAGCTATGAGGAAATGCTTGGAGGATCGTCGGGGGCGGGGGGCATGTCGCTCGTGCTGCAGGGCGACGCGAGCGGGCGGTTCCAGCCCACGCCCGACAAGATCGAAGAGTCGCAGACCGTCGACAAGATGGCCTACAATTCGTGGAAGGGGATGCTCGCGCGCAACATCGGCCGCGCAGTCATCGTGAGCTTCCTCGTCGGTTCGCAGAACACGGTCGTGGCGGTCGGCACGCTACAGGAGGTCGGAAACGACTATATCACGCTGTTCCACCCCGGCCGCAGCGCCTACATCACCGCCGACATCTACTCCATCCGCTTCGTGGAGTTCCCGCAGGGGAACAACGTGATCACACTCAACTAAAAAGGGACGCTTTCGCGTCCCTTCATTTTTGCTTTTGCGTTCGCAGACGCAAAGAATTTTGATCGTCGATCGCCGCGACCAGCGCGTGGCGATCGACACCTCTCGCTCCGCGCGTGTCGCAGCCGCCAGCGGCGGCAAGGCACAAAGCGGAGTGTGGCCTTTCTCAAAAAAGCGGCTTTACCGCTTTTTTGAAGTACTTAGAATCTTCTTCTCCGCCCGCGGTAGCCGCCGTGTGCCGCGCCGTGGCGGCGGTGGCCGTAGCGACGGCGGCGGGAGAACATCGTCACATAGACGACGAGCGCGACGATGAGCAGTACGACCACGATCAACAGAATGCGGACGAGCGGCTTTGCAAAAAAGTCGGAAACCCTACGCTGCGCCGTCAGAAACCACGAGGCCGACACATCGTTCAGCGCTAAGAGGTCCGTCTCGGCGTAGACCTTACCATTGTAGGAGAGCGTCAGCTTGCCGAGCACGTCGCCCGCGGAAACGGGCGCGTCGACCGTGTCGTTCGTGAGCGTTACGGTGCGCTCGAGCATGTCGGGCTCCACGTTGTCGGGCAGAAGACAGGAGATATCCTCCGCCGCGTGGGTCGAAACGTAGCTCGCCTCGCTCGAAAGCGCGACGGGCACCTCCTGCACAAGGTCGGAGGAGGAGAGAATGTCGCGGAGAACAAAGTTGTCAAAGCCCCAGTCGAACATGCGCGACGTTTCGGAGAAGCTGCGCGTCTGGATGGTCACACCGTCCTCGAGCGTCACGCGCTCTGCGCCCAGCACCACGCTGATCATGTGGCGGCTGCCGCGCAGGGCGGACGAGATGAGGCAGTAGCCCGCCTCGGGCGTCGAGCCGGTCTTGATGCCCTGCGCGTCGCGGTACACATAACCGCGGGCGCGCCAGTTGGAAATGAGAAAGTTCGTCGAGTGCAGCTCGCGCGGCTTGTCGGTCATGTTCGTGGCGGGCACGGTGTAGCTCTTGGAGTTGCAGATCTCCATGAATTTGTCATGCTTCAGCGCCTCGCGCGTGATGAGGTAGAGGTCCCACGCGGTCGTGTAGTGCTGGGAATTGTGAAGGCCCGTGGCATTGGCAAAGTGCGTGTGCTCGCAGCCAAGCTCCGTCGCGCGCTCGTTCATGCGCGCGACAAAGGCGTCGACCGAGCCGTAGAGCGTTTCGCCCAAAATGTTGCACGCCTCATTTGCCGAGACAATGAGCATGCAGTTGAGCAGCTGCTCGACCGTCATCGTTTCGCCGGGGACGATGTTCGCCGTGCTGCCGTCGCTGGAGAGCCCCTCGAACGCCGATTCCGTCGCAGTGACGGAGTCGGTCAGCGCGATCTTGCCCTCGTCGATGGCTTCAAACACCAGCAGCGCGACCATCACCTTTGTAAGCGACGCGGGGAAGTTCTCCTGATGGGCGTTTTTCTCGTAGAGAATTTCGCCCGTGTCGGCCTCAATGAGAAGGCCGGCTTTCGCGTCGAGTGTGAAGTCCTCATAGGCGTCAGCGCTCGTGAGCGAAAAGAGCGGGAGCAGGAGCGCAAAAGATAAAAAAAGTGAAAACCAGCGGCGTTTTTTCATGGAAATATACCTCGTTGTATGATACAATCAAATAGAATACAGTGAAGAGGAGCGCGCCGTTCGGCACGCTTCGACATCAGTATAGCAAAAAAGGCAGGCGAGCGCAACCGTGGAAAAGCAAGAAAAGAAAACCAAAGTCAGCGGCGTCTACCTTGTGCTCGCCGCGCTGACGGTGCTGTTCGCCGTTTCGCTCGTTTTTCTGCATAAAACGGCCTACGAGGGTGCCTCGCACGGGAATTACACCGTGACGACGCAGGACAAGACCGACGAGATCACCGCACCCACGCGCGTTGTGACGCTCGTGAACGTCAACACCGCGACGGCGGAGGAGCTTGAAACGCTGACGGGCATCGGCCCGTCGCTCGCGCAGGCGATCATCGACTACCGCGCAGAGCACGGCGATTTTACGGCGGCGGAGGACCTTTTGAACGTCAAGGGCATCGGAGAGGCGAAGCTCGAGGGATTCCGCGCGGAGATCACATTCACGGAGGAGGATGGCGATGAAAATTCTGGTGGTTGACGACGAGCAGCTTCTCGTCAAGGGCATGAAATTCAATCTGGAAAACGAGGGCTACACGGTCGAGACCGCCTACGACGGCGCGACCGCCATCGACATGGCGAAAAGCGGCGGGTTCGACCTCATCATCCTCGATCTGATGATGCCGCAGGTGGACGGGCTGACGGCCTGCATGCGCATCCGCGAATTTTCCAATGTGCCCATCATCATGCTGACCGCCCGCAGCGAGGACGCCGACAAGATCATCGGCCTTGAGTCCGGCGCGGACGACTATATCACAAAGCCGTTCAACATCTTAGAGCTCAAAGCGCGCATCCGCGCGCTGCTGCGCCGCGCGAACGCCGCACCGCAGCAAAAGCAGCCTGAAACGCTCCTGTTGACCGCGGGCGGCATCACGCTCGACCCCGAGCAGCGCGTCGCCGTCAAAAACGGCGAGATCGTCGAGCTCACGGCCAAGGAATACGACCTCATCGAGCTTCTTGTCAAGAATCCGCGCCGCGTTTACTCGCGCGAAAATCTGATGGACCTCGTCTGGGGCTACACCTACGCAGGCGACTACCGCACAGTGGATGTGCACATCCGGCGGCTTCGCGAAAAGCTCGAGGAAAACCCCGCCGCGCCGCAGCACATCCTGACCAAATGGGGCGTGGGGTACTACTTGAAGGACTGATTTCCTACTAAAAGAAAGAGAAGGGGGGGCAGCGCCGTGCAGATGCATGCGAGCCTGCAGCGAAAATTCAGCTTCAGCTATATCGCCATCATTCTGGCGGTGCTGATCCTGCTGAACACGTATCCGCTCATCACGTCGGAAAACCTGACGTTCCGCTCTAAGCAGAGCTCGCTGCAGGGCAGCGTCTCCGTGATGGTGACGGCGCTCTCCGGCCTTGAGGAGCTGAGCGAGGAAAACGTCGCGGGTGCGATGACGCTCGTGGAGGAGACGGGCATCTCCCGCGTGCTTGTGACGGACGCCTCGGGCCGCGTGCTATATGACACGCGCGAAACCGACGGCGCGATCGGCCGCTACGCCTTTTATACAGAGCTTGTGCAGGCGCTTCGCGGGGAGGACGTCTTCTACACCGAATTTTCGGACAAGGCGTTCAAAAGCCGCGCGGCCTCGCCGGTCATCTACCACAGCCAGACCATCGGCGCGGTGTATGCCTACGAATACGACACCGAGCAGGCGGAGCTGCTGCTGTCCCTGCAGCGCAATCTCCTGACGATTTCGGCGGTCGTGCTGGTGTTCGCCGGCGGGATCAGCGTACTCTTATCCCGTGTGCTGACGCGGCGCTTCGGTGTACTGACCGACGCCATCCGCAAGATGCGCGAGGGCTCGTACAGCCACCGCGCCGAGGTCGGCGGGCACGACGAGATCAGCGAGCTCGCCGCCGAGTTCAACGACATGGCTGACCGGTTGCAAACGACGGAGGACGCGCGCCGCCGCTTCGTGTCGGACGCGAGCCACGAGCTCAAAACGCCGCTGGCGGGCATCAGGCTTCTCTCCGACTCCATTTTGCAGACGGAGAACATGGACGCGCAGACCGTGCGCGAATTTGTCGGTGATATCGAGCAGGAGTCCGAGCGCCTGGCGCGCATCACGGAAAATCTGCTGCGCCTGACGCGTCTGGACAGCGGCATGCTGCCCGAGGCGCAGCGCGTCGATCTCTCGTCCGTGATGGCGCGCGTGGTACGCATGCTGCGCCTTGTGGCCGAGGAAAAGCAGGTCGACCTCTCATATGAAATTCGCCGCGAGGGACAGACCCTTGCGAGCGAGGATGAAATTCACGAGATCATCTACAACCTGACGGAAAACGCCATCAAGTATAACCGCCCCGGCGGCTTTGTGAAGCTGCTGCTCGCGGGGGATGAAAAGGACTGCCTTCTCACCGTCAGCGACAATGGCATCGGCATTCCGGAGGGGGACATGCCCCGCATTTTCGACCGCTTCTACCGCGTGGACAAGATGCGCTCGCGCGCCGCGGGCGGTACAGGCCTTGGCCTTTCC
>ENA-OOZN01001871-OOZN01001871.1-human-gut-metagenome-genome-assembly--contig:-NODE-1871-length-12505-cov-1.833253_pt1 | contig 12505 bp, 9 predicted proteins | sample MGYA00241187_ERZ501397 | MGnify/ENA primary metagenome ERZ501397 (study PRJEB25962, sample SAMEA2042921) | human gut metagenome | biome: human gut; feature: human-associated habitat; material: faeces... | reverse complement strand
TTAACGGGTATACATTACTTAAATGAAAACTCTTTTATACAAAAGCTGCCTTCACCCTCAAATATAAAGTACAAAGGTTTTATGCCTTCCTGTCTGTTATAGGTAATATCTACCGTTGTCCATTTATCATCATCAGAAATATTTATCTTCTTCTTTCCACATATAGAATAGTCAGAAAGCTTTTTATCAGCATAATCAGTATCAGTTGTAATACTGATAGTACCTGCAGCACAACCTTTGACAGCTATAGTTATTACGGATGAGCCGGAGTTGTTAATTTTATTAAATGATTTGTTTTTATTATCGTTATTATTGTTGCTGTCATTATTATTATTGTTGTTGATATCATCATTATTATTATTATTATTATTAAATATGTTCAATAAGAAGCTTGATATATTTCACGGCTTCCTCGCGTGTCAGCTCATGACTTCCTTCAAAATTATCGGTTATATATCCGAGAAATGCCGCTGCGCTGACGTATTTTTTAAACCAGTCGGAACATTTAACTTCTTTATTATAATCTGCAATGTTATTGTTAATTATTCTGCTTCTGAATGCGTTGACACAGAATGATGCCAGTTCTTCGGATGTAACAGGCTTCTCAGGCTTGAAGGTCTTGCCGTCTAAAAGTGCAGCATCGACAATGTCGTTGGCATATGCACATTCTACAACACCTGCGTACCATTCATGTCCGACAACATCTGTGAACATATCGTTGTATACGTTGACAGGGACAAAATGAGCAGCCTTTGTTACCATGTTGACTGCATCAATACGGCTCATCTTTTCATCCGGCTTAAAAGCACCGTCTGTGTTATGAATGTATCCAAGCTCAGCCATGTGTATTATGAGCTCTTTGGATGCACAGTCATCAAGGTCTGTGTATGAAACCTTGCAAAGGGGTGCGGCATTAGGAATAGGAACATTTTTCAAATGTGCAGGAGGTGTAGCTTCATGTATCTGCATTGGAGGAACAAAATCATCGGATTCCATAAGCTCTTCCATTGTCATAGGGCGCTTCATGTTCATAACAGGGTCATATACCTTGCCGCAAAGTGATGTGCGGATTGGAATAGGGCAGATGTCATGTATACGCTTGATTTCTTTAGCTACGAAGCCTGCCATAAGATATGCACCGAAATCGTTCGTGTGTGTGTAGTCTTTAGGATAGAAATAACGGACGGAATTGGTAAGGCCGACCTTCTTTATAAAGTCCATGCTGACCTGATGTAAGTCGATAAGAGGAACATTTTTCTCAGCCGCAATCTTTTTGCATGCCTCTGCATGGTCATGTAAAAGGTCATTGTATGTACCGTCGCTTCCTTTCCATGTGCTTCTTGCCAAAGGAGTCACAATTACAGGAGTTGCGCCATAGCTTCTTATCTCATCTATATATCTTCTGAGATTGTCAGAGTAGCCGGTATCAGCGGCAAGATGAGGAAGCTTCTGATCGTTGTGTCCAAACTGGAACAGGCAGTAATCGCCGCGCTTGATATATTTCTTGATTATATCGTAGTGACCTTCCGAGCGGAAACTCTCCGTTGTAAGACCTGAATGTGAGTGGTTGGACACGGCAGCTAAGTTTGACACATAGTATGTGAAAAACTGTCCCCAGCCACAGTAGCTGCTCTCAGGGTAATATGGGTAGCATGCAGGCTGGTCTGTCACAGTGGAATCACCGGCTATGTATATGGTAGGTGTATCGAATTCTTCTATAGTAAGTGTTGTGAAAACAGGTCTGCTTCCTATTACCGTTATATCAATAGTCTTGTCAGTGAATGCTTCCTCATGACCGCGCGGAATGATGTCGCATACATTCACATTGAATACATATGCGCGCACTTCATGCGGACAATAATCACCTTTGAGTGATTCAAGACGCCTTCTTCCGGAGAATATGGTAATTCCTTTTATCGGTGTATCTCCGGCAGACAGAACAAGTGTAACCTTGTAGTTGCCCTGATGTGGCACAGTCGCTTTGAAAGTAAGAGGAATATATCCGCCGTCAAGAATACCGTTCTCAAGATAAATACCGTTCTCATCAGCCTGCGGATTGATAAGCTTGGCATCCGAATACCAGTATTGTGGTGAAAATCCGTCATTGATTTCATCAATCTTGAGATTAGGGTCGGATTTTCTCGCCTCCTCAGTTAAAAAACCATAGCCCTTTTTATATGAAAAATCATCCTCAGGGTAAACCTGGGTTATGTGCCTTGAACCTATGCTGTCTGCACTTGGTGTGTTTCCGAAATTATATGTCATTCGATAGCCTGAGCCTGTCTCAATGGCTGCATGTTCGGCATAAATGTCCGACGAAATTGCTGTGGTCATAACAAAACCTCCGTAAAAAAATAAATCTGATATATATGTACATTATACTACATCCAGCCATGATATTCTAGTACTGACTTCTTTTTCATGACGGATTCTCCGTTGGTATTTCTCTTTCGCCATTCTCTTGGAGAGCAGTCCATCAGCTTGACGAAAGCGCGGTTAAAACTGGAAACGGAATGAAAACCGACCTGCTCTGAAATTTCAAGGATTGATGAGTCAGTACTTGAAAGCAGAAGGCAGGCATGCTCTATCCGCGTATTGTTGACAAATTCAAGAGGGCTTATTCCCATAATCGTGTTGAATGTACGCCTGAAGTGGGTGACGCTCAGATGGCACATGTCAGCAAGAACTTCTATCGGAAATTGCTGCATATAATTGTCATGTATGTAGTTAAGCGCAGGATGTATCGACAGCATGCTTGTGTTGGCAAGAGGCTTCTGCGCCGGAGCTTCATGTTCACACAGTCTTGTGATTTCTATAAGGATGGCAGTCATAAGCCCTGTGACACTTGTCAGATATCCCGGCTGTCTCTCGGTCATCTCGTCTATGACAGCCATAATGTAGCTGTAAAGACGCGGCGAAGAGTCTTTGTTTCCTATATAATAGCTGAGCGATGGAAGTAGTGAGCCCGATGTATTAAGCAGCGACTGGCTTTTGAAAAATTCGTCAATATCCACAAAGATATATGACCAGAGACTTTTTCCACCGAGAGTTGAATATGTAGTGTGAGGATAATTTCTGGCAATAAATGTAAAATCACCTGCTTTATATGCAACAGAGTGGTCTCCAAGGTCTAATCGCCCGCTATGCGAATGACACACACCTATCTCAAGGCAGTTATGAAAATGCAGCCTGTCGGCTTTGACATCTGATATATGCCAGCGCTCACCATGCAGGACAAGCAGCGGAAATTCAGGCGATAACTCATAGTGACGGTATTCGGTTATTACTTTTTTTGGCTTGCTCATCTATGCATTCCTCCTAAACACACAATATATAGGTGCTTTTGAAACTTAATCTGTACGAAACAATAAAATTATAGTATGTAAAAATACACATAAATAACAACAAAAGTAGGAATCGTTTGGTTCCTTTATATTATATCTCAACAAAATAGTAATTTCAACCAACAAAAACGATTTCTAAAACAAAAAAACACATAAATAAGGCACAAAAATACATAATATGATGTTGTAACTAACAATAAAAACAAACATTGTTGACAAAAAATGAACAAAAGATTAATAACAAAAAGTCGTTTTTGCAATGTTTTAAGATATATTTGCATAGAAGTATTTAAGTAAAATGTATATAATTGACCTATGAAAAAGAGGTGTGGTTGTGAAAAATAACCAATAAGTAATACGCCAATGAAAACGGAGGAATTAAGTATGGGAAAGACAAAAGTCCAGAAACCGCCTATTGTGATGGCTGCTAAGAGCAAGAATCCAATGGGGTTTTTGAAGAGAGACTGGCAGCTATATGTGATGCTGATACTTCCTGTGGCACTTGTTATAGTGTTTAACTATGCAGCTTATCCTGGACTCAGGATGGCATTTATGGATTACAAGCCAGCAAAAGGATATGACGGCAGTGCATGGGTTGGAATGAAGACATTCCAGAAAATTTTTAAAGATGCGGATTTTTCAAGAGCACTCAGAAATTCAATAGTATTCAATTTGCTTGATTTGCTTGTTGGATTCCCGATGCCTATCATACTTGCACTTATGCTTAACGAACTTCGATACCAGAAGTTCAAGAAGGTTTCACAGACAATACTTTATCTTCCACATTTCCTTTCATGGGCGATTATCGGAAGCGTTGCACTTACAATGTTCAAGCCTTCATCTGGTCTTGTAAATATAGCATTTTTAAAGACCGGAATAATCAAAGAAGGTATTCCATTCCTCAATGAGAAATGGCACTGGGCATTTACATACCTGCTGATAGGTGTATGGCAGGGAATGGGCTGGGGTACAATCATGTACCTGGCAGCAATTACAGGTATTAACGGAGAGTTATACGAAGCAGCAATGATTGACGGTGCTAACCGTTGGAAGAGAATGTGGCATATAACACTTCCTGGTATCAAGAGTACAATCGTTACACTCCTTATTATGAACCTTGGACGTGTGATGGGAAGTAACCTCGAGCGTCTTACAGCATTTGATAACTCGCAGGTTAAGGATTTCCAGTATCAGCTTGCTGTATATGTATATAACAAGGGTCTTGGAAACGGTAAGTTCAGTATGGCAACGGCAGTTGGTCTTTTCCAGTCGTTGATTGGTCTTATACTTGTATTAATGTCTGACTATGTAGCCAAGAGACTTGGCGAAGACGGATTACTGTAGGAGGTGCATACATAATGGGTAAGAAGAAAGATAAAGCAAGTGAGGCTTCAGCTTCATCAGGCGGAACTCATGCAGTAAATAAATTCAGAGTAAGTGATTTCGTCATGATGGCAATCATCATACTCCTATGTGCAACTTGTGTATTGCCATTCCTGCATGTAGCTGTTAAATCAATTTCAGGTAACACGGCAGTTATGTCAATGAGCGTATATTTCTGGCCTAAGGATATCAACTTCGATGCATACAAGAGCGTATTTGCAGATAAGTCGATGACATATTCGATGGGATTCTCAGCAGTTATTACATTGATATTCACTGCACTTGGTATGCTAGTATGTACATGTGCTGCATACCCACTTTCAAAGACAAGACTTAAAGGTAAGAAGTTTATCACATTTATACTTATGGTTCCTATGTATTTCGGAGCCGGTATAATTCCTACATATCTTCTTTATAAGGATTTACACATTCTTGATACAGCATGGGTACTCATTTTACCGCTTATATATTCTCCATATAACATGCTTATCATGAAGAACTATTTCCAGAGTACTATTCCGGACAGCTTAGAGGAATCAGCATTCCTCGATGGAGCAAGCAACTTCCAGATTCTTGGTAAGATTGTACTTCCTCTTTCAAAGCCTATCCTTGCAACACTTTCACTGTTCTACGCAGTAGGACGTTGGAATTCATATGCAGATAATATGTACTATACAAGAAAGGCTGACCTTAAGATGATTCAGTATAAGCTCTATCAGCTTGTAGCATCTGCATCTGAGGCACAGACATCATCCCTTGATACAGGTGGTGTTGTTCAGTCAACTCCTGAAGTATTAAGAGCAGCGAGCATCATGTTCGTAACAATTCCTATCATTATTATATACCCATTCCTTCAGAAGTATTTCGTACAGGGAACTATGATAGGAGCAGTAAAGGGCTAATAATTATTTAAGAGCCGGTATAATTAAGCTTTGATAGTTTCCCCCAGATGCTGGGGGTCAAATATAAACTATGTATACTTTATCTTTAAAGGAGGATTAAGTTATGAAGAAAAATACTCTTCAGAAGGCTGTTGCTACAGCACTTGTAGGTGCTATGGCAGTCAGCACATTAGCAGGATGTAACAATTCATCTGACACAAATTCTACTACAGCATCTTCTAAGCAGGATGAGACAACAACACAGGCTCCATCAACAGAAGGTAACACTCAGGAGACAACAACACAGGCTGCTTCTAGCTCAGATTCCACAGGTACAGCAGGTATTGATGGCTGGGAACCATTCGCTGAGAAGGTTACACTTGAGATTCCTGTATACGACAGAGGATCATCAGGAAACGGCTGCGCAGATGTTGAGAACAACTACTGGACACAGTGGGTACAGGAGAACTTTGGTAATAAGTACAACATCGATGTAAAGTATGTTGGTATTACACGTTCTGATGTTATGACAGACTACTCCTTACTTGCAGCTGCTGATTCACTTCCTACAATTTGTATGGAGTATGACTACGATAAGCTTGCTACATGGCAGTCAGAAGGTTATATTAAGCCTTATGATGTAGAAGAGTTCAAGCAGATCGCTCCTACATACTGGAAGCAGATGACAGATTACGGCAATGACGCTTATACAAAGCTTGCTGACGAGGATTATCTTGTACTTGGTTACAGACCATATGGTAACACAACATATACATTCGTAACATTCTATCGTCAGGATTGGCTTGAGGAAGCTGGATTCGATGCATATCCTACAACTAACACAGAGCTTCTTGAACTCTATGCTAAGCTCGTAGAGAACGGACATGATGCTCCTCTTGGCGGAACAAAGGTAAGCGGTGCCGGTATCGACCAGAACTATGGCTACAGAGATTACCCACAGGATGAGGAGACATGGGCTACAACAGGTGATTATCAGATTCCTGCTCTTTCAACAGAAGCTCAGAAGAGATTCCTCAAGTGGCAGAATGAACTTTACAATGATGGCTACCTCAACAAAGAGTACTATTTAAGAGAGTCTTCAGAGGCTGAGGCAGATTTCGTAAATGGTAAGTCATTCACATGGTCAGGTTATGTATCATCTACTATGAACGTACTCAACTCTTTCTATGAGACTAACCCGGATGGAAAGCTTGCAGTTATTACATCTCCTTCAACATGGGCTCAGGATGAGACATGGGGTTCTTCACCATCTTACAGACCAGGTACTAACTTCGGTATGATGATTGGTTTCTCTAAGGATGACACAGATGACGAGATGAAGGCAGCTATGATGTACCTTGAGTGGTTAGTTCAGCCTGAGAACCTCTTCACAATGCAGTGGGGTATTGAAGGCGTTAACTTCAACTATGATGAAAATGGTACACCTGTAGCAGTAGCTGACCAGTCAGGTCTTGCTGAGCAGCAGGGTCATAACAATAACGTAGATTACTGGTGCGCAGTAACAGCTATCAAGACATTAGGCGATATCGAGAAGGATATTGCAGCTATCGCTCCACAGGGTCTTCCACAGGATTTCTATGATGAACTCCTTGCTAACTACAATGGTCAGTTAGCGCTTGCTAATGCAGGTTATGCTAACTCTGACTGTCTCTTCGCTGTATCACTTGATTCAGTAGCTGAGTACAACCAGACATTATATTCACTCTACACAGAATACAGAGATGAACTTACAATGTGTAAGCCAGAAGAGTTCGATGCTCTCTATGATGAGTTAAGCCAGAAGTATCTTGACGCAGGATATCAGGAAGTTATCGATGAGAGAAAGGCAGCTTTCGAGGCTGGTAACACAACACGTCTTAAGTAATTTGAATTGAATTTCTGAATGATAAATAAATATGGCCCCATAGCGTAAGCTGTGGGGCTATATTAAAAAGTAATGAAAAATGGTTATGTGCTTTTTCGACCGATATTAAGGTCGCAATATAGGCGGAAAAAATACATAAATTGCCAAAAGCAGAATGGAGGATTAGATGTTAAAGCTTGAATATGATAAGAAACAGATAGAAGAGGTTATTGATAAAATAGTAAAAAAGACTATGAATATGGATCTTACATGGGACTGGCCGTGCGGAGTTGCCTACTACGGAATCGGAGAGGCATATGAAAAGACAGGAAAAAAGGAATATCTTGACCTTTTAAAGGACAGGGTTGATGAGCTCATTGACCTGGGACTTCCTAAGGTGTGGACTGTGAATGCCTGTGCAATGGGACACTGTCTCATTACACTCTACAAAGCAACAGGTGAGGAGAAGTACCATGAGTTACTCATGAGCAAGATACATTATATTCAGAAGGATGCCCTTCGTTTTGCGGACAATGTTCTCCAGCATACAGTATCAGCTAACAATGATTTCCCTGAGCAGTGCTGGTGCGATACATTATTCATGGCAGCGTTTCTTCTTCTCAGAGTAGGCGTTATGGAGAAGAATCAGGAGATGATAGATGACGCACTCAATCAGTATTACTGGCATATCAAGTATCTTCAGAACCCAAGCAGCGGTCTTTGGTATCATGGCTATGACAATATAGCAGGAGATCATATGTCAGGCATCTATTGGGGCAGAGCCAACGCATGGGCAGCATTTACAATGTCACAGGTAGGCGGAATTCTTCCGGAATGCTATCTGTATCCTAAGTTTATTGATATTGCAGGTTCGTTAAATGAGCAGCTCGCTGCACTTAAAGTATATCAGACAGAGAATGGACTCTGGAGAACTGTTGTCGATGATCCGGAATCGTATGAAGAGGTTTCAGCGTCAGCAGGAATTGCGGCTGCAATGCTCACAAGAGGAAATCCTCTTCACAGCAAGTACATTAATAAGTCAATAAAGGGTCTGCTCGCTAATGTCAGTGAGGACGGAAAGGTTATGAATGTTTCCGGAGGTACTGCTGTAATGAGAGACAAGGAAGGCTACAGAGGAATCCCTAAGGCATATATTCAGGGCTGGGGTCAGGGACTTGCACTTGCATTCTTCTCGGAGCTTCTTGTATCTGATGATATCGAGAAGGATGGAGCACTCTAAAAAAAAATAGAGAATAGGCAGGTTACTTTTAATTGGTGGTAAAATATTTTACCACCAATACATTTATAAATATGAGATTTTGGAGGAAAAACACATGTCAGCACAGAAAGGTGGATTTACACTTCCCGGAGAGTCAGGCTATGAGAAGCTTACCCTTAAGATGGCAGAAAAGTGGGGAGCGGATGTTATAAGAGACAGCGATGGAACAGTTCTCTCAGATGAGATATTAAATGCAGGCTATGGAATTTATTCAACAATTTGTATTATCCGTGACCATAATGAATGGGCAAAGAAGAACATGGATAAGCTCCAGCAGACATTTCTTATGACTCAGCCTATAGTGGCAGACAGTGATACACTTACTGTTGAACTTATGAAGGATTTCTTTGCAGAGCAGTTCCTGATAAATGAGAGCGATGACTCGCTTAAATATTGGCAGGTGTATGACAGAACCACTGACACTCCGGTAGGCAGAGAGCATTGGAGCTATGCTGACGGTAAAGTGACAATAAAGGGAATTACACCTTGGCATAAGTATACAGTGAGCTTCATGGCATATCGTATATGGGAAGAGATTTCCATGTATAACCATACAACCAACAACTGGACAAAGGAACATCTCATGCAGATTGACCCTAGGCATGAAGCTACAAGAGAGTATATGTTAAGCTGGATGAGAAACTGGTGTGAGACACATCCTGATACTACAGTTGTTCGTTTTACATCTATGTTCTACAACTTTGTATGGATTTGGGGAAGCAGCGCCAGAAACAGAAATCTTTTTTCTGATTGGGGTTCATATGACTTCACAGTCAGCCCTCTTGCTCTTGATGAGTTCGCAAAGAAGTACGGATACAGCCTTACTGCTGAAGATTTCATCAATCAGGGAAAGCTTCATGTGACACATATGGTAGGAACCAAGCAGAAGGCAGACTGGATGGAGTTTGTAAATGACTTTGTAATATGGTTTGGAAAGCAGCTTGTCGATATAGTTCATGAATACGGCAAGAAAGCATATGTATTCTATGATGACAGTTGGGTAGGTATTGAACCTTACAATGGCAGATTCAAGGAGTTCGGTTTTGACGGACTTATAAAGTGTGTATTCTCAGGTTATGAAGCAAGGCTTTGTTCAGGAGTTGATGTTCCGACACATGAGCTTAGACTTCATCCATATCTATTCCCAGTGGGACTTGGTGGTGCGCCTACATTCATGGAGGGCGGTAATCCTACACTTGATGCTAAGAAGTACTGGAACAGTGTCAGAAGAGCACTTCTTAGACAGCCTGTAGACAGAATAGGACTTGGCGGATATCTTCATCTTGTCGAGCCATTCCCTGATTTCTGCGATTACATAGAGAAGGTTTCGGACGAATTCAGAACAGTCAAGTCATTCCATGCACAGGGTGCGCCATTGTCAATAAAGACTAAGGTTGCAGTACTCCATAGCTGGGGCAAGCTTCGCTCATGGACACTTTCAGGACACTTCCATGAGACATATATGAATGACCTTATACATATCAACGAATCGCTTTCAGGACTTCCGGTTGACGTATCATTTATCAGTTTCGAGGATGTGAAGGCAGGTGCATTAAAGGATGTCGATGTTGTCATCAATGCAGGTTATGCAGGAAGTGCATGGAGCGGAGGTGATAACTGGAAGGACGAGGAAGTTGTATCTAAGCTCACTGAGTGGGTATACAATGGAGGAACATTCATTGGAGTTGATGAGCCATCTGCTGTTGCAGGATATGATACATATTTCAGAATGGCACATGTTCTTGGCATTGATGAAGATACAGGTGCAAGAATATGTCACGGCAAGTGGCAGTATGATGTAAGTCCTGTTGACGGACTTATGCCTGAAGGAAGCAGCATAAGAGGCAGAAGCGGTCTGTATCTTACAGATGGCAAGGCTAGAGTTGTAGCTGAGGCAGACGGAACACCGGCAATGACAATCAATGATTTCGGTAAGGGCAAAGGAATTTACATGTCACACTACAATATCAGTCTTGAGAATACAAGAATGTTATTTAATACAATTCTTTTTGCAGGTGGCGAAGCTCTTGATGGTGAGTACATTACTGATAATCCATACACGGAATGTGCTTATTATCCGGCAAGCAACATGCTTGTCATTATCAACAACAGCGGCAAGACACAGACAGCTTCGGTTAAAACGGAAGCAGGTGTCAAGACAGCGACACTTGAGGCTTATGACACAGCCATTATTCAGATGTAGAGAAGCATTTCAGATATGTTTTGTGGGGAAGCATATGAAGCAAAAACATTAAAATAAATATCTGCACCCGGTCTGGCAGGCTATATGATATATCGGAAATTCATCATATATATCATATACTATACAGACCGGGTGCTTTGTTATTACACACGGCAAAATGATAATCTAAATCCTTTGACAACCTACGTTGTAAGTTATATATTATTAAGAGTAATAAATACTTGGAGGTTTTAACATGGAAAAGGATACAAGCTGTGCATATTGCATGGAAGGCGAGTTGGTCGCTAAGTTCGGAATTAAGATTTGTGAGATGGATACATGTAAGGTATATTTATTTAAGGAGCAAAGTCATCCGGGAAGAGTTATTCTTGCACATAAGAAGCATGTAGGAGATATGACTGAGCTTACAGCGCAGGAGAGAGCGGCATATTTTGAAGATATCGCCAAGGTTTCGGCAGTTCTTCAGAAGCTTTTTAATCCTCAGAAGATTAATTATGGTGCATATGGTGATACAGGTCATCATCTTCATTTTCATCTTGTGCCTAAGTATAAGGATGAGTTCGAGTGGGGCGGCGTTTTCCTCATGAATCCTGATAAGAAGTATCTTACAGAAGCAGAATATGCTGATATGGTTGAGAAGATAAGAGCCGGAATAGAAGCTTAGAACATAGTAATGCAGTCCTATGATTTGGATGGGCAAAATGAGGGGGAAATAATATGTCAGATATCAAAGAAAAGGTTGAAGAATGTCTTAGACAGGCTGAGGAGATAGAGCGTGCCGGAGTGATAAAGGATAGACTTAATACAACATTCCGTGAGAATCTGAGATATGAATTTCTTAAATTCCTTGTATATTTAAGTGACGGTGACGGCTATGTCGATGAGAAGGAGATAGCGTTTATCAACAGCACGCTTGGCTATCGCATGACAGAAGGACAGATAAGGTCGATAATGTTCTATGATAAGCTGCATGATGATTCTTATACGAAGAATGTCCCATTTGCACTTAAGTGCTTCGTCCTGTGTGATGCAGGAAGAAAGCTGAATGATGACAAAAAGAGAGCTAATAATCTTGTGAATACTTTTCGCGCACTCGGACAGGAATTTGTGGCATGCAACGATGTTACGAGCGAGCAGGAGGTTAAGCTGTTGACGGATTATCTGTCTGTGATGGAGAAGTTCCTTAAGGATTACGGTCTATATGACAGTAAGCTTGCAGTAAAGACTAAAAAGGCAGAGAAACGCTCTGTCGATGAAGTACTTGAAGAGCTTAATCAGCTTGTCGGTCTTGACGGTGTGAAGCAGGAAGTTAACAGCCTTGTGAATCTGCTCAGGATTCAGAAGCTCCGAGAGGAGAAGGGTATGAAGCAGTCTAACGTGTCAAAGCATCTTGTATTTTCGGGAAATCCGGGAACAGGTAAGACTACAGTTGCCCGTATGCTCGCAGATATCTATTATTCGCTTGGAATATTGTCAGGAGGACAGCTCGTTGAGGTTGACCGTTCAGGACTTGTGAGCGGATATATCGGACAGACAGCCACAAAGGTGAAC
>ENA-OOZN01001866-OOZN01001866.1-human-gut-metagenome-genome-assembly--contig:-NODE-1866-length-12521-cov-2.223729_pt1 | contig 12521 bp, 7 predicted proteins | sample MGYA00241187_ERZ501397 | MGnify/ENA primary metagenome ERZ501397 (study PRJEB25962, sample SAMEA2042921) | human gut metagenome | biome: human gut; feature: human-associated habitat; material: faeces... | reverse complement strand
CCTTCATTCAGTTGACGTAGCCCACTACGCCGCCCTCATTCAGGCAAAATCTCCCGCAAATTGTAACACACATCTTGCAGAAAGCATTTTTCAAACACGCTCTAGAATTTGAACGCAGCTGATAAAAATCTTTTTACAAAATTAAGAATGGAGAGAATCTGCGAGTACATAAAAATATTTGGAGGATTACAGATAAGTGGAAAAGGAATTACATGGAAAGCTGCTTACAATCCCTGAACATGTGGCGATTATTTTAGATGGGAATGGACGCTGGGCGAAGAAGCGTTTTATGCCGAGAAATTATGGACATTCACAGGGAGCGAAGACAGTAGAACAGATTTGTGAAGATGCGTGGGATATTGGAATTAAGTACCTTACTGTATACGCATTTTCAACAGAGAACTGGAAACGTCCAGAAAAAGAAGTAAAGGCGTTAATGAAGCTTTTAAGAAAGTATTTAAAAGATTGTATCGAAAGAACAGCTAAGAATAATATGCGTGTCCGTGTTATTGGTGAAAAGAGCCGTCTGGATGATGATATCAGAGCCGCGATTGATGAATTAGAGGAAGTGTCTGCAGCGAATACAGGTCTTAATTTTACGATTGCGCTCAATTACGGAAGTCGTGATGAGATGGTAAGAGCGATGCGTCATATGGCACAGGATTGTAAAGATGGAGCATTTGATCCGGAGGAGATCACTGAGGAGAAATTTGCTTCTTACCTTGATACAAAGGATTTGCCAGATCCGGATTTGATGATTCGAACCAGTGGGGAACAGAGACTTTCTAACTGGATGCTTTGGCAGCTTGCTTATGCAGAATTTTATTTTACAGATGTACTTTGGCCAGATTTTGATAAAGAAGAATTAATACGGGCAGTGGAGTACTATAATACTAGAGACCGCCGTTTTGGTGGAGTCTGATAGGGAGGACAGCGATGTTTAAGCAGAGATTAATTAGCGGAATTATTCTGGTACTTATTGCTTTTGTTACACTGTATTATGGTGGATTTTTGACATTCTTTGTAGTGGGAGCTATTTCCCTGATTGGTGTATTTGAGCTATTGAGAGTAATTCAGATGGAGAAGTCTGCACTTGGAGTCATTGTATATACGGGAAGTGTATTGTATTATTTATTATTACTTCTTGGATTGGAACAGTATGTAATGCAACTGGCATTATTAGTATTGATTTTGCTTATTGCAGTGTACGTTTTTACTTTTCCAAAGTATGAGATTTCTAGTATAGCAATCTCTTATTTTGCATTATTTTATGTTACAGTGATGCTTTCTTGTATTTATCGGATTCGTATGCTTTCTGATGGAGCATATATGGTTGTTCTCGTATTTTTGAGTGCGTGGGGTAATGATACATTAGCATACTGTACGGGACGATTAATTGGCAAACATAAGATGTCTCCGATATTAAGTCCGAAGAAGACAGTTGAGGGAGCCATTGGAGGAGTAATTGGGGCAGGATTGTTAGGATGCCTTTATGGATTATTTGCGAAACAGTTCCTTTCAGTTAATTACAATCTAATTGTTGTATTTGGTATAGTTTGTGCTGTTGGAGGTCTTATCAGTATTATCGGAGATTTAGGTGCTTCTGCGATAAAGAGAAATTATGATATTAAGGATTACAGTCATCTGATACCAGGACATGGAGGAATCCTTGACCGTTTTGACAGTATCATATTTACGGCACCGATTATTTATTATATGTTAGTAATGGTGGTGGGATTAAAATGAAAAAGATAGCAATATTAGGTTCTACAGGATCTATTGGTACGCAAACATTAGATGTTGTCAGAGAACACTCTGATGAATTGCAGGTAGTAGCATTAGCTGCGGGAAGTAATAAAGAGCGTTTAAAAGAACAGATTAAAGAGTTTCATCCAAAGCTTGTAAGCCTTTCTGATGAGAAAAAGGCACAGGAACTTAAAGAAGAACTTGCAGGGGAACAGGTAGAAGTTGTCTGTGGTATGGAAGGTCTTATTGAAGTGGCAGGAGCAGACAGCGCGGATGTTGTTGTAACTGCAGTTGTCGGTATGATGGGAATCTTACCGACAATGGAAGCGATTAAAAAGGGCAAGGATATTGCTTTAGCTAATAAGGAGACACTTGTAACAGCCGGTCATCTGATTATTCCGATGGCGAAAGAGTACGGCGTTTCTATTCTTCCGGTAGACAGTGAGCATTCTGCGATATTCCAGTCCCTTCAGGGAGAGCCGAAGGCAGCACTTGATAAGATTCTTCTTACAGCATCTGGCGGGCCTTTCCGTGGAAAAAGTGCAGAGTTTTTGGAAACAGTTACTTTGGAGGATGCACTGAATCATCCAAACTGGTCTATGGGGCCAAAGATTACGATTGATTCATCAACGATGGTGAATAAAGGACTTGAAGTAATGGAAGCGAAGTGGCTGTTCGGGGTGGATTACTCACAGATAGAAGTTGTTATCCAGCCACAGAGTATTATTCATTCGATGGTACAGTATGTTGATGGTGCGATTATCGCACAGCTTGGTACACCGGATATGCGGGTGCCGATTGAGTATGCGTTATTTTATCCGGAAAGAAGGAGCCTTTCTGGAGACAGACTGGATTTTTCAAAGCTGTCACAGATTACATTTGAAAAACCAGATTACAAAGTATTTAGAGGCTTATCTCTTGCAATTGAAGCTGGAAAGACCGGAGGAACGATGCCGACAGTCTTTAATGCAGCAAATGAGAGGGCAGTTGCAAAGTTTTTAAAAGGTGAGATAAAGTATACGGACATTGTCCGTTCCATTGAAAAGTGTATGGATGCCCATAAAGTATCTGCTCATCCTGATTTAGAAGAAATTCTTGCAACAGAGCAGTGGGTTTATTCTATACTTCAGTAAAAGAAAGGAAAATTCATGCTGAAAATCATTCTTGCAATTGTTTTATTTAGTGTTATTGTTATTTTTCATGAACTGGGACATTTTCTTTTTGCAAAGAAAAATGGTATTTGTGTTGAGGAATTTGCGATAGGAATTGGACCGACTATTTTTGGAAAGCAGATTGGAGAGACGAAGTATTCGATAAAGTGTCTGCCATTTGGAGGATGTTGTGTAATGCTTGGAGAGGATGATGACTGTAAAGATCCGAGAGCATTTGGCAGTCAGTCTGCACTGGCTCGTTTTTCTGTTATATTTGCAGGCCCATTTTTCAATTTTATTCTGGCATTTGTGCTTGCCTTATTTGTTATTGGGTTTAGCGGGGCAGATCCGGCAGTAGCTGGAGAAATTTCAGCAGATAGTGGAGCGTATGAGGCGGGACTTCGTGAAGGAGACCGTATTGTAAAGTTAGACGGTTCCCGAATTTATAATTTTCGGGAGATTTCTCTTTTTAATTATCTACACAAAGATAAAGCGGATGTAGAGGTGACGTATGAGAGGGACGGAAAGCAAAAGACTGTTACAGTTACAAGAAAGAAAACAGAGGCTGGAACCTATGCTTTTGGTATTTCTATGACGGAAGATACAAAGGAAGGAATTATCGGTACGCTAAAATATAGTATTTTAGAGGTAAGGTATCAGATTAAATCCACGTTCCTAAGTCTTAAATATTTGATAACAGGACGATTTAAACTGAATGATCTCTCCGGCCCAGTTGGAATCGTGAATATGATTGGAAACACATATGAGCAGTCTATTGTGTATGGTATTAAGACTGTTGTGCTGAGCCTTCTTAACTTCGCGATTATGCTGAGTGCTAACTTGGGAGTTATGAATCTTTTGCCACTTCCGGCATTAGATGGAGGACGTCTCGTATTTATTATTCTTGAGATGATTCGCAGAAAAAAGGTATCGCCGGAAAAAGAAGGAATGGTTCATTTTGCAGGACTTGTCCTTTTGATGGCATTGATGGTTATTGTTATGGCAAATGATATTAAAAATATCTTTTTCATATAAGTAAAACTAAAAATTATTTAAAAATGTTTATATCTTTGAATAGCTATAGGATGTAAATAAACACACAGATAAACTTATCTTGCGCTATCCTGGCTGATTTATTTGGTTTATTCCGCAGGAAAGAGAAAGTATAAGTGAGGAAAAGAGGCTGTTGCAGCTATGTTTTGACAAAGAGAATCATACTTTTATTTAAAAGAAAATTCTCACAGTTTGAAGAGATGCATCAGGCTCTTTTCTGGCAATAGTGAGAAATAAGAAGAGGAGTATATATAATGTACAGAGAACATACAAAGGAAGTAAGAATTGGCAATCGTGTAATTGGAGGCGGCAATCCGATTTTAATTCAGTCTATGACAAACACAAAGACAGAAGATGTGGAAGCAACAGTGGCACAGATTTTGGAGTTAGAAGCGGCAGGTTGCGATATTATCCGTTCTACAGTACCTACTTTAGAGGCGGCGAAGGCACTTGGCGAGATTAAAAAGCGGATTCACATCCCAATCGTGGCAGATATACATTTTGATTATCGTATGGCGATTGCTGCCATTGAGAATGGAGCAGATAAGATAAGAATTAATCCGGGTAATATTGGTTCGGCAGAAAGAGTAAAAGCGGTAGTTGATAAGGCAAAGGAATATAATATACCTATCCGTGTCGGAGTAAATAGCGGTTCTTTAGAAAAAAATATTGTAGAAAAGTATGGAAAAGTAACCGCAGAAGGATTAGTGGAGAGTGCATTGGATAAAGTAAAAATGATAGAAGACATGGGATATGATAATCTCGTTGTCAGCATTAAGTCCTCTGATGTTTTAATGTGTGCAAAGGCCCATGAATTATTAGCACCGAAATGTCCGTATCCGCTTCATGTAGGAATTACCGAAGCAGGTACATTATTCCGTGGAAATATCAAATCTGCAATTGGTCTTGGTATTATTTTAAATCAGGGAATTGGTGATACGATCCGCGTTTCTCTTACAGGAAATCCTGTGAATGAGATTGCTTCTGCAAAGCAGATTTTAAAGACGTTAGGACTTCGTAAGGGTGGAGTAGAAGTCGTATCCTGTCCTACCTGTGGAAGAACTAATATTGATTTGATCGGTCTTGCTAATGAAGTAGAAAAAATGGTTACAGAATTTGATGATTTAGATATCAAGGTTGCCGTAATGGGCTGTGTGGTAAATGGACCGGGAGAAGCCAAAGAGGCAGATATCGGGATCGCAGGAGGAAAAGGTGAGGGTCTTTTGATAAAGAAAGGACAGGTTGTTCGCAAACTGCCGGAAAGTGAATTGTTGTCTACATTAAGGGAAGAACTTGCACACTGGAATGACAAAGCAGACGAATAGCAATTATAGAATGGGAGCATAGGAGGATTCATGGCACTAAGATTAATTACAGGAAGAAGCGGACAGGGAAAAACGGAATATCTGGTGCAGGAAGTAATCCGCCTTTCCATGGAAAATCCGCAGCAGAAATATTATGTAATCGTACCAGAGCAGTTCAGTCTTGAGATGCAGAGAAAAATGGTAAAGAAACATCCAAGACATGGCTTTTTTAACATAGATGTACTGAGTTTTCATCGGCTTGCCTATCGTATTTTTGACGAATGTGGGTATCAGCCGGGAGAAATCCTTGAAGATTTAGGAGTATCCATGATGCTTCGAAAGATTCTTTCGGAAGGTGAGAATAATTTTCTTTATTTTAAAAAAAGTATGAAAAAGGCAGGCTTCATTGATGAGTTAAAGTCTATGTTAATGGAGTTTATCGGATATGGGGTAACCTGGGAGCAGGTAGAGGAAGTTTCTGAGAAACTCGGAGAGAATAAAGCTCTTTCTAACAAATGCAAGGAACTTGGCAGAATTTATGAACATTTTGATAAAGCGATAGAGGGAAGATTTATGGTAACAGAACAGATACTTGATGTTGCCAGAGAATTTGCCAAAGAAGCTCCAATGCTTACGAATGCAGTATTTTATTTTGATGGATTTGCAGGATTTACCCCGGTTCAGCTGGCATTTTTAAAGGAATTATTAAAGGTTGCGGGGCAGATTAACGTGACAATAACAATTCCAGAATTTGTGCCCGGACAAAGGGGAATGCCTGAGGATTTATTCACTTCCAGTAAGAAGACAGGGGATGCGCTGCTAATGCTCTGTCAGGAAAATATGCAGGAAGTAGAAGAGGTCGTAAAGCTTGACACACCAGTTTCTCCAAGATTTATAAATAATCCGGAACTTGCATTTTTAGAAAAAAATCTATTTCAAAATAGCCGGAAGATTTATTCAAAGAAGATAGAACGAATCCATATGACAGTGTGCCATAATCCAGATGGAGAGGCAGACTATGTTATGCACAAAATAGAGCAGCTTGTAAGACAAAAAGGTTACCGCTATCGCGATTTTGCAGTGCTTTCAGGAGATGTGGCCGATTATGCCTCTGCATTTAAACGAAAGGCAGCTATTTTAAATATTCCGGTATTCGAGGATACGAAAAAGAAAGTCTCCTATCATTCAGGAGTTGAGGCAGTTCGCTCCCTCTTTCATCTTGCACAGATGGAATATTCTTATGAGAGTGTGTTCCGTTATCTGAAGTCTGGAATGTCTAATCTTATAGATGAAGATGCTGATTATCTGGAAAATTATGTGTTGTATGCAGGTGTTAGGGGATATTCCATGTGGAAGAAGCCATTTTACAGGAGACTCAAGAATAAAGACGAGGCAGCGATAAAAGCACTTCTTCTTTTACAGGAGAAATTCATGGAAGAAACGGAAAACTTCTGTTCAGTCATGCGGGATAAAGAGGCTAGTGTAAGAGACAAAATAGAAGTATTGTATCATACGATGGTAAAGCTTTCTTTTGAGGAGAAGCTCAAAAATCAGGCGCAAAAAGCGGAGGAAAACAGTGACTTTGTAAAAGCTGCTGAGTATAGGCAGTTATATGACCTCTTACTGTCGCTCATGGATAAAATTGTAATGATTTTCGGTGAGGAAAAGATGGCGGTAAAGGAACTTGCAGAAATTGTGGATGCGGGTCTTGATGCGCTGGGCCTTGGTGTTGTTCCACTGACAATGGATCAGGTGGTTCTAGGTGATTTAAAGCGTACCCGTCTGCATGAAGTAAAGGTGCTGTTTATCACAGGAATGAACGATGGGAGGATACCGCCGAATATAGAGGACAGAGGACTTCTCAGTGATGAGGAAAAAGAAGTTTTAAAAAATTGTGGTATTTCTTTATCGCAGAGCCTGCTAGAACAGTCGATGGAAGATGAATTTTATATGTACATGGCATTTGCCAAACCAACAGATGAATTATATTTTTCTTATTCTGTGACAGATAGTGACGGTTCGGCATTGCGGCCTTCACTTCTTCAGAAAAATATAAGCCAGCTTTTCCCAAAGTTGAAGAGAAAACAGTATCCAGAAGAGGAGCGAAGATATTACTTTAATCTGGAGGACAGTCGGGAATTTCTGATAGAAAGTTTTCTTCAGGCAAAAACAGAACCCGAGAAAGTACGGAAGAACAGGGCTTTTGTTATGCTGGCAAAGTACTGGTTAGAGCAGAGTGAGGGAAGGAAAGAACTGGAAAAATATGGACATTGGATTGAAAATGCATATCAGGAACCAGAACTTTCAGAAGAATTGCTGGAGCAGCTTTACGGAAAGGAACTTTCAGGAAGTGTAACAAGGTTAGAGCGATTTGCAGCCTGTCCATATCAATATTTTTGTATTTATGGTCTGGAACTAAGAGAAAGAGAAGAATATAAGATTCGTCCTATAGATCTTGGTAATCTTTTTCATAAGGCATTAGAGTGTTTTTCCAGAAAGGTAAAAGAGTCGGAATATAGCTGGAAGAATATCCCGGATGAAGTGCAGGAACAATATATTTCAGAAGCGCTGCATACAGCGATGGATGAGAATCTGAGTGATGTGTTCCAGAGTTCTTCTCGAAATCAGTACAAAATAAAAACAGTAGAGAGAATTATGAAAAGGACAATTCAGGTTCTGCGCGTCCATTTGAAAAACAGCCAGTTCGAACCAGATAGATTTGAGCTTAGTTTTGGAAAAAACAAAAAGTTAAAAGAGGCGGAAGTCCCGCTCGAAGATGGAAGAAAGATGTTTTTGCAGGGTGTGATTGACAGGGTAGATACCTGCGAGGATGATGATGAGATTCTTATGAAAGTCATCGACTACAAGTCTGGAATGAAAAAGTTTGAATTGGAAGACTTTTATTATGGACTGGAGATGCAGCTTGTCATTTACATGAATGCAGCGGAAGAAATTTATAAAGAAAATGAACAAAATCCCGATAATAAACCTGTTGTTCCTGCCGGAATCTTCTATTATCAGTTACAAGACCCAATTATAAAGGCAGATTATGCAGAAGAAAGCGAACTTCTTAAAAATTTCCGACTGTCTGGCATGGCAAATAGTGATGCGGATATACTGAGTAAGTTAGAAGAGGGCAGTGATGGTTTTGTATCTATGCCGATTCGTCTGAAAAAGTCTGGAGAACCATATAAAAATTCTCCGGTGATGAGTACGCAGGACTTTCATTATATGGGAGCTTATGCCCGGAAAAAGGCGGCAGAATTAGGCGAGAGAATTTATAAAGGAGAGATTCATCCAAGACCGTACAGAAATAAAAAAGGAACAGCCTGTGATTACTGTCCTTTCGCAGATGTCTGTGGATTTGATCCGAAGCTGCCAGGTTATGAGTACCAGAGTTTTCAGGGAATGTCTGTGGAGGAAGTCTTAGAAAAAATCAGAGAGGAGGGAGAATAGATGAATTACACAAAAGAGCAGGAACAGGCCATATTTTTAAGGGATAAAAATATCATGGTATCTGCTGGAGCTGGTGCGGGTAAGACAAGAGTTCTTGTAAGCCGTATGGCGGAACTTATTATGGATGAGAAAAATCCTGTAGAGGCCGATCGGTTTCTTGTTATGACATTTACGAACGCTGCGGCAGCAGAAATGAAAGAGCGTATTAGTTTGGATTTAGAAGAACGTCTGGCAAAAGATCCGGAGAATCACTATTTAAGGAAGCAGATTCGAAAGATAAGACAGGCAGATATTTCAACAGTACACAGCTTTTGTAATCATTTAATTCGTACACATTATAATGAACTTTCTATTGACCCTTCCTTTCGAATCGGGGAGGAAGGAGAGTTGTTCTTACTCCGCCAGCAGGCAATAGAACAATTGTTAGAGGAGGCATATGCTTCTGGACGGGAAAGTTTTGTGAAGTTTGCAGAGTCGTATGCACCAGGAAAAAGTGATAAGGTTTTAGAAGAACTGGTAGGAGACTTATATCGCTTCTCTCGCAGTTTTCCCAATGCTTCTTTCTGGTTTGAAAAGACAAAGCAGGAAGCATTGCAGCTTGCAGAGGCAAAAGAGTGGGACAATTCCCCAGCAGTAATGCTTATTTTCTTAAAAGCGAAAAAGGAACTTTTGCAGGAAAAAGAAGCGCTGTCAAAGCTGTTAAAGAATATAGCAGGGGAAGAAGTTCCAGAAAAATACGGTGTTCTTTTACAGGATGTATCAGAGTATGTGGAGGCACTTTCACAGACAGAAAGTTATAATGCTTATTATATGGTATTATCTCGTGGGTCTGTACCGGCCTTTCCAAGAGCGACAAAGAAAGATAAGGAATGGGCAGATTATGAGATAGTAAAAGAATGGCACCAGGAGGTAAAAGAACTGCTGCAAAAGCAAAAAGAAACAGTATTTACTGCTCCGGCAGAAGAACTGCAAAGAGAGGCAGCAGGTATTTATCCTCTTTTAGAAGAATATATTGTGCTTGCACAGCGTTTTGAAGAGATTTATCTTGCATATAAAAAAGAAAAAAATGTATATGATTTTGATGACCTGGAACATTTTGCACTAGAACTCCTGGTAGATCATTATGATGAGGGAGGGCAGGCCTATCCTTCCGAAACAGCAAAAACATTAGCAAAAAAGTATAAGATGATTTTTGTAGATGAATATCAGGACACGAATCTTGTGCAGGAAACAATTTTAGAAATGTTATCAGAAAAAGATAATAATACATTATTCACTGTAGGAGATGTAAAGCAGAGCATTTATCGGTTCCGCCAGGCAAGACCAGATTTGTTTTTAAGAAGAAATGAAAAATATCATAATGAGGAAGAGGGAGTTTCTATCGAACTTCGAGATAATTTCCGAAGTGCACCGGGAGTACTTTGTTTTACAAACTATGTATTTTCCCGTTTGATGGAAAGAGATTTTGGTGGTGTAGACTACAATGAAGAGACAGCTCTTCGTGCTGGTGAGGGTGGCCCAATGCTGGAAGATAAAGAAACTTCGGAACTACTATTCTTTGTAAAAGACAGTGTCCAGACCTTAGAGGAAGCACCGGAAGATGTACTGACGGAGACGGCTCTTATCACAAAAAGAATACAGGAACTGATAGAAGAAGGATATCATTACGGAGATATTGTAATACTTTTACGTTCAGGAGCCGGAAGAATGGAGCCAATGGCGGAGTTTTTAGAGAAGAATGGAATACCGGTAAGCTGTGAAAACAAAACAGGATATTTTCATACAAGGGAGATTACGATTATACTGAATTATCTTTCTGTGGTAGATAATGTGTATCAGGATATCCCGATGGCTTCGGTCATGCTTTCTTCTATTGGAGGTTTTACAGAGGAAGAACTGACTAAGCTTAGAATTCTCGTAAGAGAGCCAATGAGAGAGCAATATACTTTGTATGACCTTATGTGCCTGTATTTGCAGGAAGGAGCAGAAGAAGAACTACGAGCAAAAATTCAGCATTTTTATAAAGATTTACAATATTTCCGCGAGCAGAAAAAGGAGCAGCCATTGGGAGTGCTGTTATGGGATATTTATCAGAGAACTGGTTTTTACTATGATGTACAGTTAATGCCGGATGGGGCAAAACGAAAAGGTGCGCAGGCACGAAGGCGGGAGCGGATGCTCTTTGGTATTACCATGTTTTTTGCCTGTGTTCTGCTTTTTTACCGTCCCCGGGAAACGTTTTCCATTACAGCGCTGGACGTCGGCCAGGGCGATGCGCTGGTGGTGGAGAGCGGCCGTTTTCTGATGCTGAATGATGGCGGGAGCAGCAGTGCGTCTGCGATCGGGGAAAAAAGGATTCTCCCGTATCTGAAACAGCGCGGCATTGCCGCTCTTGATGCCGTTGTTGTCACGCACCCGGACGCAGATCACACGAACGGAATCCTCGAACTGCTGGAGCTGATCGGGGAGCAGAAAACGGCGCTTCGCATCCGCCATCTGTTCCTGCCTGTGTGGATGAAAGGAAGCGAAAAAGAAAATCCTTTTATTTTAGCCGCACAAAAAGCGGGAATTATGGTAGAATATCTAAAAAAGGGAGACGAGATCTGTGCAGGAGAACTCACCGTATCGGTGCTTCATCCGGGAGCGGGCGAAGACTATACGGGAGAGGAAAACGCCGGAAGTGTTGTATTACAGCTTTCCTGCGGTGCCTGCCGCGCACTTCTGACGGGAGATCTGGAGGGAAGCGGAGAAGAAGAGGTCCTGGGGGCGGCAGAGCGGTGCCAGATTTTAAAGGTGGCGCACCACGGCTCGAGAAATTCAACGAGCGAGGCATTTCTGAACCGTATACAGCCGCAGATCAGCCTGATTTCCTGCGCGTGGCCGGGACGGTACGGCCATCCGCACCGGGAGCTGCTGGAGCGGCTTCGTGCCTGCAAAAGCCATATCTACGGAACACCGGTGGATGGAGCCGTGACAGTACAGTTGAAGCGTGACCGCCTGGCGGTTCACGGATACCGGTCGGATGTGGAATTTCCCGTCTCCTGAATGGTCAAAAGCTCCGGCTGCTGCGGCACTGCGCAAACGTGCTTCTGCCGGAACGAAAGAAAGAGGATGGAATGAAAAGCATTTTAGAAGATATCAAAACGCAGAATTTTAAGCAGGCCTACCTGCTCTACGGAGAAGAAGCCTATCTGAAGCATCAGTATAAAAACAAGCTGAAAAACGCACTGCTGCCGGAGGACGACACGATGAATTTCTCCCGCTTTGAGGGAAAAGGAACCGAGATTCCCAAAGTGATTGACCTTGCGGAGACGATGCCGTTTTTTGCGGACCGCCGTGTGATTCTGCTGGAAAATACAGGATTTTTCAAAAACAAAGCCGACGCGCTGGCAGACTACATGGGATCCCTGCCGGATTATCTGGTGCTGATCTTCGTGGAGGAGGAAGTCGATAAGCGGAACCGTATGTACAAGGCGGTGCAGAAGCAGGGAAGAGCAGTGGAATTTGCTCGTCAGGACGAAAAGACGCTGATGACCTGGGTACTCGGCATGATGAAAAAAGAGGGAAAAAAGATCACACGCCAGGATATGGAAGATTTTCTGGAAAAGACGGGCACGGATATGGGAAATATCTCGCAGGAGCTGGAAAAACTGCTCAGCTATACGATGGGAAGAGATGTGATCACACGGGCGGATATCGAGGCAGTCTGCACAACGCAGATTACGAACCGGATTTTCGAGATGATCCGCGCGGTAACGGAGAAGAAGCAGCGGAAAGCGCTCGATCTGTATCAGGATCTGCTGGCTTTAAA
>ENA-OOZN01001861-OOZN01001861.1-human-gut-metagenome-genome-assembly--contig:-NODE-1861-length-12553-cov-2.375740_pt1 | contig 12553 bp, 5 predicted proteins | sample MGYA00241187_ERZ501397 | MGnify/ENA primary metagenome ERZ501397 (study PRJEB25962, sample SAMEA2042921) | human gut metagenome | biome: human gut; feature: human-associated habitat; material: faeces... | reverse complement strand
ACTTCCGGATTCTGCTTATCCATCGTACCGCTTGATGTGACAACTGCCACCACTCCACCCGGACGTACCAGATCTAAGGATTTTGCAATAAAATAATCATGGATCATAAAATGGTATCTGTCATACTTGCGGTCACTGACCTGATATGCCCCAAACGGTACATTTCCAATCACACAGTCAAAAAAGCTGTCCGGGTAACTGGTTTCCTCAAATCCCTGTACTGCAATCCTGTTCTTCTGGTAAAGCTGTTTTGCAATCTGCCCGGAAACCGGATCAAGCTCCACGCCATACATATTTGCAGCACTCATGCTTTCCGGTAAAAGTCCCATAAAGTTACCAACTCCACAGGATGGTTCCAGGATATTTCCCTGTTTCAGTCCCATATTTCCAAGTGCTTCATACATAGCCTTGATAACTGTCGGAGAAGTATAAAAGGCATTCAGCGTTGATGCCCTTGCTGCACTGTATTCTTCTGGTGTGAGGACTCCTTTTAACTGCGTATATTCCGCTGCCCAGGCACTGTTTCTTTCTTCAAAAGCCTGTGGAATACCGCCCCATCCAACATATCTTGACAACACTTCCTGTTCTTCCGGTGTTGCCAATCTCTGCTCCTGTTCCAGTTCTTTCAGCAGCCGGATAGCTTCCATATTTGCTTTAAACTTTGCCTTCGGACCGCCAGCACCAAGGTTATCGTCCGTAATATGGAAATTATGAGGTTCCTGTTCCTGCACCTGTTCATTCTGCAGATATGGTAAAAATTCTCCCTCATAGCCAAACAGTTCGTTCTCCCCTGGAATATAATTTCGTCCGGTTTCCATACACCGGAAAATATCAGCTTTTGATGAACCACTTGCTTCGTAGAATCCTGCATAGGAATATAAAATATCATCTTCTCGCTCGTAGGTAGTCAAGTGCAATTCTGTATTTCCTCTTGTCTGGTTTACCAGTTCTTTCCCTTCCAGACCTTGCGGAAGAATCCCCACTGCTTCAAAATGATACCCCTGATATTCAAATACATTCTCGTCCCACTGTTCCTGTACAACTACATCTTCTGGCTCAGATTCTGGTTCCCCTTTTTGTACCTCCTCCATTTCTGCAGACGATTCTTCCACTTCTGGTTCTTCTGTATTTTCTTCTGGTTCGGAGGCACTCACAATATCAAATAAAGACATCTGGTATCCATCTAAGCCATCTGCCTGATCTGGTACTTCCTGTGCTGGGAAAATCGTATAGCTGCCTTCCACATACTGATGTACTTCCGTCAATAGCTGTAATTTCTTCTCATAAGTTTCATTCACTGATTCAAAATCCAATGGCAGCATTGCCAGTGCATCGTCCATCGCCTGTAACAATTTCTGCGACTGCTCCGAATCATTCAGCATAACAGGAAGTTCTTTTCTTGCTTCTTCATTAAAGAAATCCTGCTTGAACGGACGCTCGATTTCTTCTGGCAGCCTTGCATAAAAACTGATCACTTTTCCTGCAATCCGTTCCCTCTCATATTCCGGCATACGGGAATAATCTGCGGAACGTAAGAACTGCTGGTTATCAATCAGATAGCCGATTCTTTTTGCAACTTTTGCCCAGGGCAGCAACACCGAAGTATCTGGATTCCCATAGTCCCCTCTCTCCAGCTTCAAACCTTTCCCATCATAATCTGCATGTGAATTGTCTGCTCCACATAAAGCATGGCTCTGACCGCCTATCCCATATTTTTCCTTGATAAAATCTGTCCTTGCCTTATCATCTCCATTCAGAAGATAAAAAGAATAGGTAGAAAGCCTTCCATCCGAATACGGACCGCCACCGGCAAGAAAAGCATCTATTTCATCTTGAGTAATAAATACCTTATGTTCCTGCCATGCGAATTCATCTCTGGCATTGTATGGAATTACTTCTGCTGCAAATTTCTGAAACTGACCGGATATTCTGATTGGATTATAGGTGCGGAACCGCATAATGCTTTTATCTTCCTCATAAGCCATTGCCAGTCCTTCCAGACGCTCGTTCAGATCTGCCAGCCACTCCGGATCTGTTAGTTTCTCTTCCAGATAATCAGTAATTTCCGGATAAATACTGTGAAGATGTGGTAAATCCTCTTCATCAAAGACAAGTTCTGCTACACCCTCTGCCATATCCGCTTTCATATAGGCAAGTGCCTGGGCATGTTCCTTTATCGCATTCTCCCTTGCAACATCAAGTACAGACTGTGGTGCATACTCGCCTTGCTTCAAAAGCTGATGGATACGACCACTCACATCTTCCCAGGATAAAAACGCCTTATCCAGAATCTGATCGGTAACCGTATGCCCTACTGCAATCTGCAATCCCGTTTCGTCAAACCAGACAGAATATTCCATGCCATTGATTTCAAAGCCCTTTCCACCAGTCCCATACTCCCGCTTCACAAACTCTGTATATTCTTCCGGTGTCTGTTCACTCATAAAATTATAGATAATACGAAGCTGGCTCTTGCTTCGGTTTCCTCCGGTTCTTAAAACCTCATCGACCACCTCACTTGGAATGGCAATCTCCCCGGCATAGAGGGCAGCTATTCTGTTTTCGATTTCTCTTTTCTGTTCATTTACAGATGGAAGTTCGGGCAAAGATAAAGCAGAGGCAATTTCTTCCTCTGCTTTACTTAACTGATCTTCACTTGTGTCTTCAATTAGCTGTACACCAATTCCGTCAAGATGCTCTCTTCCGCTGTTGCCGTCAGACTGTTCATATGTGCTGTCCACGCCATCGGGTTCTCCTCTTTCGATGGTGCCGGATTCTTCTCCAACAGTTTCGCCATCTGTACTTCCAATCTCTTCTGTGCTGTTTTCTCGATCTCTTCCAGATGGCTGTTCAGTTTCCCGGTCAGTAACAGGCTCTGATACAGGCTGTTCTTGTGTTCCTTCAGAAATGTCCTCCGCAGCATTCCGTATTTCCCAATCTGTACCTCTGTCTCCTGGATTGTCAGATTCGGAAACAGATAATCCCCTTTGCGATGATATGTCAGTTCCATGCTCATTTCCTCCTTCATCTTCCTGTGAATATTCGTTTTCTATGATTCTGTTGTTGTTTTCTTCGCTTTCACGAATTAACGTGTTAAATTTATTATAATTCCTTTCCTCAGAATTTTCAATACCCTTTTTCATTTCTTCTAATGAAATACGGTGTACAAATCTTCCAATATCCACTAGCACAGACTCACTGGCCATGCTCGTCGCATTTCCAATAAATGTCAGCACTGATAAACTGTTATAGTCTGTGATATGTACGAAGTCCATTTCTTCCTGCCGTTCCAACGGATCAAGTCCGCATCTGGAAGCCAGCGTATAATAAATGCTGTCTGTCAACAGACTGCGAAATTCACTGCGTATGGTATCTTCTTCCAGCTCCTCCAGATACGTTCCTTCCATCACATATGTCAAGCCATCCAGGTATTCATCCAGATTTTCTTCTACCATATACTTCGCTGTTGCCATCAGTGCATCAGAAAGACTTCCTGTATCTATAACTTCCAGTCCATAAACTTCTTCTAAATGGTTTAATAACTCCTCCTGTTGCTTCTCCTGCAACCGCCACAGGTAAGGGGTTCTTCCACCTTTTACCTTATGAGTATCCTGAATATCAAATACATATCGGAGTCTTGTTTTCTGCATGGTTTCATCCAAAAGAGCAATTCCCTTTGCTCCTCGGTTTACCCACCGCAGCATTTTTTCATTCCATAATTCCAGCGAAGCACAGGCAGTTGCTTTTGGACGCTGCGCGTGGATCAAAAGCTGATCCATAAATGGATACCGATACAGTCTGGCTGCAGTATCCAGATAATTCATCCAGTCCCTTGGTGAACTGCTGATACGGGTTGCATGATACTCCGCAAGTCCCCGTATCTCATCTAAATGAGCCATAACTCATTCCTCCTTCCGTCTGTGCCTTATTTCTTCTTTTTAGGAAATTCCAGACTGAATCTGGCTTTTCCATCTTCTAACCCTAATACCAGATCGGCATCAAATTTGCTGTCTTTTTTCTTGGAATACAGTCCTTTCACATGGGTACGTCCATTTTTCAGAAGCTCCACCGCCATCTTTTTATCCATCGACTTTTTCATACTTTCCAGAAAGCGGTTCGACTTCCACAGAGCAAACTGACAGCTTCTGTCAGAGCAGTAATAATTGGTCTTACCCTCATATACATCAGAACCGCATACCGGGCATTTCCCGATTACTTCCTTTGCAATCTGAAAACGATTCCGTTCTTCTTCCGAAATTGCCCTGCACATAGAAAGAATCTCATTAATCATGGATACAATCCCATTCATAAATTCATCTTCCTGGATTTCCCCCTTTTCCATCATCAGAAGCTGATTCTCCCATTCTGCTGTCAGGCCTGCAGATTTCAGATTCTCCGGCATTACATGAATCAGCTCACATCCTGCTACGGTAGGAAGAATCTGTTTTCCTTTACGTTCTGCATAACCGGAAGATACCAGCTTCTCAATGATATTCGCTCTGGTTGCCGGTGTCCCAAGTCCTTTTTTCTCTGTTTCAGAATCAAATTCCTTATTCCCCGCTGTTTCCATCGCAGCAAGCAGGGTATCTTCGGTAAACATCTTCGGCGGGGAAGTATAATGTGTACTCTTCTCTGCCTTCACAGAGGCAAGAGTCATTCCTTCCTCATATCCTTCTGGAAGTTCTGTCTTATGATCCGGTTCGTCAGGTTTCTTATCCTTTACACAGTATTTCCGAAAGGCTTCTTCCACTTCTTTGAAGCCCATCTGTACAGGCAGCTTTCCCTTTGCAGTAAATTCATGTTCTTTGCACTGTACGGAAATTTCTGTCTGCTCATAAAGGTACTCTTCCCCTGTTGCCTGAACAAGCTGCTGTCCGATCAGCATCAGCAGATTTTTCTTTCCACTGGAAAGTCCTCCCATGCCTTTTTCCATTGCTTCTTTTGTCGGCAGTATTGCATGATGATCAGATACCTTTGCATTATTAACCACACGATCTATGTTACCTCTAGTCTGTCCAGATTCCAGAAACGGAAGAAAATCTGTCATGCCTTCGGCAAGCATTTTTACCGTTTCTTTCATATCTTCGGTTACATACTGACTGTCTGTTCTCGGATAGGTAACCATCTTTTCTTCGTACAGCTCCTGCAGCATATCCAATGTCTTCTGGGCAGTGTATCCAAAAAAACGATTTGCTTCCCTCTGCAGACCGGTCAGATCATAAAGTTTTGGTGGGAAAGTCTTTTTCTGCTCTCTTTTTACCCTTGTGACCAGTGCTTCTGTCCCATCACAAAGTTTTCTTAATTCTTCCGCTTCCATTTCTAACGGAATACTCTCTGATGTTACCATAAGTTTCCCATCTGACAGAGAAACCTTATAATAGGCTTCTTTCTTGAAATGCTCGATCTTCTCTTTTCTTTCCGTCAGCATGGCAAGCGTCGGTGTCTGTACCCTGCCAACTACCAAACGCTTAAAATATCTGGTTGTGTAGGCTCTCGTTGCGTTCATTCCAATCAACCAATCCGCCTGTGCCCTGCATACCGCAGCATTACAAAGCCCTGCATATTCTCTCCCGTCAGTTAGGGACTGAAATCCTTTCTGAATGGCTTCATCTTCCATTGAACTGATCCACAGACGCTTCACTGGTTTCTGACAGCCTGCCAAATCATAAACTCTTTTAAAAATCAGTTCTCCTTCTCTTCCGGCATCACAGCCATTGACCAGATATGCTACATCTGCCCGGTTCATTAAGCCGCATAGCACATCAAACTGCTTCTTTTTATCTTCTGATACCTGAACTTTCCATACTTCCGGAATGATCGGCAAATCCTCAAACTGCCATTTTGCATATTTTTCATTATAAATTTCCGGTGGTGCATATTCTGCCAGGTGTCCCAGACACCAACTGACAATGCAACTGTTCCCCTCCAGATACCCGTCCTTTCTCTGATAAGCAGATAAATTTTTTGCAAGGCTCTGTGCCACGCTCGGTTTCTCTGCAATCACTAAAAATTTCGCCATGTTTTCCTCCTGTTCCTGTCAAAAAGGCAGTCCATAAAGAACTGCCCTTTCTCCATACCTTATGCTTTTTTATTATTTCTGCTGATCTTCCGCATTTTCTTCATCTTCATTGATGTAACTGTCATCAGCAAATTCCAGGCCTTCCTCTACAATACCGTCCTCTTTTTTCTTTCGGAATTTACTTAAAACAAAAGCAGCTAAACCACCGAATACCAGTACAATGCCGCCGCCCAGGATCGCAGAACCAAACATTTTATTACCACCGGATTCTGGATTCACTTCTGTTTCTGGCTGTACGGTAGTTTCTGGTTCTGGTGCTGCAGTCGTTTCCGGAAGAACAACTGCTGATTCCTCTTTTTTCTCGGTTTCCTCGTTTTCGTCTAAGAACTCTGCCAGATCATTTTCATCTACCAGTGACATCATGTACACGTTCTCGGAAGTACCGGAACGGTCAATGACCATATAAAAGGTATTTCCATTCTTTGTCTGTACAGTCAGAAACTGCTTGGAACTGTCATTCTCCTTATCATCCACAAGCTGTCCGTTTCCCGGTGTGGAAAACGGTGTTTCCTCTGTGGTAGGCTGCTCTGCCGGCTGTTCTTCTATCACCTGTTCCACTGCTTCTGTCTGCTCTGCATTTTCATTTGCCTGTGCAAATGCAGTCACACTGGCAGAACCCATCAGTATTGTTGACGACAACATAATCATCAAAATTTTTTTCATTACTTTATTCTTCATCTTCCAAATCCTCTCTTTCTTCTATCAGTCCGGTTAACATTTCGCTATCCATATTTTCTTCTTTCTTTATACCTGTTTCAGAACTATCCATAGAAAGATTGCCCTCTTCATCAAACTGCATGGTAACTGTTCCGTTCTGAATTCCATCCAGAAAAGTCAGCATCTTTCGGCTATCCATTTTCATGGAACGGATTGCCTTAATGATTTCTGCATCTTCCATCTGCTTTTTCTGGATTCTCAGTTGCCTTACATGCTCCTGCAATTCCAGAATCTTGTTTTCAGTTTTCTGAATATCATCCAGAACCTTTTTTAATCGCATATTCATCTCTTATTCACTCCCTTCTAGTGAAGTCTGCCAAATGCCATAAAATGTTGCTGCCAGTAAGAACTTGCAATGCTTGTATACTGAATCGGATTCCCGCAATGAATCATCATGTTATTTCCTACATAAATTCCAACATGGCTCGCTCCCGGCGTATCATAAGTTCCCTGGAAAAAGATCAGATCTCCCGGTTTTGCATCAGATGGAGATACATAGGAACAATAAGAACGAAGTCCGTCCGCTGTTGTTCTTCCCACGTTCCATCCATTTCCGCAATTATTGATTACCCAGCATACAAAACCAGAGCAATCAAAACTGGTAGATGGCGATGCACCGCCCCAGACATACGGATAACCCAGATATTTTTCCGCTTCCCGGATCATCTTGGCAAACTGCGGATCAGAAAGTGCTTCTGCCGGAATATCATATCCAAAGCCTGCCCCACCTGTCGGAATTGTGTTAAGGTCAAACAGATAATCACGATTTCCATAGTATTTGTTGTAAGCGTCATACTGCTCCTGTTCCTTGTCTGTCATACGGTTTCTTAAAACTGCATCCAGGTTATGGTTCGTAAGTGTTACATCCAGCCGGTTCACTTCTCTTGTTGTCGTTACTTCCACTTCCTGACTTCCATTGCTGTCTGCTATGTATGCTTCCCAGGTCTGATGCCCATGTGCTGACGCAGAAGCATGATCGCCGTAGAATACATCAAACTGCACACCATACTGTGCAAAATTTCCGGTATCCTCAACTACATACTCCACACCATTCATAATGACATGGGTTCCCATTGGCACAAATGGATTAGAAGCATCCACCGCAATCGTGTGATTCGCCTGTGGATACGCTCCACTTGCAGTCGGGCCTCCACTCCACTGCCCGCAACAAATCGGACAGTTGCAATATCCACTGGTCACAACCTGTCCCAGTGATTCTCCAACCCTGACTGTTTTCTTTTCTGTTACGGTTTCTCGTGTTGAATCCGTATATAATCCATACTGTTCCCTGAAAATCTCCTGAATCTCATCCGCAACCTCGGCATAGGTAAAACCGCCATACTTGACTGTCAAATAAGAAATAAGCTGATACGGATTGTGTCCGATCTCATCAATCTGATAACGGTATTCATCATAATCCGGATGCCTGGATTCTATTTGATTGATCTGTGTGTTCAATGCCTCCTCCAGAGCTTTATACGCATTTTCTGCAGCATAAATATCTTCATCCGTACTGGAATAACTGGTTGAAATGATCGCTGAAGAACCACCCTGCAAAACTGCACTACAACTGGAAAAACTGGCTACTATCAGAACAAAAATCAGTCCAAAAAGAGCTACTGTAGCAAAGATTCCTTTGTTTTGTGCCGCCACCATTTTGACTGCATCTTTTGTTTTTTCTGTAAATCTTTGTGCCGATGTGATTGCCGCATCTTTGGCTTTTTTACTTTCTTTTGCCGCCCGGCACTGCTTTTGGTATCGTTTTTTCTGTAGTAATTTTTGAAGTGCTGATTTTTTCTTCTGGTCAGCTTCTCTCTTCACTGCATTTTTTGCCTGATTTCCGTAAGCAGCATCAAACATCAGCCTGCTATTTTCTGCTTCATCCAGCATATTTTCTGTCAGACGGGCAGATTGTTTCCTGCTTTCCCTCAATCGCTGCCGGACATAAATGGACTTTCTTGCAAGACTTTTCCCCGCAAGTTCCATCCTGTGTGCCCCTTCCACAGCAGCGTTATCATCTTCTGCATGGGCTTTCCAGTGTCCCACAGTAAAAGCAGCATTTTTCACTGCCGAAGCTGATTTGCGGATTCCGGTTCCTGCTCCATGTACCATGCCATCCCCTTCATCTCCAAAAGAAAGCCGGGACTGTTTTTTCTGTTCTTTCAGTATCCGTTCCCGCTTTACCTTACCTTTGATCTCATCCTGAAATCCTTCCAGTGATTCTTCTGTAACCTGAGATGTTTCACGATAACGGATATTTTCTTTTTCCGCAGTTTTTTGTTGTCTGGAAGCCTCCTTTTCCTTCCGTTTTTCTCTTTCTGCGTAATCTCTGACCATTTTTCTCTGTCTAAGTTTTCTGCTGTCCACTGCGGTTTCCAGAGCAGCACGTTCACTTCTTGGCTGTCCCCGGATACTTTCTGTACGAAATACGGCATGTTTATCTGGCCCGGAATCTTCCGTTAAAGACATATCTTCCTTCGCATCCTCATTCCCCAGATCTTGTTCCATTTTCACTTTTTGTTCTTCATCTATACTGTATCTGGTTATATCAGAGGGTTGGTCGGTATATCTTTATTTTCCGTTATTCGCTCCCGTCGATTTTTTCCGAAATCTTCTTCTTTTTTCGGATTTCTGGAAACTTCTATATCCTCATCACGACTGGTGATCCGTTTTTCTTCCTTGTTATGCAGGTTTTCTTCCCTAAGACCATCCCTGCTCATCTTATGGACGGTTTTATCTCTGGCTTTATATTCATGCTCCTGCAATTTCACCATCCCCTTTGCTGCGGTTTTTCTTTAATTCGCTTTGTCTTTGTACACTTCCCATTTATGTGAGATTTCATCTACATTAGAAAGAATCGAAGTCAAAAGCATATCCAGCATCCTTTCACTCAGCCCTTCCTTTTCTCTCAGATAAAAAAGCACCTGCTGTAAGTCAATCATTTCTGACAGGAAAAGCATATCATCCAACATTTCACCAAATACTTCTTCACCGTTGCTGTCCTTTCCTGCCTCTAAAAGCTGCTTAACCTTTTCATCGGCCTGCAGTTTTTTCATCATTTCTACACAAGCCTCTTCTGTGCATCCTTCACATGGATTTGCCATACAATTATTTTCCATTCTGTAATCCTCCGTTTTCTCTGTTTTGTGCTATCTTTTTTACAACTACTCTTCATCTCTTTCCCCGATTCCAAGACGCTTCCGCTTTTCTACTTCATCTGGTTTGGAAGTCATGAGTGCATACAGCATCAGTGAATTATCGAATTTATCCTTGAATGGAATAATCGTACTTCCATAAAAAACAAGTCCCTCACCTTCTCCACTGTTGGTAACATAAGAAAGCTGATGTGGAGAAATGTTCAACTGTTTCGCAAGAATCTGTCTGTCCCCGGAAGCCTGATTCAGCATCAGGATAAAATCAGAGTTTTCAAAGATATTTTCAATTTCCCTTGATGCAAGCAAATCCTTGACATTCTGTGTAATACCTGTCGGGATACCACCCCACTTACGGAATCGCTTCCAAATTTCCACACTGTATGCTGCTGTCTGTTCTTCTTTCAGCAGCAAATGAAACTCATCAATATAATATCGGGTACTCTTATTTGCAGAGCGATTGATTGTTACTCTATTCCAGACCTGATCCTGTACAATGAGCATCCCCAGTTTTTTCAACTGTTTCCCAAGGTCTTTAATGTCAAAGCAGACCATACGGTTATTCAGTTCCACGTTTGTTCTGTGATTAAATACTTTCAGAGAACCATTAACATAAATTTCAAGGGAAGTAGCAAGCCGCTGTGCTTCCTGCTCTTTCTGCTCCCGGAGAAGATTGTATAAATCTTCCAGTATTGGCATATTCTCTGGCACTGGGTCAGAAAGATAATCCTGATAAACCAGACGCACACAACGGTCAATGATAGTCATTTCCACTGGTTCCAGACCATTTTTACCTCCCACGATCAACTCGCATAAAGACAGGATAAAATCTGACTTTAGAGATAACGGGTCATCATCATCTGCATAATCAAGGTTAATGTCCATCGGATTAATATAATCATGACTGGTTGGCGAAATCCTGATAACCTGTCCATGAAATGCCCGAACAAGTGGGTAATATTCCCCTTCTGGATCGCAGACGATAATATCATCTCTTGTCACAATAAAAGCATTGGCAATTTCACGTTTTGCAGCAAAGGATTTACCAGAACCCGGTGTACCAAGTATCAGACCATTCGGGTTCTTTAACTTCTTTCGGTCTGCCATGATCAGATTATTGGAAAGGGCATTTAATCCATAATAAATAGATTCCCCACCCATAAATAATTCCTGTGTGGTAAACGGGACAAAAATTGCTGTGGATGTTGTAGTCAGTGCCCTTTTGATCGGAACCAGATTCATCCCAAGAGGCAGACAGCTCATCAGTCCCGGCTCCTGCTGATAGTCCAGACGTTTCAACGCACAATTATATTTCTGTGCAATTCCTGCAGTCTGAAATACCACATTTTCAAGTTCCTGCTTCGTCTGTGCAGTATTTAAAAACAATACCGTCACAAGGAACATTCTCTCATTTCTGGACTGTAAATCTTCCAGAAGCCTTTTTGCTTCCCCACCGTATGTATTTAAGTCTGATGGGATAATGTCCATGTCATATCCGGAACGTACCGCTTTTTTCTGCTCCTCAATTTTCATCCTGTTAATATCTGTTACCTTACTCTTTACCAGTTTAATCGCCTTCATCTGGTCGATAGATTGGATATGGAGATTGACCATCAGGTTACAGTCCATTTCCAGAAATTCCGCAAGCATCTTGTCAGTAAGCTCCGGTGCAAGAATCTGCAAATAAGAAACAGCCCCTATCGTACCACCCATCTGAAAATCCCTGCCATTTTTAAACACAAAACTGGTCGGAGCAACATAATCTTTGGTACTCAGTCCTGTCCGAAGCACATCATCATAAGAAAAATGGAACGGAACCTTACTGTCCTGATTAAAGGTTTCATACATGATCTGAAGTCTTTCTTCTCCATTTAGTGGATAAGCCGAAACTCCAAGAATCTTAAAGTTATTGAGAATATCCGATTCAATCCTCTCCAGCTTCGGTTTTGCTTCCCGGATGCTGTCCGCTTCAATGCCAAATGTAATATATTTGGTACGGAGCAATCCATTATTTCCTTTGGAAAGCTGATTCTTTAACATCTGTGCAAATTCCATACGCAGCTCATCAAATTCATCATCCTGTGGCTTGATAAGGATAACTTTTTCAAATTCCGCCATGTTACTGTGCTGATTGATAAAAGACAACTGAAAATGAATAGTGCTGTCAAAGTAATTTAAAAAATCACACCAGTTTTCAAAGATTGCGTTCTTATCCTCATTCTGTGCCAACTGATAGTTGATGTCATAAAACCGGATCGTTTTTGAATAAAACTTATCCTGCACCCGGCAGATCCCATCCTTTGCCATCTCATGATATGGAATAGACTGCTGTGCTGAAATCTGTTTTTCCTTTGCTGTATCTGCTTTCACTGCTGTCTTATTTGTCCCTGTCTTTACAGGTTTCCTGTTTCCTGCCGCTTTTTGCCCGGATGTGGAAGCCTGTTTACTTTTTCTCTTTTTTGCGTCTTTTTTTGCCTGACGCTTGGCTTCTTTTTCTGCTTTTTCAGCAAGTTTTGCTTCTCTTTTTTCACTTTTCTTATCTGCCCTTTCCTGCTCTTTACGCAGCTTTGCTTCATATTTCTGTGCCTGTTTTAATGCTTTCTTT
>ENA-OOZN01001856-OOZN01001856.1-human-gut-metagenome-genome-assembly--contig:-NODE-1856-length-12607-cov-2.126992_pt1 | contig 12607 bp, 9 predicted proteins | sample MGYA00241187_ERZ501397 | MGnify/ENA primary metagenome ERZ501397 (study PRJEB25962, sample SAMEA2042921) | human gut metagenome | biome: human gut; feature: human-associated habitat; material: faeces... | reverse complement strand
GGCATGGAGGAAGGCCAGCCGATCGAGGCCAAGTCCGTCACCAAGGGCGTGCGCACCGCGCAGAAGGCCGTCGAATCCCGTAACTATGAGATTCGCAAGAACGTGCTGAAGTACGACGACGTGATGAACAAGCAGCGCACCGTCATCTACTCCGAGCGTCAGGCCGTGCTCAAGGGCGAAGACATCCACAAGGACATCCTGCGTTTCATTTCCGACACCGTCGAGTCCTACATCAAGGGTGCCAACAAGGGGTCCGAGAAACCGAAGGACTGGGATTGGGAGGGCCTGTTCAAGGCGCTCAACACCGTGATCCCCACCAAGGTCGACGAAGACGAGGTCAGGAAGATCGTCGGCGGCCTCAAGGGTGCGAAGGCCGTCGAGGCCGTGCGCGACCTGATCGTCGAGGACGCCAGGCAGCAGTACGGCGAAATGGAGGAGACCATCGGCGAGACCGGCTTGCGTGATCTCGAACGCCGCGTGGTGCTCGCCGTGCTCGACCGCAAGTGGCGCGAGCACCTTTACGAGATGGATTACCTCAAGGACGGCATCGGCCTGCGTGGCATGGGCCAGCGCGACCCGCTGGTCGAATACCAGCGTGAAGGCTACCAGATGTACAACTCCATGATCGAAGCCATCAAGGAGGAAACCATCCAGCTGCTGTTCCACGTGGACATCGAACGCGTGGCCATGACCGAGGATGAGAGCACCGAATCCGACGAGGATGAGGCCGTGAACGCGGCCGAAGCCGTAATGGGTCTGGATGGCGAAGCCTCCGCCACTGGCGAAACCGCTCCGAGCGAGCCGGAGACCGATGACGAGGCCGAAAAGACCACCATCGATGAACTGGCTGACGAGCAGAAGAACGAGAAGGGCATCGTCGGCATGCAGCCGATCAGCCACGCCGAAGGCAAGGTCCCGGCCAACAAGCGTCCGAAGAGCGAGGAACTCCACTCTCCGTGGGCGGATGGCCGCACTTTCCCGGGAACCGGCAAGAACGCCCAGTGCCCATGCGGTTCTGGTCGTAAGTACAAGATGTGCCACGGCCAGAACGAGCAGTGATTCGCTGAGTCGCTGACTTGCTCATGACATAACCTCCCCCGACCGTAATCGGGGGAGGTTTTCTTTTTTGAAGAATCTTCGATGGGCCGTTTCGTGATATGGACGTGCGGACGTGGGGAAACGTCCAATCGTTACAATTGGCGGCATCAGAACAACAATAAAGGCGTGCGACAGCGCCAAGGAGGGCATCATGGCCGAAATCACATGGAAGTCGATCCTCACCAAGCTGGTCGGAGGGGACCACTTGAGCGCCGAGGAATCCGAGTGGTTCGTCGATGACCTCATGAACGGCAATGCCGATCCGGCGGCCGTTGGCGCGGTACTCGCCACCCAGCAGCAGTTGGGGCTGACCCCCGACGAAGTGCGTGGCGCGGCGAAGGCCATGGTGGCCCATGCCATTCCGCTGCACATCGACGGTGAAACCACCGACATCGTCGGCACCGGTGGCGACGGAGCCTCCACCGTGAACCTGTCATCCATGGGGGCCGTCGTAGCCGCGGCCGCAGGCGTAAAAGTCGTCAAGCACGGCAATCGTGCGGCCTCATCCAAGTGCGGCACTGCTGACTGCTTCGAAGCGCTCGGCCTGCCCATGGATTTGACTCCGGAACAAGTGAGCGAAGTCGGCAACGAATGCGGCATCGCATTCGCTTTCGCACGCACCTTCCACCCCGCCATGCGTTTTGTCGGTCCGATTCGCGCCGCGCTCGGCGTGCCATGCGTGTTCAACGTGCTTGGTCCGCTGACCAACCCGGCAAGCCCGAAGCATATGGCCGTCGGCTGTGCTAATCGCAAGATGAGCCCGATCATGGCCGCCGTATATGCGGCGAACGGCCAGATCGGCATGGTCTACACTTCCCATGAGGGCCTTGACGAGATGGCACCGACCGGTCCGGTCTCCATTTGGGAATTCAAGGACGGCAAGGTTACCGAAAACAAATTCGATCCGACCGTCGAACTCGGCCTCGCCAAAGTCACCATCGCAGATCTGAAGGGTGGCGAACCGACGCTCAACGCGCAGCTGGCACGAGACTTCTTCGCAGGCAAGGATGTGTCGTTCCGTACCACCGCGCTGCTGAACGCCGCTTCCGCAATCGTCGCCGACGGTCATTTGGTGCCGGGCGACGCAAGCTTGGCTGACCGGTTCAAAGCCGCCTACGCCATCGCGGAGCAGACCGTTGACTCCGGCAAGGCCACGGCGCTGCTTGACAAGTGGATCGCCACCGCCCAAGCTGCGAAGAAAGCCTGAAAACGCTGACAACGTATGTGTATGTGAAGACCCCGGCGTAAATATGAACCGCACCCCGATTGTTGGACTGAAGAAATTCAGATTCGATGATCGGAGGTGCGGTTCTTTCGTATGCGTGAGGATCGAAGGAGACGTTACGACGACGGGTTCCGGCGCGAGGCGCTGGAGCTCATCAAGTCCGGAGCCGGCAAGGCCACGCTCGTCAGAAGGCTTGCCATACCGGTGTATACCGCGAGAAACTGGATTGGGCTGTACAGGTCCAACGGCGAGGAGGCGGTCATGGGAGGCGGCGGCAGCAGACGCTACGACTGGGAGACGAAGGTCGCGTACCTGAAGGCGAAGGTCGCGTACCTGGAAAAACTCCGGGCCCTGCGGGCGTCCAAGTCACGCGGCGCGAGCGAAGCGCCGTCGTCCGACTGCTCGCAGGGCGGGGACACCGGCTCGACCACCTCCTGAGGATAGCCGGGCTGCCGAAATCCACGTACTACCACCACCTGTCGCGCCCGGCGCACGTGTCCAGGCCGGACGTGGAGCCGATGGTACGGGAGATATGGGATGGCAGTACCAGCACGACGGTTATTGCAAGACGCTCGAGGAGGCGGGACGAGCTCGAACGCCTCGGCATCCGCCAGTCCATGAGCCGCAAGGGCAACTGCCTGGACAACGCGGCGGCCGAGCAGGTCTTCGGCCACTTGAAGGACGAGTTCTACCGCGGCCGAGAGTTCGACTCGTTCGAGCGGTTCAAGGCCGAGCTGGACGCGTACATTGTGCATTGGAACACCAGACGACGCCAGATACGACTCGAGGGACGCACCCCGGAGGAGTTCCGGAGCATGTCCCTCGCGGTCTAGGGCTGTATCCTAATTAACAACGTCCAACAAACGGGGCGCAGTTCAATAACCGCCGGGGCCTTCACATAGATGGATGTATTCAGTTTGTCGCCAAAGAATCGTCAGACGCGTGCTCCATCATCGAATTCGTCGGTACGCGTTTCACGATGCCCTTTATGCTGCACGATGAGGCCAGCGGCGCCGACCAGCGCACACAAACCGAAAATCGAACCAAGAATCGAAGCCAACGCCGGAACGAACACGGAAGCGATAATGCCGATGACGCCGGCCACCAGCAATATCCAGAACACCAGTTTTGACAGTTTCACATGGCCGATTTCAGGATTCGGCGGCACGAAGTCGTCACCGTAACGGTCCATGACCCGATCCGTGTCAAGCCAGCTCGAACCAGTGAAATCGCGCGGCCCACGACCATTCGCCGGCGCATCATTGGTGAACGTGCCCTGATCCAAGTCATCGATGGACAGCAAAGCCTCTTTTTCCCGACGTTGCGCATGCTTCTCGAAACGTTTCGCACTACGCGAACGTTCCACGGCCTTCAAATCGTCAGCATGCGAATCCGCAAACTCGGCCCAAGCCGCATCCAAGTCGTCCATTGGAGAGCCGCCACCATGCGACGCGTCATTTGGGCGTTCTTCATCGTCATTGCTATTGTTGAGGTCAGTCATACTTATACTCTAATCGGGCGGAGGCCAATCCGCTGGGAGGATCGTGAAGAATGCTCTATTGGTTTTTCGTAAAAGGCTTGGGACCAATCGCCATCCACCGTTTGGGACCGACCGCGCAAGGACTTGAGAACATTCCGCACGAAGGTGGCGCCATCATCGCAGCCAACCATCTTGCCGTCATCGACGATGCGTTGCTGCCGTTGACCTGCCCGCGCATGATTCATTTCATGGGCAAGGCCGAATATTTCGAAGGCAAAGGCATCAAAGGCAAATTCAAGAAATGGTGGTTCACGTCAGTCGGCGTGTTCCCCGTGGACCGTTCCGGCGGTTCCAAATCACTTGGCGCACTGAACCACGCCCGTGAGATCATCGAGGACGGACATCTGTTCGGCATTCACATCGAAGGTACTCGCAGCCCCGATGGACGTCTTTACAAAGGACACACCGGCGCGGCGCGTCTGGCATTCGAAACCGGTTGCCCCATTATTCCGGCCGCCATCATCGGTTCGCGTGAACTGCAGAAGCCAGGACAGGCCATTCCGAACAAAGGCAAGTCCAAGGTGATTTACGGCAAGCCGATTGAAGTCGAGAAGAAATCCGCCGACCAGATTACCCACGATGATTTGCGTTCGCTTACCGACCGCGTGACCCGTGAGATCCAGAAGATGAGCGGACAGGAATACGTCGACGAATACGCGCAGAAGGTCAAGGCCGAGCTCAAAGCCCAGCAGGAGGCCGAAGCGCAGGCACAAGCTGAATCCGCTGCCAAGAAGGCATAAGTTTTCAGCGAGGTTCATTCCAAACCAATCAGGGGCGTCTGTTCCGAAGAATGTTTTCGGAACAGACACCCCTGATTTCTATTTTGTAATCAGGATAATCAGTCGAACAGCGACGAATACATTTTCAAGGTGACGGTATTCGGCGTGCCATCCTCCTGACGCAGTCGCACCTCGGTGCCTCCTACCGGATCCTGCGAAGCGACCTTCTTGTCTTGACTGGAGTCAAGTGTCAGTTGCGAGCTGATCTTCACACTGAATCCCAGCTTCTCCAATGCGGCTTTGGCAGCGGCGGCTTTCTGTCCGACATAATTCGGCAGCGTTACGGTTTCCGGTCCCTTCGACACCACCGCATTAACGCTATCGCCCCAGTGCAACTCGTCTCCGGTCTTCGCGGAAGCGGAAATCACCTGTCCTTGCGGAATCTTGTCATCGAATTGCTCGGTCCAGTTGACGGTGAGCTTGAGCGCATCAAGCGTCTGCTGCGCCTCATCCTTCGATTTGCCCACGACGTCCGGCATGGTAACCGGTTTCGGTCCTTGGGACAGCGTGACGGTAATCTTCGCGTTATGGGGCAGAGTCGCGCCGGGATCCACGCTTAAATCAAGCAACGCGCCCTGAGGTACGTCCATGGAATACGCGTCATCATTGGCCGGAGTCTGTTCGATGTTGTCGAAGCCGGCACGCTTCAACGCGTTGATCGGATCCTTGCCGTTCGCACTGGTGGCATCGAGAATGTCTGTGGGAACAGTGCCCTGCTTAATACCCTTGGACACTACCACCTTGACCTTCTGATGATGACGTTTGCTCACATGCGAACCGACATTCTCCGGGTCGGTGGAGATGACATTGCCAGCCTTGACGGAATCACTGAACGCCTCGGTCTCTTCGTACTCGATGTTGGAGAATTTCAGCAGTTCCTCATAGGCGTTCCATTTGATGTTGGAAATACGGCAGGGCTCCGAATCGGAACATGTGAGATCTGCCGGCTGAGGCATGGTCCAGTAGCTGCCCGGTCCTCGGAAATACCACCAGGCATAGCCTCCACCGCCTGCGCAGGCAAGCACGATGGCTGCTACGACGGCGATGATGACAGGTGCACGCTTGCCACTGCGTTTCGGCTGTCCACCACTGACCGGACCGTTCGAAGGGGAAGCTGGAACGTTGTTGGCGGGGACGTCGTTCTTTTCCAAAGCCAAGCGGGTGGTTGCCTCCGGATCTGCCTGCTGCGCCGGCATGACGGTGGTTTTGTTCGGGTTTTCCGGATTGAACTGTCGTGTACGATCGTCGTTCTGACGCACAGGCGGTGCTGGGGGAGCGGGCGGTAGCGGCATCTGCCGGGTGCCATCGCCGGGCATGGTGTCGGCGGCATCGTTTGCGGCCGGGGAAACGGCTGACAGACGGTATTGCCAGTCGTCGATGGTGAGGTTCGATTGCAACTGCTGCAATTCGTCGAATGCCACGGACGCATCCTGGGGACGGTCCTCGACCGCGCGCGCCGTAAGACGGGCGAGGAATGCGGCCACGCCTGCATTGATGCCCGGACAAGCGGTCGTGATATCCGGCACATCCTCATGCACGTGCTTGAACACCAGCGTCACCGGATTGTCCGCGGTGAACGCCACCTTGCCGGCCAGCATCTCCCAAGCCATGATGCCTACGGAATACAGGTCTCCCTGCGGCGTTGCCTGATTGTGCTGAATCATTTCTGGCGCCAGATAGGCGGCCGTGCCCAGCAGCATGCCGGTGGAGGACAGCGTGGCCTGCGACACCGCCTTGGCCAGGCCGAAATCGGTGATCTGCACATGTCCTCGGTCATTGAGCAGAATATTCTCCGGTTTGATATCGCGGTGCACCACGCCTGCGCGATGCGCCGAAGCCAAGCCGTCCAACGTCTCACCGACTATGCGTAGCGTCTCACGAACGCTGAACGTGACTTGCTGGTTCATTTCGTACCGCAGGTTCACGCCATGCACGTACTCCATGACAAGAAAATCCAGTCCATCGAACTCACCGGTGTCATACACCTGCACGATATGGGGATTGGCTATTGCTGCTGCGGAACGGGCCTCGCGATGGAAACGTTCCACGAACTGGTCGCGTTGTGGGCCCTGTGCCAGCTGCGTGTGCATGATCTTAATGGCGACGGTGCGTCCCAGACGCTCGTCAACAGCTTGATACACCGTGGCCATGCCGCCATCGGCGATTCTGCTGACGACTCGGTACCGGCCTTCGATGACCTGGCCTTCGGGGGCATGCTGGGCTTCACTCATGGCTAATCGGTACGATTCCTTCTTCAAAAAACGTTTCGCGACAAAGATGTGTTCACTTGTAGTCTACAAGGAATGGTTTGCGGAAGATGCGATGAACACGGGTCTTTCACAGTGCGGCGGCATCAGCCCTGTTCCCGCACAATCGGTACGAAACGTGCGCATGCCTCGGTAAGCATGTCTTTGCGATCCTGCGATAGTTCAAGCGTCTCGATGGCGGCCTTCGACTCGAGCCACAGACCGGCGATCCGTTCCTTGGAACGTGCGATGGCACCAGTGGACTCGAACAATGCGATGGCACGCCTAACATGTGCCTCGTCACGTGATTCGGCTTCCCACATGTCGATGAGTTCACGTCGTTCGACATCGCCGGCAGCCTCAATCGCATCGGCCAGCAACACCGTGCGTTTGCCTTCACGGATATCACCGCCCACCGGTTTGCCGGTATTGCGGCTCGACCCGATGACGTCCAGAAGATCATCCGCGAGCTGGAACGCCAAACCAAGAGGCAATCCAATCGCCAGTGCGAGCCTGCGCGCGTCCGCAGGGGCGAGGCCGGCGGCAAGCATACCGAATTCCAAAGGTGCGATAGTGGTATAACTGGCGGTCTTCCAACGGAAGACATTCAAAGAGGCCGACGCCAGCTCTTCAGGATCGTCTAACGTATTGAGTTCCACGGCCAAATCGAGTACTTGGCCGATTTCCACTTCACGGTGCATATTCAGGAAGGCCGACACCACGGAAGACCCGGAGCCAAGCCGGCAAGCCGCTTTATTGGCGATATCCACGCTCGCGGTGGCCAGCATATCACCCAACATGATGCCCAAACCATGGCCGATGGCATCACTATGGGTATCCGTGGCAAGCGCACGATGAGCGGACGGCTTGCCACGGCGCAGATCGGAATCGTCGATGATGTCGTCATGCACCAACGCGCCGGTCTGAAACACTTCGATCGCGCATGCCAGATCCAACACCGCATCCATATCACGTTCCGCCACATCCTGCGGCGCGAACGCACGGAACGCATCCAACGTCAGCAACGCCCGCAGACGTTTGCCGCCCTCACTTGACGTGACCGCCTGCTGCGCCACCGCATCAGCGACGGCTTTGCAGGAATTCGCCACCGGATCGTCCGCATGCAGGAACGAAAAATCCCTTACCAGCGAGAGCGTGCGCGTTTCAATCTGTTCCAAATCGGAAGAGCTAGTCATGGGTCAAGGTTATCCACACACATTCGACAAGAGGAAAACATAATGATTGCAGCGGGTGAGACGGTGCCGGACGTTTCGTGACACGCCGAGCTTCACGTTCTCCGACCACAGGGGTGCCGAAACGCCTCATTGCATTGCCGGATGATGCATAGTTCCAACAAAGCGGCCTGCATCAAGCGACCGCTCCGATACGCCAAGGAGGACGAGACATGAAGACGATCGACGAGCCCATGCCGATATGCGAAGCCGAGATGGAACGGCTTGAAGACCAATTGGTGGAGGATTGCAAATCGCTGGGCATGGCGGAGAGCATACGCGATTTCCTGCAGGAGCCATTCTCGGAATGGATGGATGAGCTGGCCGATGAATCGTCGGGAGGTGACGATTCATCGCCAGAATGCAGACTGTCCAGAAACGGTGCGGGAGCACTTGCCATCGCCATGCAGCAGACCATGGCGGTGCGTGACGCGCTGCTGGTCTCCATCATCGTGGATGAACGACGTTCGTCACGTGACTTTCTCATGGGATTCATGGCCAATCCGACACTTCCCGGCAACACGCGTCATCTGGAGGAATCCCTCAACGGATCGTTCCGTGACGCATCAAGAAAACCCGACACGAAACGTTGCGACAACGGCGTCAACATGATGTTCGACATCATCGGGATGGTCCCCGAACGGTATCATGTGCAGCCATTGGCCATCATCAGTTATGTGCTGTGGTGGATGGGCGATGAGCGCGCCATGCTGTGCGCGATGCGTGCGCTCGCGTTGGATGAGAATTGTTCGCTCGCGGCGATCATCTGCTCCGCGGCGCATCGTCATATCGGACCGGCATGGGCCGAAGAGACATAGAGCAACACGCCGAAAGGAAGCGGTACTTGCGCATGGTGAGCTCAACACGCGGGAATAATCGTCCTCGCAAGATGGTTAACTCACATAGTTGACGATTTGCCCTTGCCAGAAGTGGGTCCATATGGTATATGCTTCCGGCGGGATCAATAGGAGGATAAGTTTGGCCACCAAGGAAACGACGGTAAATACGGAACAGACTGATCTGACCGAAAAGACCACCTCCGGAAAAAAGGCCTCCACGCGCAAGCCTGCTGCCAAGAAGAGCGAGTCCTCAAAGACCGCTACGAAGACGTCGCGCAAGACGGCCGCGAAGAAGACCTCCGCCGCCAAGAAAAGCAAGAAAGCGGAAGAAGAAGAGAACCTGATCGAGCAGGACGCTCCTGAAGACGATCCCGTCGAGGATGCCGATCTTGATGATTTCGACGATGACCTTGATGACGTGGACGACGAAGGGGAGGATGACGACCTCGACGAGGACAATATCGACGAGGATGACGATTCCGAACTGGAAGACGATGACGAAGACAAGCGCAAAAAGCCGGAAGAGCCCAAGGAAAAAGGCGCTTTCGTGGTGCGTGACGATGATGACGACGACAATCTGACGCCGTCCGGCAATCCGAAGCGTCGTGTGATCGCAGCCGGCGCCACCGCAGATCCGGTCAAGGATTACCTGAAGCAGATCGGCCGAGTGAACCTGCTGAACGCCGAACAGGAAGTCGACCTGTCCGAACGCATCGAGGCCGGTCTGTACGCCCAACATCTGCTGGACACGGAATCCGACAAGATGGATTTCAAGCGCCGGCGTGAACTGAAGTGGGCCGCGAACGACGGCAAGCGCGCCAAGGACCATCTGCTGGAAGCCAACCTTCGACTCGTGGTCTCTCTTGCCAAGCGCTATACGGGCCGTGGCATGCTGTTCCTCGATTTGATTCAGGAAGGCAATCTTGGTCTGATTCGTGCCGTAGAGAAGTTCGACTGGAAGAAGGGCTTCAAGTTCTCCACGTACGCCACATGGTGGATTCGCCAGGCCATCACCCGTGCCATGGCTGATCAGGCCCGCACCATTCGTGTGCCTGTGCATATGGTGGAAGTCATCAACAAGCTGTCCCGCGTGCAGCGCCAGATGCTTCAGGACCTCGGCCGCGAACCTACGCCGGACGAACTGGCCCGCGAGCTCGACATGCCGGTCGAGAAGGTGCAGGAAGTGCAGAAGTACGGGCGTGAGCCGATTTCCCTGCACACGCCGCTGGGCGAGGATGGCGATTCCGAGTTCGGTGATCTGATCGAAGACACCGACGCCATCGCACCGTCCGATGCCGTCGCCTTCTCGCTGTTGCAGGAGCAGTTCAAGCAGGTGCTTGAAACGCTGTCTCCGCGTGAAGCTGGCGTCATCAAGATGCGCTACGGTTTGGAGGACGGCCAGCCGAAGACGCTGGATGATATCGGACGTGTGTATGGCGTGACGCGCGAACGTATCCGCCAAATCGAATCGAAGACCATGTCCAAGCTGCGCCATCCGTCCCGTTCGCAGACGCTGCGCGACTTCCTGGACCAGTGATAGTAATCAGACGCGAGTAAATGAAGTCGAGAAACCGGCATGAACGCAGGGTTTCTCGACTTCATGTCTTGTAAGGCGACAATTGAAAGGGAACATGGCTAAGGATAATTACGGTGCTGAGAGTCTTACCGTGCTCGAAGGCTTGGATGCGGTGCGCAAACGTCCGGGCATGTACATCGGCACGACCGACAGCCAGGGCCTGATGCACTGCCTGTGGGAGATCATCGACAATGCCGTCGATGAGGCTCTTGCGGGAGCCTGCAACCACATCATCGTGACCTTGCATGACGATGGTTCCGTTGAAGTGGCGGACAATGGCCGAGGCATTCCGGTGGACGTGGAGCCGAAAACCAAGCTCACCGGCGTGGAAGTGGTGCTGACCAAGCTGCATGCCGGCGCCAAATTCGGCAATTCCTCGTATGGCGCTTCCGGCGGTCTGCATGGTGTCGGCTCATCCGTTGTGAACGCATTGAGCTCCCGTCTCGACGTGGAAGTGGATCGTGACGGCAAAACCCACCACATGGCTTTCCATCAGGGCCACCCCGGAGTGTATTCCGACGTTGATCCGGAACACCCGTCTCCCGATTCGCCATTCAAGAAGACGCGCAAGAATCGTCCCACCGAACTTGAGATCATCGGCAAAGTCAGTCCGAAGACCACGGGTACCCGCATCCGCTATTGGGCGGATCCGGAGATTTTCAACGACACCGCTGAATTCAGCTATGACCAGCTCATCGACCGTGTACGGCAGACCAGTTTCCTGGTGCCAGGGCTGAAAATCACCGTCATCGACGAGAACATTCCCGAAACCGGCGACGAGTCCATTGACGAAATGCTGGAAGTCGATGACAATGTCATCGAACAGGTGACGGAAGAGAACACGTCCGCTGAAACGGATGATATCGGAACCTCTGCCGACATACTGCAGGAGGATTCAGCCGAAGCTGATGAGTCAGCCGAATCGCAAGAAAACGATGCTGCCACGCAATCGCAGGAAACCGTTTCCCAGCCCGTGCAGCCGAAATATCCGCATGCGCGCGTCGAAGAATTCTGCCATACCGGAGGCGTGAAGGATTTCGTCGACTTCCTGTCCAAAGGCGAAGCGGTCTCCGATATTTGGCGCATCGCCGGCGAGGACACGTATGTTGAAGAAACGCAGGCGGTCGGAGACGATGGTGAACTGCATGCGCAGAAGGTGACGCGTGATTGCGCAGTCGATATCGCCATGCGATGGACCAACGGCTACGACACCACCATGCGCAGCTTCGTCAACGTGGTGGAGACGCCCGGCGGCGGCATGCACGTGGACGGCTTCCTCCAAGGCATCACCAAGCAGGTGCGCAAGGCCATCGAGGACAACGCGCGCAAACTCAAGGTGAATCTCAAGGATTCCCATATGAAGGTGGAACGTGACGACATTCTCGCCGGTCTGGTGGCCGTTGTCACCGTCCGCATCGCCGAACCGCAGTTCCAAGGCCAGACCAAGGACGTGCTCGGCACCGCGCAAGTCAAGCCGATCGTCTCCAGAATGACCGATAAGCAGTTCGGTGAGATGATTACCGGCTCCAAACGCGGTTACAAGGAACAGTCCGGCCGCGTGCTGGAGAAAATCGTCGGCGAAATGCATGCCCGCGTGCAGGCGCGCAAGACCAAGGAAGTCACACGCCGTAAGAACGCGCTTGAATCCGCGTCCATGCCGCCGAAACTGTCCGACTGCCAGCCCGGCAATGACGATGTGGCCGAACTGTTCATCGTCGAGGGTGATTCCGCATTGGGCACAGCCAAGGCCGCCCGTAATTCCGGTTTCCAAGCGTTGCTGCCGATTCGAGGCAAAATCCTCAACGTGCAGAAGGCATCGCTCGCGCAGATGCTGTCCAACAAGGAATGCGCAGCCATCATCCAGGTGGTCGGCGCAGGATCCGGCGCAAGCTTCGACATCGAACAGGCCCGATACAACAAGATCATCATGATGACCGATGCCGATGTGGATGGCTCCCACATCTGCACCCTGATGCTCACCTTCTTCTTCCGCTATATGCGCCCGCTCATCGAGCAGGGCCATGTGTATGTGGCCCAGCCGCCCCTGTTCAAGGTGCAGAAGGGCAACACCA
>ENA-OOZN01001852-OOZN01001852.1-human-gut-metagenome-genome-assembly--contig:-NODE-1852-length-12634-cov-5.420542_pt1 | contig 12634 bp, 9 predicted proteins | sample MGYA00241187_ERZ501397 | MGnify/ENA primary metagenome ERZ501397 (study PRJEB25962, sample SAMEA2042921) | human gut metagenome | biome: human gut; feature: human-associated habitat; material: faeces... | reverse complement strand
GGGCGAGGGTCCACCCGTTCCCATCCCGAACACGGAAGTTAAGCTCGCTTCTGCCGACAATACTTGGCTGGAGGCGGCCCGGAAAGATAGGTAGCGCCAACATGAAAGAAGACACTCTTTTGAGTGTCTTCTTTTTATATTTACAGCCGACGTAACGGCTGCACGGAAAGCAATCCGCATCTGAAAGAAAGACTTGTATAAGAAAAATCGGGGATTGTCCGTTATGCGGCGCTGAATGCCGTTTCTCCGCTGTCAGATCTGCGGAAAATTTTATTGAAAAGGACGGCCTGATGTTCCATGACGAAAATTCATGGGGAATACAGTTCCCACTATATTCACAACAAATAGGCCCAAAAGAGAACGCCTTCCGGTGTTTGCAGCGCGGCAGGATGCATGCAAAAGCGCCGCGATGCGGCGATTTTCACAGCAAAATCCCGTTTTTTGATCGAAAAACGCGAATTCCCTTGCCTTTGCCGGAAAGTTGTGCTATGCTAAAAAATAGTTAAGGGAGCAGAGGAACATCCGCGCCGCCTCTGCATATACGGAATATCATTCCGCCCCGCGCGCGGATTACGGGCAAACCCGCCGAAAGGCGGCGACGCAAAGCCAGATGGGTCTAACGCCGTTCTTCAAGCGAAGAACACGCTATGACAGCTGGTTACGATCATAAGGGGGAGGCGTACGCGCGCTGACCCGACCGCCGCCTGCTTCTGGCCCGTGCCAGAAGAGGCGGATTTTTTTGCCTCAATGCCGGTAAATTATGGTAAACCCAGCCCGCAGAAGCGGGTAAAAAATAGAGTAACTTTAGTAGGAATTGAAGATGAAGCGTCATTTTTTTGCATTGTTAATGTCTTTAGCGATGATGATATCACTGCTGCCTGTAACGGCGACAGCGAAAAATGAGACGCAGGAGAACGAGGTAGCGGCGCAGGCGGCAGAGACGCCTGTCGAGCCCGCGACATCCGGCGACTGCGGTGCGACGGAGAACGACCACGTCAAGTGGAGCTTTGATAGCCGCACGGGTGTGCTGACGATCTCCGGCACGGGCGCGATGGCGGATTATAAAATCCTTAAAGAAGATGGTGTAATGCATACGAGTGCTGGATGGAAAGATTTTGATGAGGATATTACCGCTGTTGTGATTGATCGCGGTGTAACATCCATTGGTTCCTATGCATTTTTCCGCTGTACGAATCTTGAATCCGTTTCTATTCTGGAAGGAGTTGAGTCGATTGGTGATCGCGCGTTCTGGAATGATTTTGCGCTAAAGGGAATTACGATTCCAGCCAGCGTGAAGAAAATCGGCAATACAACTGATAACAGCAGAGAAGTATTCTATCAGTGCTATGCCTTGGAAAATATCTCTGTTTCCAACGGAAATACTGCGTATAAGTCTGTGGACGGCGTGCTGTACACTGCTGATGGGACGACGCTGATTCAGTATCCGCAGAATAAGACGGATAAGGCTTACAAGATGATTGATGAAGCGACAAAAATTGATTTTCTCGCTTTTAACTACACACAGAACTTGTAAACGATCGACTTCAACAACGTAACAGCGTTTGCGGATAAAGCCGTTTATGGAAATCAGGCGTTGCAGGAGATCGTCTTGAAGAATGCGGCAAGTCTGGGCAATCAAGCGTTTTCTGGCAATAAAGAGGTAACGAGCGTACTTTTGGAAAAAGCACCGACCACTGTAGGCGAAAGTGTTTTCAGTAGCTGTACAAGTCTGACAAATGTGACACTACCGGACGATATGAAGGAATTGCAGGACGGTATGTTCGCATTTTGCACTGCGCTGAAAACGCTGAAATTTCCTGCGCAATTAAAAAGCATTGGTGACTCTTGCTTTGACGCGGCTGGTTTGGCAGGGGATTTGGTTATCCCTGAAAGTGTAAAGAATATTGGTTTTGTCGCTTTCAGAAATTGCCATGGACTTACAAGCATTACAGTAGAAGGAAAACCTACCTTTAGTGAGGAGGATAAAACTTATGCTTTCCAGTACTGCAACAATTTGCTTTGGATGAAGGCGAGCTTCAACATTACAAATTACTTCGGCGGACTGGGAACTGCGGATGAATATCAGGGTTTTGAGAAACAGAACTCTGCGTGGTTCACATCGGAAGGAACGCAGGTTTTCAGCAGCACGGACATTAACAAAGAGACGGTTTTTTATCGTTGGTTCGTAAAGAAGATTCCGCTGAATGTGAATGATGGCCAAAACGAAGGGAACGTTACAGAAGTTTACGCATTTTTTGCTCCGGCATTAGAGAGCGGGAAAACGATTCCTCTTCCCAAGACTTATTATGTTGAAAAGACAAATTACATCAATACAGTAAATAACGCAGATTTTACTCGCGAAGGCTACACCTTCAAGGAGTGGACCGGCGACGTTGCTGGCGAGAAGCCTTATGAGATCGGTAAGCACATCTACAATTACATGCCTGATGCCATCTATGCGCAGTGGAGCAAGGTGATTGATGAAGATACCTACTTCGTTTCTCCCGTTATCGCCGACCAGACTTACACCGGTTCTGCTCTGGAACCCGCCGTCAAGGTCACCAAGAATGGTGAAGTAATTAGTGATACTGAATATTCTGTCAAATACAGCAGCAATACCAACGTCGGCACAGCTACCGCCACGGTCAAGGTGGGCGATACCGTTATCGGCACGGCCACGTTCAACATCGTCAAGGCCACTCCCACCGTCAGCATCACCGCTGAACCGGCTTCGCTTGTCGGCGGCGGCAAGGTCACGCTGACCGTGACGGGCGTGCCCGAAGAGGGCAATGTGACTGTGACGTGCGACAACGGCATCACCGTCGATAGCGAGAATGGCACATATTCCGCTGTCCTGCCCAACCGCACAGTGTCTTATACCTTTACGGCCAATTATGACGAAAGCACGAACTACACGGCGACTTCTGCCAAGTGTGAGGTTTCCGTCACCCGCCGTTACAGCAGCCCGTCCACGCCCGTTACCCCCGAGCCCGAGCCGACGCCGGAGGAGACCGTCAAGTTCGCCGACGTTTCGACCTCTGCCTACTACTATGACGCGGTGAAGTGGGCCGTTGAAAACGGCGTCACCGATGGCCTGAGCGCGACGACGTTCGGCCCCTACGAGTCCTACACGCGCGCGCAGATCGTGACGTTCCTATGGCGCGCTGCCGGCAGCCCCGAGCCGGAGACGGTGAGCAGCTTCTCTGATGTTCCTGCGAGCGCTTACTATGCCAAGGCGGTCGATTGGGCGGTCGAGAACGGGATCACGAACGGCTTGACCGAGACGACCTTTGCTCCCGACGCGACCTGCACGCGCGGCCAGAGCGTGACGTTCCTGTACCGTGCGCTCAAGGGCACCGCGAGCGGCAGTGCGAACTTCACCGACGTGAAGTCCGACGCGTTCTACGCTGATGCGATTAACTGGGCGGTTGCGAATAACGTGACGAACGGTACTTCCAACACGACGTTCAGCCCCAACGCGGACTGCACCCGCGCGGAGATCGTGACGTTCCTCTATCGCGCCTATCAGGGCAAGTAAATCCAACTGAAAAAGCGGCGGTTCATCAGAACCGCTGCTTTTTTGTGCCGCATTGACAAGCGCTCCCGCCCTCGGTATACTATGACCAAAAGCAAGACGGCAGTCAAAAATGCAGACAAGTTTGAGACATCGAACTCGAAAAGGGGAGAGCAAATGAAGTATCTTGGAAAGCCTGCGGGCATGTGGGCGCTGTTTGCCGGATCGTTTGAAAAGCACCTGACGGTCGAATTCGACCTGACCGCGGAGCAGGCGAAGGACGTTGCGGTGCGCGCTAAAAAGAAATATCGCGAGATCATCGCGAAGCTGCCGGAATTTGACAAGTGCGACCGCTTCGAAATGAACATCGTCAACTGCGCGATGCTCGCCGCGTTTATCCTGTGCATGCCGCAGCGGCCGGACATCAAAACGCTGACGGACTACTACGCCGCGGCGATGATGACGCCTACGATGAAGGCTTTCTGCCGCGCGAGCGGAAAGAAAAAGTTCACGCCCAAGGACATCGAGGGCATGAAGGCGACGGCGAAGCTGCGCGCGGGCGACCGCAACCCCTATTCGTGGAACATGGACTTTTTCGAGTACGAGGACGGCAGCGGCTACGAGGCGCGCTTCACGACCTGCGGCATCTGCACGCTGATGCAGGTGTTGGGGCTCTACGATCTGACGCCCGCGCTGTGCCATCTCGACTACACGATAAGCGACGCGGGCGGCGCGTCGGATTTCGTGCGCGAGTACACGCTCGCCTCCGGCGGCCCCTACTGCGACTGCGGGTATCACAAAAAGCAGTGAAAAAACAAAAAGGATGCATCTTTCGATGCATCCTTTTTCCTTTATGTAGGGGAATCAATCCTCGTTGTAGGCATCCGAGGCCTTGATGCGCTGGTACATGTCCTGCATCTGGCGGTCGATCTCAGCGATCTTGCCCGCGCATTCGAACATCTCCTCGTTGATGCCCTCGGGCAGCTTTGTTTTGTCGACCTTGTAGCGGATATCGTGCTCAAGGCTCGCCCAGAAGTCCATGGCGATCGTGCGCAGCTGGATCTCCGCCACGACGTATTCCGTCCGGTCGGAGAGGTAGACGGGCACCTTGATGTCCATGTGCAGCGAGCGGTAGCCGTTGTAGTTCGGCGTCTGAATGTAGTCCTGCTTTTTGACGATCTCCACATCCGTCTGCCGCGCCAGCATCTCGCCCACGCGGTAGACATCGTCGATGTAGCTGCAAACGACGCGCACGCCCGCGATGTCGTTGATGTTTTTTCGCGCGGACTCGATCGAGAGCGGCAGGCCGCGCTTGATGAGCTTGGCGACGATGCTCGATTGCGATTTGACGCGCCCGTCGATGTGGTGGATGGGGTTTCGCGCGTAGAGGACGTTGAACTCGCTGTTGAGGATGTTGAATTTCAGCGTGAGCTGCCGAACCGCCGCGTCATAGAGATTCTGCATGACAAGAAAGTCATGCGGATCTTCGCAGAGTGCGGCGCCGTTCCCCGTTCGATTCATTCTGAGCCTTCCTTTCCATCGGAAGCGTCAACGCCCGCCCGATGTGCTTTTGTTTCTTTCAGTATAGCAGACGATCACCGCCGCGCCAAGGGGAGAAATGTTGATTTTCCGCAAAAGTCTGCGCGAAAAAAGCAGCGGGCAGGAGAAACTACCAAGCGACGGGCAAAAGAACTTGCAATGCAGGGCAAGCCATTCTATAATTAACCTGAAAGGATATGCACAGCGTTCGGCACTTCCGCTCCGGTGGCAGAGCGAACGCGCGGAAGGTGCAGAAAAGAACAATGGATAAAAAAGGAAAACAGCAATTTCTTCTGGTCGCGTTCGGCGTGGCGCTCTATGCCGCGCTGATGAATCTCAACGAAGTCGCGGCGTTTCTCACGAGGCTCGCTACCCTCTTCACGCCGGTGATCATAGGGTTATTGATGGCGTTTGTCCTCAGTGTGCCGATGCAGGGCATCGCAGGACGTTTGACGCGCCTGATGCCAAAGGCAAAGGAAAAACACATTGACCTTCTCAGCCTGCTGCTGACGCTTTTGTGCGTGGTCATCGTCGTGGTACTGCTGTGCGTTCTGGCGCTGCCGCAGCTTGCCGCGTCACTCAAGAGCATCGGCACACTGGTCAGGGAGAACTGGCCGGACTGGGCGCGCCTTCTCTCGGATCACGGCGTGGATACAAGCGAGCTCACCGATCGCATCGCCGCGCTCGATTGGAAAACGGTGCTGGAAAAGGCGCTCACCGGCGCCGGCGCGCTGATCGACTCGGTGGTGGATCTTGCCGGTACCACAGTCTCGGCGGTGGCCAACGTCACCTTTGCCATCGTCATCATGTTTTATGTGCTGCTCGACCGGCGCAGCCTTGCTAAACAGAGCCGCAGACTCCTCTACGCCAACCTGAGCGAGCGAAAGGCCAATCAGGTCTGCCGCATCGCGCGCCTGACGCACACCACCTACGCCCGTTTCCTGTCCGGGCAGTGCGTGGAGGTCGTGATCCTCGGCACGATGATCTTTCTCGCGTTCTCCCTGTGCGGCATTCCCTACGCGGGGCTGACCGCCGCGCTGACGGCGGCCTTCGCCTTTGTTCCCTACATCGGCGCGCTGGCCTCCTGCGCAATCGGCGTGCTGCTGACGCTGCTTGCCCAGCCGGAGAAGGCGCTGCTGTGCCTGATCGTCTATCAGGCGGTGCAGTTCACGGAAAATCAGTTCATCTACCCGCATGTGGTTGGCAGCAGCGTGGGGCTTGCGCCGCTGTGGACGCTCCTTGCGGCATTGCTTGGCGGCAAGCTCTTCGGCCTTGTCGGTATTGTGTTTTTCATTCCCCTCACGGCGGTAGTACTCCAGCTCGTACATGAGCACACCGCACAGCAGCTTTCGGAAAAGAAACTCGACCGCGAGGATCTGATCGAATAACAAAAAAGGACGACAGCTATTTTTAGCTGTCGTCCTTTTTTGTGCGATCACGACTGCGCCATGCGCTCGAGGAGCTGGAAGGCCTCTTCGAGCTTGGGGTCGATATGGTCGGTCTGCAAAGCCTCGCGCACGCAGCCTTCGATGTGCGCGCGCATGATCTGCTGGTTGGCGCTTTTGAGGAGCGACTGCGTGGCGAGAAGCTGGTTGGAGATGTCCACGCAGTAGCGGTCGTCGTCGATCATCTGCAAAATGCCGTCGAGCTGGCCGCGGGCAATTTTCAGCTTGCGGCGGACGGAATCACGATCGGCTCTCATGGCCTTAGCGGATGGAGACGGCCTGATAGCCCGCCTCATCCACGGCAGCCTTGAGCGCCGCGTCGGTCACGCTACCGTCCACGCTGACAGTGGCGGACTTGCTCTCAAGGTCGACCTTTGCCTCCTTCACGCCGGGGACGGCGGAAAGCGCCTGCTGAACGTGATTCACGCAATGCATGCAGGCCATGCCCTCAATGCTGATGACTTTTTCCATGTTTGTTTCTCCTTTTTCATTACTTGCCATAATTTCCTTGCTTGCTATCTCCACTCCGCGATCCGACGGAGAAGAAACCGTTTTCGGTGCTGCCTCCGTGTGCTTGGCCTTGAACCAGCGCAGGCGCAGCGCATTGCTCACCACAAACACCGAGCTGAAGCTCATCGCGAGCGCGCCGAGCATCGGGTTCATCTTGAGCTGGAAGGCGGGGTAGAACACGCCCGCCGCGATGGGAATGCCGATGGCGTTGTAGAAGAACGCCCAGAAGAGGTTTTCCTTGATGTTGCGGATGACCGCGCGGCTCAACTGCACGGCGGTCGAGACGTCGAGAAGGTCACTGCGCATCAGCACAATATCCGCCGACTCGATGGCGACGTCCGTACCGGCACCGATGGCAATGCCGACGTCTGCGCGCGCAAGGGCGGGCGCATCGTTGATGCCGTCACCGACCATGGCGACCTTCTTGCCGCCCTCCTGTAAGCGGCGGATCTCGCGTTCCTTATCCTGCGGCAGCACCTCGGCCACGACGCGGTCCACGCCGACCTGACGGCGGATGGCCTCGGCGGTCTTGGCGTTGTCGCCCGTGAGCATGACGACTTCAATGTCCATGCTCGAGAGCTCGGCGATGGCCTGCGCACTCGTGGGCTTGACGATGTCGGCCACGGCAATAAGGCCGATGAGCTTGCCGTCGAGAGCGAAGTAGAGCGGCGTCTTGCCGTCCTCAGCCAGCGCTTCGCCTTGTGCGAGCAGCGCGCTGCCCTCAATGTGGTTGGCCTCCATCATGCGGCGGTTGCCGGCAAGGCAGAGCTTGCCCTCGACCTCGCCGCGGATGCCCTGACCGGGGATCTGCTCAAATTTGTCGACGGACAGGAACGTGAGCGATTCCTTCTCCGCCTCGGCCACGATGGCCTCGGAAAGCGGATGCTCGGAGAGCTTTTCGAGCGACGCGGCGACGGAGAGAAGTTTGTCCCTGCCGATGCCGCCGTCGACGACGTCGGTGACGACGGGCTTGCCCTGCGTGATGGTGCCGGTCTTGTCGAGCACGACGGTGTTGACGCTGTGCGTCGTCTCAAGCGCTTCGGCAGACTTGATGAGGATGCCGTTCACCGCGCCGCGGCCCGTGCCGACCATGATGGCCGTCGGCGTGGCGAGACCCAGCGCGCAGGGGCAGCTGATGACGAGAACGGAAATACCAATGGACAGCGCAAATTCCACGCTGTGGCCCGTCAGCAGCCACGCTGCCGTTGCGATGACGGCGATCGTGATGACGACGGGGACGAACACGCCGCTGACCTTATCGGCGAGCTTGGCGATGGGCGCTTTGGAGCTCGTGGCCTCGTCCACAAGGCGTACGATCTGGGAAAGGGCGGTATCGTCGCCGACTTTGGTCGCGCGCATCTTGAAATAGCCGGATTTGTTGATGGTCGCGCCGATGACGCTGTCTCCCGCCTGCTTTTCGACGGGGATGCTCTCGCCCGTCAGCGCGGATTCGTCGACCGAGGACGTTCCCTCGAGCACGACGCCGTCGACGGGGACGCTCTCGCCCGCCTTGACGATCAGCACGTCGCCGAGTTGGACCTCCTCGACGGGGATGACGCTCTCGACGCCGTTGCGCTCGACCGTCGCGGTCTTGGGCGCAAGGTCCATGAGCTTTGTGATGGCATCAGAGGTCTTGCCCTTGGCGCGGGCCTCCATGGTCTTGCCCATGGTGATGAGCGTCAGGATCGTGCCTGCGGACTCGAAGTACAGCTCCATCATATAGGTGTGCACCGTGTCCATGTCCATCTGGCCAAAGCCGATGCCGATCTTATAGATGGCGTAGATGCCGTACACGATGGCGGCGCTGGAGCCCAGTGCGATCAGCGAATCCATGTTCGGCGAGCGCTGCCACAGCGTCTTGAAGCCGACGATATAGTACTGGCGGTTGATATAGACGATGGGCAGCAGCAGCAAAAACTGCGTGAATGCGAACGTCATCGCATTTTCCATGCCGAGGAAGCACGCGGGCAGCGGCCAGCCCATCATGTGGCCCATCGAGAGATAGAACAGCGGGATGGTGAAGATGAGCGAGAGGGCGAGACGTTTTTTCATGTCGCTGTACGCCTTCTGTGCGGCGCTGGCGCCGCCGGTCTCGGCAGTCTGCGCGGCGGGGGCGCTGCCGGGCTTTGCATACAGAGACGCACCGTAGCCCGCCTTTTCGACCGCGGCGATGATCTGCGCGGACGAAAGCTGGGATTCGTCGTATTCGACGACCATGCTGTTTTTCAGCAGGTTGACCGCGACCTGCTGCGCGCCGGGCTGCTTGGCGACAGCCTTTTCCACGCGGCTGGAGCAGGCGGCGCAGCTCATGCCGGTCACGTCATAGGTTTCCTTTTTCAATTTGATTTCTCCTTCGTGACAAATACAATACCCGCGTGTGGTATTTTTGATTTACCAACAGTATAGGTCGGAAATTGGAGGATTGTCAAGACCTCTTTTCGAGAAATTTCCGTTTGGGCGAAAGTTGCGGCGTTTCGGTCGGGAAAACTTACCGCCGCCGCGCCGCTGGACAGCTTGCATCCCTTATGATAAACTGACGGCATGAGTTTTATGATAAGCAGGTGAAAAATGAAGCAAAAACATATCTTGAAATGGCTGGGCATCGCGCTGGGCGCGTACCTTTTATACGCCGTGCTGACGGCCGTTTTTGTTCCACTGCCACAGAAAGAGGCGGCGGGGGAGCTGTGGAGCCAGTATGAAGCCCGATTGAGCGAGGACGCATCGCAGGAGCGCGTGAGGAGCATCGAGGATACGGACAGTGCGCTGCTCTGGCGCTTGCAGCTCATCGAGAGTGCGGAAAGGGAGGTCATCTTCTCGACCTTTGACCTGCGCGCGGACGGCAGCGGACAGGATTTGATGGCCGCGCTCTATGGCGCGGCGCAGCGCGGCGTGCGGGTGCGCGTCATCGTCGACGGGCTGAACGGTTTTCTGCATCTGCAAAACAGCGGCGTTCTCCGCGCCCTCGCGGCGGAGGAGAATGTGGAGGTGCGCTTTTATGATCCCATCGACCTGCTGCGCCCGTGGAAGCTCAACTACCGTCTGCACGACAAGTATCTGATCGCCGACGGGAGCAAATACATCCTCGGCGGAAGAAATTCGAACGATTTGTTCCTCGGCTCATATCAGGAGAACCAGAACATCGACCGCGACGTGCTCGTCGTGTCGGACGTGGGAGAGGGCAGCTCGGTCTCCCAGCTTTTGACGTATTTTGAAAGCGTCTGGTCGCAGCCGGAGAATAAAACCATCACAGGCAAGACGTCCTCGCAGACCGACGCGCTGCAGGAGCGCTACGCGGCGCTATGCGCGGTGCATGGAAAAGAGCTTGCCGCCGTCGACTGGGAGGTGGAGACCGCGGCGGTCACGCATGTGAGCCTTCTCAGCGGCTCGCCACGCGCGGAGGCGAAAGCGCCTGAGCTGTGGGACGCGCTTGTCCGCCTGATGGCGCAGGGCGATAACGTCCTGCTGCAAACGCCGTACATCATCTGCAACGACAAAATGTATAACGATTTGGAAGCACTTGCCGAGACGCGGCAGCTGCGCGTGCTGACGAATGCCGTTGAAAACGGCGCGAACCCGAGCGGCTGCTCGGACTACTTACGCGAAAAGCAAAATATTTTATCGCGCGGCGTCGACGTGTACGAGGTCGTCTGCGGCCAGTCGCTGCACACGAAGACGATTTTGATCGGGGATGATCTGAGCATCGTCGGCTCGTTCAACGCCGACATGCGCAGCGCATATCTCGACACGGAGCTGATGCTCGTCATCGAGAGCGAGGAGGTCAATGCCGCGCTGCGGCAGGAGAGCGTACAGTACATCGACCAGAGCCGCCTCGCCCTGCACGACGGCGGCACGGAATACGGCGCGCGGTTTGAAGAAATGACGCTGCCTTGGGCAAAGCGCGCGCTGTATACGATTCTGAGCGTTTTCCAGCGCCCGATCCGCCATCTGCTGTAACGAAAAGTGCGGCATAGCGGAAAATGAGGGAAAGGAATACGGATTTTGCCCGTATTTCCGTTTTTTCACCTTGCAAAAGACGTTCGGGTTTGCTATGATAAAAAATACGTATGGATACGTTCCGCTTTTTGTGGAGACAGAGGATAAGAAAGGAAGATCGTTATGATTTACACGACCGAAGTGCAGCATATGTGCCCCGTTGCGAAGGGCGCATATCACGGTCCGGCCCCGATCCCCGAAGAGGGCAAGTGGGTCCAGGCCAAGCAGATCGCCGATATTTCCGGCTTCACCCACGGCATCGGCTGGTGCGCGCCCCAGCAGGGCGCCTGCAAGCTGACGCTCAACGTCAAGGAGGGCGTCATTCAGGAGGCTCTGATCGAGACCATCGGCTGCTCGGGCATGACCCATTCTGCTGCCATGGCTTCCGAGATCCTGATCGGCAAGACCATTCTTGAAGCGCTCAACACCGACCTGGTGTGCGACGCCATCAACACCGCCATGCGCGAGCTGTTCCTGCAGATCGTCTACGGCCGCACCCAGTCCGCCTTCTCTGAGGACGGCCTTGCTGTCGGCGCGTCCCTCGAGGACCTCGGCAAGGGCCTTCGCTCCCAGGTCGGCACGATGTTCGCCACCGCCGAAAAGGGCCCCCGTTACCTCGAGATGGCCGAGGGCTACTGCTCCCGCGTCGCGCTCAACAAGGAAAACGAGATCGTCGGCTACGAGTTCATCAACCTCGGCAAGATGATGGACTTCATCAAAAAGGGTATCGATGCGAACGAAGCGCTCGAAAAGGCCAAGGGTCACTATGGTCAGTGGGACAACGCTGCCAAGTACATCGACCCGCGTCAGGAATAAGGAAGGGAGGACGAAACAATGGCTTTATTTGAAAACTACGAGAGAAGAATCGACAAGATCAACGGCGTCCTCGCTCAGTACGGTATCTCTTCCGTCGAAGAGTGCCGCGAGATCTGCAAGGCCAAGGGCTTTGACCCGTATGAGATCGTCAAGGGCATCCAGCCCATCTGCTTTGAAAACGCCTGCTGGGCGTACACCGTCGGCGCGGCCATCGCCATCAAGTCCGGCGTGAAGTCCGCGGCCGAAGCCGCCAAGATGATCGGTGTCGGCCTGCAGTCCTTCTGCATCGACGGCTCCGTCGCCGAGGACCGCAAGGTCGGTCTGGGCCACGGCAACCTCGGCGCGATGCTGCTGTCCGACGAGTCGAAGTGCTTTGCCTTCCTCGCCGGTCACGAGTCCTTCGCCGCCGCTGAGGGCGCGATCGGCATCGTCCGCAACGCCAACAAGGCCCGCAAGGAGCCCCTGCGCGTCATCCTGAACGGTCTCGGCAAGGACGCCGCTCAGATCATCTCCCGCATCAACGGCTTCACCTATGTTCAGACCCAGTTCGACTACTTCACCGGCAAGCTAAACATCGTGCGCGAGATCCGCTACAGCGAGACCGAGCGCGCCGACGTGCGCTGCTACGGCGCTGACGATGTCCGCGAGGGCGTGGCCATCATGCATTCCGAGGGTGTGGACGTCTCCATCACCGGTAACTCCACCAACCCGACCCGCTTCCAGCACCCCGTCGCCGGCACCTACAAGAAAGAGTGCATCGAGCAGGGCAAGAAGTACTTCTCCGTCGCTTCCGGCGGCGGCACGGGCCGTACCCTGC
>ENA-OOZN01001851-OOZN01001851.1-human-gut-metagenome-genome-assembly--contig:-NODE-1851-length-12635-cov-1.705803_pt1 | contig 12635 bp, 10 predicted proteins | sample MGYA00241187_ERZ501397 | MGnify/ENA primary metagenome ERZ501397 (study PRJEB25962, sample SAMEA2042921) | human gut metagenome | biome: human gut; feature: human-associated habitat; material: faeces... | reverse complement strand
TAAGCTCATTATCAGAAATAGTCCTCAATTTGCGACGAATTCGCAAATTGAGGGGATGGTCTTGACAGGTATTGGAAAATCACCTTACCAAAATAGTCGGTAGGACTATTTGCGCGCCCAGGAGATCGAGGATAGATCGGAGGCGCTTTAAAAACCCTGAAATTGAGTCGGGTGTTGAAGGATTTACGTATCGGTCGAGAGCTGTGACCGCTTAAATTTTTTGCTTCCTTCGACCGTCCGTTTCAGGTTAATTCGTTAAAGACAGGCGGAATTTTACACGAGCAGTTTTGCGGTGCATTTTTTCCGCTTTTGTTTTTTCGATCGTTTGATGCGTAGTCATCATAAGGTGGAACATGGCAACAGCCAAAAAAACAACTAAGAAGACAACTACGAATGTCGGTGCTGATACTGTAGAAACAGTAGAAGCTGCCGAAACCACAGCGAAAAAAACAACCGCTGCTAAAAAAACAACTACTGCAAAGAGAACTCGTACTCCGAAAGCAGCTGCTCAAGAAACTGCTGCTGAAGTAGCGGCAGAACCGGTTAAGAAAACGACGAGAAAGACCTCAGCAGCTAAAGCCACTAAAGCTGCAGCCGAAGAAACTCCTGCAAAGACAACAGCAAAAAAAACAGCACGAAAGACAACTGCTAAATCTGCCGCGGCTGACGATGCTGCTGATGAAGCCGTGGCCGAAAAAGCTCCTGCAAAGAAAACAGCAGCTAAAAAGACCACAGCAAAAGCAAAACCTGAAGCTAAGCGCGGCCGTCCCGGCAGAAAGGCAAAAGTCGAGACAACCGAGGATGACCTCGTCGGTGACAGCGATGATGATTCCATCGATGAAGAAGTCGCAATCGCTGAATTTTATGTTCCGCCGGCTTCTGTTCGCGGAAAAGGCAAAGCTCGTGACAAGGCAATGAAAGAGGCCTTGAACCGCAGCTATGCTCATCATGAGGAAGACGATAAAGAAACTCGTTTGAACAAGCTCAAGGCGTTAATTCGCATGGGTAAGGAAAGAGGCTATCTGACTTACTCTGAAGTTAACGACCACATGCCGGAAAACATCGTCGATCCGGATCAGATCGATCAGATCATTTCGACATTGGCTGACTTGGGTATTCAGGTCTACGAACAGGCTCCGACCGCTGACGATTTGCTCATCGGCGACTCTGTTCCGACAGCCAGCGACGACGCTGCTGAAGAAGAAGCAGAAGCCGCTTTGGCCACCGTTGACAGCGAATTCGGTCGTACAACTGACCCTGTCAGAATGTACATGAGAGAAATGGGCTCCGTTGAGCTTCTGACTCGTGAAGGCGAAATTGAAATCGCTAAACGAATTGAAGACGGTCTGAAGCACATGGTTCACGCCATCTCCGGCTGCCCGACGACGATTGTTGCCATTTTGGAAGATGCTGAAAAGGTCAGAAACGGCACGATGCAGATTGACCAGATCGTTGACGGCTTGGTTGACGGTTTGGACGAAGAAGCCAGTGAGCAGGTGGCTGAAGACGACGAAAGCACGGACATCGGTGCCTCCGGTATGACGGCAGGTCAGATTGACGAACTCAAGACTGTCGTTCTTGCCAAACTGGACCACTGCAAAGAGCTTTATCAGGATCTGAAGCATGCCTACGAGGCTGAAGGTTACCGTTCTCCTGCTTTCATTAAGGCTCAGGACGCAATTCAGGAAGAACTGCTTTCTCTGCGCTTTACAGCTAATACGGTCGAACGTCTTTGCACCATGCTGAAAACTCAGCTTGAAGAAGTTCGTAAGTACGAAAGTCGAATTTACGACATCGTCGTCAACCGTGCAAAGATGCCGCGTGAGCTGTTCCTCAAGGAATTCCTTGACAATGAAACGAACCTGGCATGGTCTCAGGCAATTGCTGAGAGCGACAAGCCTTACGCAATCGACGTCAAACGTAAGCTTCCTGAAATTCAGCACCTCCAGCAGCAGCTGCAGAATATTCAGAATGCTGTAACGCTGCCTCTGAAGGATCTGAAGGACGTTTACAACCAGATGGCAACCGGTGAGGCTAAGGCTAGAAAAGCTAAGCGCGAAATGACCGAAGCTAACCTTCGTCTGGTGATTTCTATTGCTAAGAAATACACCAACCGCGGTTTGCAGTTCCTCGATCTGATTCAGGAAGGCAACGTAGGCTTGATGAAAGCTGTTGATAAGTTCGAATATCGCCGCGGATATAAGTTCTCTACTTATGCCACATGGTGGATTCGTCAGGCTATTACGAGATCTATTGCTGACCAGGCCAGAACCATTCGTATTCCGGTTCACATGATTGAAACCATCAACAAGATGAACCGTATTTCTCGCCAAATCCTCCAGGAAACCGGTGTTGAGCCGGATCCAGCAGAGTTGGCTGAGAAAATGGATATGCCGGAAGATAAGATCCGTAAGATCCTGAAGATCGCTAAGGAACCGATTTCTATGGAAACCCCGATCGGTGACGACGAGGATTCGCATCTTGGAGATTTCTTGGAGGACTTCGGAACTGTTGCTCCTGCGGAAGCCGCTCAGCAGTCCAGTCTTACCGAGATCACTAAGGAAGTTCTGGATTCTCTGACTCCGAGAGAAGCCAAGGTTCTAAGAATGCGTTTCGGCATTGAAATGAGCACCGACCACACGTTGGAGGAGGTCGGCCGTCAGTTCGATGTTACTCGTGAAAGAATTCGTCAGATTGAGGCCAAAGCCCTTCGTAAGCTTCGTCATCCAAGCCGTTCGGATAAGTTGAAGAGCTTCATGGAAGGCGGAAGCAATAACTAAGATTTAAAAACACGAAGTAGGGGCCGGAATTTTCCGGCCTTTGCTTTATCTGGAGCCGGACTGATTAACAGTTTGTTGTGCTATGTAGGTTCTTTTAGAACTCGGAGATGTTTATCTATGTTCGGCTAACTACGGAATTGATATAGAAGAGTTTTTTCTCGTGTCTCACTGGTTCCTGGTTCAAGTCCAGTTGAGGCCACCACCTTCTTAATTCTATTTATGACAACGCCTCAGTCTTTTGAGAAGGAAAGGTTAAAAACGAATCATTAGAAGTTCTGATAGAATTGCACTTCTGCACAATGGTGATCTCTTCATCATTAGGCCCCATAGCTCAGTTGGTTAGAGCAGTCGACTCATAATCGATTGGTCACTGGTTCAAGTCCAGTTGGGGCCACCACCTCATCTATTAAATCCAATTAATTGAAGTCAGGATGGAACAGATTCTGAACCCCGGCCTTCTGTAAACGTTATTATCCTCTTTCAGGTCAGCAGAGCATTTGTCTTTGAAATTAAATGGCTCTGAAATTTTCTAATCCAGGGAACTGTTCTTGAAATGATTCAAAACAGTCTCAGGGTTCTTTGCATATTTTCCCGATAGGAAATCTTTGCTAGAGTTAGTAAGGTGCTCTATGCCTTGTTTAAGTTGAGTTCCCCGCGTAAGCGGGGATGAACCGAGGCAGGGCATAATGCTATGCCCATTAATATTGAGTTCCCCGCGTAAGCGGGGAGGAGCCTCGCTCGGCGTCGGCCTTATTCCCCTGTAAAGAGAGCTCCCGCGTGAAGGAGATGTACCGGTCTCTCAGATGTGAGCAAAAAGAGCCAAAGATTTTTCTAGTAGGTCCAGTCGTAGGCTTAATAGTGAAGATCGTGGCGGAAGTGATCAAAAAAGCAGTCTATGAAAAAATCCTCTCAAAGGACGGAGTTCCGTTAATAAATAACCGCTTTTCTTGTCTTTTATTGTCAACTTGATATTTAGAAATTGTCGGTTATCTCAACCAGTTGCGAAATCTCGAATTTCTTACCCTGCGGACAGGTTCATAACCAAATAAAAAATTAAAGAGAGGTTAACCATCTCTTTTATGTTGAAATTTTCGACTACTTAATGATCCTAATCCTATCAAAATGAAATAGTCAATTTTCTCAAGGATTTCTTCAGGTTGTGAACACCTCAAAAATTTGGAATTTTTATCTAGGTAAAAAATGATTACCCTTTAAGCCGACAACCTAACTTTCAAAATAATGAAAGTTTCTTGCATGTTTTGGATGTAATAAAGTGTAATACGATGTCGTAAGAACAATTACCCTTTTGATTTTATGCGCTACTGGGCAAAATATAGAAAAGACCACATCTCGGGAGTTGGGCGGATTCATTTACTCCCTTGCCACCTACTCGATGTGGCAGCCGTCGGTTATTTGATGGTAACCAATAATTTGTTTGGAGCTGCTGATACTCTCAAACAAGTTGGTCTGGAAGGAGAAAGCGGAGCGCAGTTTTTTGCTTGGCTTCTTAGTTCTCATGACATAGGAAAGTTTGCTTGCTCGTTTCAAAGGGAGGTTTGGGTAGGCGGTCAGGAAGATTGCCGTGAACTTGTCTGCCAGAATTTTAGGCACGATGTTTTGGGTTACGCTTTCTGGAGAGAGATTTTTGAAGAGCCTGAGAAATTAGAAAAAGTTTTGCCAAAGTCCGAGTTGGGTACAGGAAGAAAAGCTGGAATCCTAGACATTTGGATATCTGTTACAACAGGACATCATGGTGTTCCTCCTAAACTGAAAGAAAATCTAAATAATTTCACTTCTCAAAATAAGAAAGACGCATTCCAATATTTAGAAGAGGCATTGAAACTTTTTCCCTTAGCGGAAATCCCAGTTTGTTTTAAACAAAAGGAGGTTAGGCATAGGACTAAGTATTACTCCTGGGTAATCTCCGGATTGGTAGTTCTTTGCGATTGGATCGGCTCTAACGAGAAATTCTTTCAATGGGTTGATGAGGAATTTCCGCTTAAGGTGTATTGGGAAAAGGCTCTGTCAGAAGCTGAACGTGCCTTGGCTATTCTTCCACCTTCACCCAAGGTTTCAGAGTTTCAAAATATCCGATCTCTATTTCCTTATATCCACACACCCTCTCCTCTGCAAGAGGTATCAACGGAAATTCAACTCAACAAAATCGGAGCCCAATTGTTTATTTTGGAAGATTTGACAGGGTCGGGGAAAACAGAGGCTGCATTAACATTGGCTAAGAGACTGATGAGCAGTGGGAGGGCGAATGGGATTTTTTATGCTCTTCCAACCATGGCGACGGCAAATGCTATGTACTCCAGGTTGGTTGATGTTCTGAGTAAATTGTACTTACCCGGCTCAAAACCGAGCCTCATTCTCGCTCATAGCCGCAGCCGGTTAATGGAAGGCTTTACCAGCAAAATATGGGATAACCTGTTAAAAGGTTCCTCAGAGTTTAACAACGAAACTCCTGTTTACGCAGGTTGTGCGAGTTGGTTTGCCGAAAGCAGCAAAAAGGCGCTTTTGGCGGATGTAGGCGTCGGCACGATCGATCAAGCCCTGATGGGTGTCTTGCAGTTTCGGCATAACAACTTAAGGCTTTTGGGGCTGGAGAAAAAGGTATTTATTGTCGACGAGGTTCACGCCTACGACGCGTACATGGGTAAAGAGTTAGAGCAGTTAATTAGTGTCTTGGCTTATTACGGTGCCCCGATAATTCTGCTGTCGGCGACCATGTCTCAGACGCAAAGGACCCAATATTTATCTGCTTTTCAATCTGTCTTGTCAGTCGAACCGTCAAAAGATTCGGATGTTGAGACGTTAAGCTATCCCTTATTTACAAAGGCCGATTCGAACGGTATTGAATCGATACCTGTTCTCTCGAATCGCCCGAGAAATATCGATGTTTCATGGCTCTCCTCAGAGAAACAGTGCATCGAATACATTATCGAGAAGGCATCTTCAGGCAAAAGCGTGGTTTGGATTCGGAATACCATTGATGATGCTCTACGGGCGTTTCGATCATTACTTTCTTCTAAAAAAATTGATCCGGAAAAAATCCTACTTTTCCACAGTAGATTTGCATTTAGCGACAGACAGAGAATCGAAGAGCAGGCGGTGTCAGAACTAGGCAAACGCAGCTCTTCTGAACGAGCGGGGAAAATCGTCATCGCAACTCAGGTCATCGAACAGTCACTGGACATAGATGCTGATGAGTTGATTTCGGACTTGGCTCCGATAGACCTGCTGGTACAAAGGTCAGGCCGTCTGCACCGGCATAATCGAGATGCTTCTGGGAGAGTAAAGGATACTGGAGCGGATGAGAGGGGAACTCCGGTTCTTCATATTTTGGCCCCTAGATGGGCGGAATCTCCCCAACAAGATTGGTATTCGGCAATGTTTCATGCAGGTGCCTACGTTTATCCGAATCATGCGCGACTTTGGTTAACTCAGAAAGTCTTGAGAGAACAAGGAACTATCCAGCTCCCAGATAATGCACGGCTTTTGATTGAATCCGTCTACGGTAATGGCTTAGATATTCCTAGTGGATTACAAGATAGCGCACTCGAAGACCGTGGTAAAGAATACTCCGCTAGGTCAATGGCAAAAAATAATTTAATCGTTTTCTCGGCGGGCTATTCATCGGTGAGCTTCCAGGAAGATCTGAGCTCTGCTGATTGGAATTCAGGCGTTTCGGATGACATTGACGATAGCTATTTCGCGGGTGATGTTTCTACCCGACTGGCATCAGAGTCAGTTAACATATGGCTGGCAAAGAATACGAATGGAAAAATTATCCCCTATTCAGGAGGAGACGGTCCGGAGGCGTGGGAGTCGAGCAGACTATCCGTTCGGAGAGGCTGGTGGGAGAAAAACAAAAATGCCTGCATTGGTCTGTCTGAAGACTGCTTGGAGGACTGGTGCAGAGAACATAAAAAAAATAAGGACTATTCCCTTGTACTCCTCGTCGAGGAGAATTGCGATTTTTATACGGACAGAGAAGGGCTTGTCGGAAACAACAAAAAACAGGAGGAGTAATTGACGCAAATATCACTAATATCAGAGCAATGGATACCGGTCCGAGACAGGAAAGGTGTCGTCAGAAAAATCTCACCTCTTGAAATATTAGACGAAGAGATTGTGGACATTGCGGCTGAGAGGGCCGATTTTCAAACAGCACTGTGGCAGTTTTTAATTGGCCTCATCCAAACAACCCTGGCGCCGGAGGATGAAGACGCGTGGTTTGATATCTGGGAAGAAGGATTAGAAAAAGCGGATCTAGCTAAGGCATTTTCTAAGGTCGGGCCGGCGTTTATTTTTGGTCCCCAGAGCCCTTCATTCATGCAGGATTTTGACCAGCTGGAAGGAGAAGCGGTTCCTCTGGCCGCGCTTCTTCCGGAATCTCCGGGTGAGAACACCATAAAACATAATAAAGACTTTTTTATTAAGCGCGGAGAAAAAAGATTTTGTCCTCATTGTGCAGCAATGGCTCTATTTTCTTTGCAGTTAAATGCTCCCTCTGGAGGACAAGGGTATCGTACCGGCCTTCGCGGAGGCGGTCCGCTTACCACTCTAATTGAACTTCACAGTTACAAAGGCGACCGAAATGTTCCTCTTTGGCGCAAGTTATGGGCCAATGTTATGCCGGAGTTTGAGTCGAATCTGCCCGTACCTAAAGAATTTGATGCGGCGGTTTTTCCTTGGATGGGAAAAACAAGGACCAGCAAAGCTAAAGGGAGCGAGACGACTCCGGAACAAGTTAATCCTCTTCAGGCATACTGGGGAATGCCTCGCCGAGTACGGATCGATTTTGAGGATCTGGAAGAAGGGAGGTGTGATTTTTGCGGAGAGGAAAGTGATCAGCTGCTTTCAAAAATGAAAGTACAAAACTACGGGATCAACTATTCTGGTTGGGTTCATCCCCTGACACCCTACAGATGTAAGTTAAAAACTCCCGGAGAGTTAAATTCCGTAAAGCTTCAGCCGGGCGGCTTGGTTTGGAAGGATTGGCTCGGTTTAAATGAGGAAACAACCCGCAAGGATACAAAAGAAATTCCTGCGCTGGTTGTGGAAACTTTCAAACATCACATTGGTACTGAAACAAAACACGGCCTTTGGGGATTCGGGTACGACTTCGACAACATGAAAGTACGATGCTGGTATGAGCATCATCTTCCCCAATTATTGTCAAAAGAAATGCAGTCTTCCTTACAGGTTGCTCAAGACAAGGCTGCACGGACTCTTCTTGGGCTGAAAAGAGCATTCAGTAAATTAAATCGTGAGTGTTCTTATTTGGACGTTGAGTTTTGGAATCTTACTCAAAATCTGTTTTTAGGTTTGATTAGGGAACTAGACGAGAAAAACTCCGACTCAGAATCACTCAGCGCTTTTATAAAAAACATAAATCGATTTGCACTGAATTTTTTTGATGACAGAACTTTTTCCTCTCAGATGAATCCAAAAGATTACAAAGAGTGTTCGGAAGCAAGAAAAAATTTATTGGCGAGTCTTTATGCCAAATCAAAATCTACTCCTAAGGAGGCGAAATGAGCTTTATTCGAGGAACCGAGTATGCCAATAAGCTGAACAGCTGGCATAACAATTTGGAAGAAGATCGGCAGCAGAGAGCTAGTTTGCGTAGATGCTCTTCGCTGCTGGATGTTTACACATCCTCAGGATTCCGGGATTTGCTATTTAAGTTAAAACCTCTGTGGGAAGGAAAAGCCGCTTGGCGTTTTACGGCTCTGGCTATCATTGCCGGCGTTGTGTCTCATGTATCGGAAAATGATCCCACCCTCTCATTTGCCGAACGGATGGCTCAGAAGAATGGCGGAGCACCCGTAATGAGCGAGCTGCGTTTTCGCCGACTATTAGCAGTCAGAACAGAAGAGGGGTTGTTTAGAGAGTTAAGACGAGCCGTAAAGCTTGCTGATGGCAGACTAAACATAGTTTCGCTGGCAGACGATGTTTTTAGGTGGTGCGCTGATAATCAAATGTTGGCTTTCAACAAAGGTCAAGATATTCGCCCAACAGATTTAATCCAGGTTCGCTGGAGTTTAGATTATTACGGCGCGTCAGATGACAACAATCAAGAGTAATTTTTAAGGAAAGAACAATGTCCAACTTTATTCAACTTCATTTCTTAACAGCCTTTCCCGCGGCTAATCTCAATCGAGACGATACTGGAGCTCCTAAAACTGTGATGTTTGGCGGTGCTACTCGACTTAGAATTTCCTCTCAGAGTCTGAAGCGCGCCTGGCGAACCTCTGAAGTCTTCTCCGAGCAATTGAAAAAACACATCGGAATCAGAACTTGCCGAATTGCCACTGAAGCCGCAAAGATTATGATGGACGGGGGTGTTGATCAGAAAACAGCTGTCAAGTGGGCAGCTGAGATTGCCAACAAACTAGGCAAAGCAAAAAAGGATAAGGATTCCAGTTCACTTGTAAATACAGAAACAGAGCAACTCGTCCATATTAGCCCTGAGGAGATGGAAAAAGTTAGGGTTCTTGCAAAGCGTCTTTCTGAAGAAAAGAGGGAACCAACTGAAGAGGAATTAGCCATCTTCCAAAATAAGAACCATGCTGTGGATATCGCTTTGTTCGGAAGAATGCTGGCAAGCTCGCCTAAATTTAATGTAGAAGCTGCTTGCCAAGTGGCTCATGCGATTGGAGTATCCGCTTCTGTTATTGAAGACGATTTTTTTACAGCGATCGATGATTTGAAGCAAGAGGCTGATGATGCAGGGGCCGGACACTTAGGCGAAACAGCATTTGGATCTGCTGTTTTTTACAACTATATCTGTTTAGATTTCGATTTGCTCGTTAAGAATCTTGACGGAGACGAACCTCTGGCCAAAAAAGCGGTTATTGCCTTGGTAGAAGCGGCGTTAACAACTCCTCCCACCGGCAAGCAGAATAGCTTCGGCAGCAGAGGTTATGCCCTTTGGGCGCTCGCTGAAAAAGGGGAATTCCAGCCTCGTTCCTTGGCTGCTGCTGTTTGCCATCCCATCTCCGGAAATAACATGATCTCAGATGCGATCACAAGGTTGGAGACATTCCGAGAAAATTTGAACTCTGTTTATGGACAGCAAACCGCTTTCAGGAAATTTGATGTCACAAAACCGTCGGGATCTATGTCCGAATTGCTTGAATTCGTTGGTCAGTGAGCGAGTTATGGATCAATTTCTGATATTTCAACTATTCGGGCCAATGGCGTCGTGGGGAGAGTGTGCTCCGGGCGGAGTTAGGCAAACGCTGGGTATTCCCACAAAATCAGCATTGCTGGGAATTCTTGAGGGTGCTGTGGGCATTACGAGAGATCGGGAGAAAATGCATGGGGCCTTTGCAGCAAACTATGAGTTTGTAATTTGCGGAAGTGAAAACCCCGTTTGGGCTCAGGATTTTCATACTGTCCAGGTTCCTAAAGAAAATAAGAAGATTCTTTATTTAACTCGTAAAGAGGAACTCTCTAACCCTGAACAGCTCGAGACGATACTCTCTACTCGAGATTATCTAAGCGCCTCTTGGTGGCTTGTAGCTGTTAAAGCCAAGCCACAGGCACCCTATTCGCTAGAGGAACTTAAAGAGTATATGGAGCGTCCGACGTTCACACCGGAAGAGCAATCCTTCAGGTTTGCCCTTTTGCCCTCAGATTATGAGCGGAGATCTCAAAGGTGTCTTAGGGAGCTGCTCTAAAAAATTTAAGGAGAAATTAAATTCGGTGGGCCTCAATCTTCCGGAACTCCAGGCAGATGGCTATTGGGAGGGAGAGTGTCAAGATCTCAAACCGAAATTTATTATTAGAAGAAGAGACGTACCGCTTAGCCGCACTAAATGGTTGTTTGAGGAGAGAACCATTAATTACGGAGAAGTGTTAAACAGGGAGGATTCGCAATGTACTACTCCAGAATAACCCTTGACCTTGCGAAATTACCTCCGGGACGCCTAAAGGAATTAATAACGAAAGGGAGCTACGCTCTTCACCAGTGGGTATGGCTGCTCTTCACGGATGACGAAACAAGGAAATTCCTTTTCCGAGAAGAAGAGGGGCAGGGCTTCTTAAGATTCTATGTTCTTTCTGAAAATGCTCCTACGAAGAACGATCTATTCCAGATAGAGACAAAAGAATTTAAACCAAAGCTTAGAAAAGGGGATCGCCTTATTTTTTCTTTGAGGGCCAATCCTACGGTTTGTCGAAAAGGCAGAAGATACGACCTATTTATGGACTTAAAGAAGAGGGTACCCCAGCTTGAAAGGCAGGATCTCCTAATACTTCAACAGGCAGAAGCAGCGGAATGGTTAAAAAGGCAAGGGACAGGAGCAGGCTTTTCCCTAATTTCATCAAATGTGGAGAGTTATCAAGGGAAGTGTGTGTATGGGAAAAACGGAGACCGAATCACATTCTCTATCATGGATTTTTCCGGAGTTTTAGAGATTTGTGATCCTGAGAAATTTCTAAGAAAACTCCTGATCGGCTTTGGGAAGGAGAAAGCTTTCGGGTGTGGTCTCATGCTGATTAGAAGGCAGGTGGCCTGGTGATTCCTCCTCTTGGACCGATCATGCTCAAGGACCGTATTTCGATGATTTTTTTGAGATACGGTCATCTAGATGTGATAGACGGAGCATTTGTACTGGTTGACCAGAACGGAGTCCGAACGCATATTCCAGTTGGATCTGTGGCTTGCATCATGCTGGAGCCGGGTACGCGCGTTTCCCATGCTGCGGTCAAGTTAGCCTCTGTAGTTGGAACTCTTCTCGTTTGGGTCGGGGAAGCTGGTGTTCGTCTGTATTCATCCGGTCAACCGGGAGGTGCCAGATCTGATAAATTGCTGTATCAAGCGCGCCTGGCTTTGGATAAGGAACTTAGGCTCAGGGTTGTTCAAAGAATGTACGAGTTACGCTTTAAGGAACGGCCTGATAAAAATCTATCCGTCCAACAATTGATGGGCATAGAAGGCTTCAGAGTTAAAGAAACCTATAGGCTCCTGGCACAGAAGTATAGGGTGATTTGGCATGGCCGTCGTTATGATCCTAAAGATTGGGAAAAAGGTGATATCGCGAATCGCTGTATCAGTGCTGCAACCTCCTGTTTGTACGGCATAACAGAAGCTGCAGTTTTGGCGGCAGGCTATGCGCCGGCAATCGGTTTTATTCACAGCGGTAAACCTCTATCGTTTGTGTATGACATCGCAGATATCATCAAGTTTGACGCCATAGTTCCAAAAGCATTTGAGATAGCGGCGCAGAAGCCTCCCGAACCGGACAGAGTTGTTCGACTGGCCTGCAGAGATATCTTTAGAAGGACCAAACTGACTGAACGAATCATTCCCATGATCGAAAATGTTTTGGCTGCGGGAGGAATCGAGCCTCCTAAACCTGATAAAGATATGTGGGCACCGGCGATTCCTGAACCTGATACGCTCGGAGACCCAGGTCATAGAGGAAAAGGCTAATGACAATGGTGGTCGTAGTTACAGAGAACGTTCCTCCAAGGTTAAGAGGCAGATTAGCGATCTGGCTGTTGGAAGTTCGAGCTGGTGTATACGTGGGAGATGTTTCTAGGAGAGTGAGAGAAATGATTTGGAATCAAATGACGCTCCTCTGTGAGGATGGGAACGTCGTCATGGCATGGGCGACGAACAATGAAACTGGATTTGATTTTCTAACCTTTGGTAAAAATAGACGAATCCCGGTTGAGATGGACGGTCTTCGCTTGGTTTCGTTTATACCGTCGTCTTAATTCGTTAGTTAATGCTCTTTAAAAATTTCGATTAAATGCCTAAAGTATGAATAGACGGATTTATACCGTCTTTAAGTGAGTTCCCCGCGTAAGCGGGGATGAACCGTCTTTCCCTCT
>ENA-OOZN01001846-OOZN01001846.1-human-gut-metagenome-genome-assembly--contig:-NODE-1846-length-12681-cov-2.762791_pt1 | contig 12681 bp, 8 predicted proteins | sample MGYA00241187_ERZ501397 | MGnify/ENA primary metagenome ERZ501397 (study PRJEB25962, sample SAMEA2042921) | human gut metagenome | biome: human gut; feature: human-associated habitat; material: faeces... | reverse complement strand
GCCTTATTGGGGGCAATGGCTTCGTCTGTAGTTCGCTTAATGAATTAAATAGTAACCCCTTGACATTTTGTTCTATTTTGTTTATAGTTAGGATACTTATACGACTGACGGAAGTAAGTGGAATGAACCACATGAAGTATGAGACTCTTATAGCCGACCGTCTGGGCAATTCTTGTCTGGATGCTGGCTTTTTTATTTCTGATAAGATAATATTCTATCCAATATCCCTGATAAGAAGTAACTTTAAATCGTTATTAAGTCATGTGCTAAAGAAGATGTTTTTCCAAACATGCTCTAAAGAGCGAAAAATAAAATTATAGTTGTATGCTTGTCATTATTGTACTTATATCAGTACATTTGTACGATTTGATAATATTTTATCAACGCTCTAAAACCCTTTATTTTAAAGGCACTACAAGCATTTTTGTGTATATGTTCAAAAAAAAGAACACATAATATCAAAAAATTGTTTGACGATTGCCAAAAATCATGTTAATAATGTTGTTAGATGATTAAAACTTGAATAAGTTAAAACTAATTATAGTAAATCATCTGAACAATTTTGTTGATTTTTTAGCAAACATATTTCAAAACCTTGACTTAAGGATTTTTTTAACAAACAGGGAGGTCAATTAAGATGTTACAAAAAGAACAATGGCAGGGATTTAATGGACGAATCTGGAGAGAAGAAATTAATTTAAGAGAGTTCATCCAGGATAACTACACTCCATATGATGGAGATGCTTCTTTCCTCGAAGGTCCTACCGAAGCTACTGACACACTGTGGGGCGAACTGCAGAAGCTGCAGAAAGCAGAGCGTGAAAAGGGTGGTGTTCTTGATATGGATACTGATATCGTATCAAGCCTTACTTCCCATAAACCGGGTTACATTTCTGAGTCTTTAAAAGAGAAAGAACAAATCGTAGGTCTTCAGACAGATAAACCTTTAAAACGTGCATTTATGCCATTTGGTGGTATCCGTACTGCTGAGGAAGCTTGTACAACTTATGGTTATACACCAAATCCAGAATTCCACAAGATTTTTACAGATTATCATAAGACGCATAATCAGGCAGTATTTGATTCTTATACTCCTGAAATGAAGAAAGCTCGTCACAACAAGATCATTACTGGTCTTCCAGATACTTACGGACGTGGACGTATCGTAGGTGACTACAGAAGAGCTCTTTACGGTATTGACCTGTTAGTTGCTGATAAGCAGAAAGATTTCGCAAACTGCGGTGACGGAACAATGACAGATGACGTTATCCGTTTAAGAGAAGAAATCTCCATGCAGATTAAAGCATTAAAAGATATGAAAGTTATGGCTGAAAGCTATGGCTATGATATTTCCGAACCTGCTTCTAACGCAAAGGAAGCTGTTCAGTGGACGTATTTCGGATACCTTGCAGCAATCAAGACACAGAACGGTGCTGCTATGAGTATTGGACGTATCGCTACTTTCCTTGATATTTATATCAAACGTGATATGGATAAGGGAATCCTTACAGAGAAAGAAGCGCAGGAATTAATCGACCATATGACTATGAAGTTCCGTATGGTTAAGTTCGGACGTATCCCAGCTTACAACCAGCTTTTCTCCGGTGACCCTGTATGGGCAACACTTGAAGTTGGCGGACTTGGACAGGACGGCCGTTCCATGGTTACAAAAACTGACTACCGTTTCCTCCACACATTAGAAAATATGGGACCATCCCCAGAGCCAAACCTCACAGTACTTTACTCTGAGCGTCTTCCAAAAACATTTAGAGATTACGCAGCTCATATTTCTATTACAACAAGTTCAATCCAGTATGAAAATGATGATGTAATGCGTCCAGTATGGGGCGATGATTACTCCATCTGCTGCTGTGTTTCTGCTACACAGACTGGTAAGGAAATGCAGTTCTTCGGTGCTCGCGCTAACCTTGCAAAATGTCTCCTTTACGCTATCAATGGTGGTGTGGATGAAAAGACCGGACAGCAGGTTGGACCGGAATATAAACCGATTACTTCCGAATATCTTGACTATGATGAAGTAATGCACAAATATGATATCATGATGGACTGGTTAGCAGGTTTATATGTAAATACATTAAATCTCATCCAGTACATGCATGACAAGTATTACTATGAATACGCTTTGATGGCCTTAATTGATACAAATGTACGTCGTACATTCGCTACAGGTATCGCAGGATTCTCACATGTAGTAGACTCCTTAAGTGCTATCAAATATGCAAAGGTTAAGACAGTTCGTAATGAAGATGGTCTTGTTGTTGATTATGAGACAACTGGCGACTTCCCTAAATACGGAAATGATGACGACCGCGCCGATGATATCGCTGTATGGTTACTTCAGACATTCATGAAGAAACTGGAGAAGTTCCATACTTATCGTGATTCTGAACCTACAACTTCTATCCTTACTATCACATCTAACGTAGTATATGGTAAGGCAACAGGTTCCCTTCCAGATGGAAGAAAAGCCGGTGAACCACTTTCCCCAGGAGCAAACCCAAGTTATGGTGCAGAGCAAAACGGTCTCTTAGCTTCCTTAAACTCTGTAGCTAAACTTCCTTATGAATGGGCATTAGATGGTATTTCCAATACGCAGACAATCAACCCTGATGCACTCGGTCATTCCGAAGAAGAACGTATTGGTAACTTAGTAAATGTTATGGACGGCTACTTCGCACAGGGTGCTCACCACTTAAACGTAAATGTATTTGGTGTTGAGAAACTGATTGATGCGATGGAACATCCGGAAAAAGAAGAATACGCAAACTTTACGATCCGTGTTTCAGGTTATGCAGTTAAATTCATCTCTCTGACAAAAGAACAGCAGTTAGATGTAATTGCCAGAACATGCCATGACAGAATGTAATAAAAATTCGATGGCTCTTGTTCATTCTACGGAGAGTTTTGGTTCGGTGGATGGGCCGGGAGTTCGTTTTATTGTTTTTTTGCAGGGTTGCCCTTTGCGGTGCCAGTTCTGTCACAATCCAGATACATGGAAGATGACAGAAGAAAATGGTGCGGTATGGAAAAGCGCAGATGCGCTGTTAAATCAGGCACTCCGCTATCGTCCTTACTGGAAAAATGGCGGAGGTATTACTGTCAGTGGCGGAGAGCCTCTTTTACAGATTGATTTTATGCTTGAATTTTTTAAAAAAGCAAAAGAAAAAGGAATCCACACTACTATTGATACTGCCGGAGGTCCTTTTACGAGAGAAGAACCTTTCTTTTCTAAATTTCAGGAATTGATGAAATATACTGACCTGTTATTAGTGGATATCAAACACATTGATAACAAATACCACAAAGTTTTAACTGGTCGTAGCAATGAACATATTCTTGATATGATTCGCTATCTTTCCGATATCAAAAAACCGATTTGGATTCGCCATGTCCTTGTCCCGGAACGAAGCGATAAAGATGAATATCTGACTAGATTAGCTGATTTCATTCACTCTCTTGATAATGTGGAAAAGGTGGAAATCCTGCCTTATCATACGATGGGTATTTATAAATGGAAAGAACTTGGATTAGAATATCCTTTAGAAGGAATTGAACCTCCAACGAAAGAACGAGTGGAGAACGCCAAGAAAATTCTTGCTATTTGATTTGCCGACAAACAGAATCCTAAAACCCCCCATATTTGTGACTTTGAAGATAGATTGCGTTGAATACTTATTCATCTTCAATCTATCCTTGAAGTCACAATATGGGGTGCTCTTTAGATATAAACTTCAGTTAAAATTCGCTCAAATTAAATTCTAATTTTTCAAATGATCTATGGAATTTACTTTATTCTTATTTTCTTTACTTTGCTCCATGGACCAAAATATTTCTTATTGCCTATTGTTTTATAAGCACGTGCCTTTACATAGTAAATTTTCCTAGAATTTAATTTTGTTATTGTATATGTTACCTGTCTTGTTCCTTTCTTTGTTAATACCTTCTTGCCCTTGCTAAATCTTGAGTTCTTAGCTGCAACAATCTGATATCCTGTAGCTTTTACATCTTTCTTTATATTCACTTTTACTTTTCTCTTAGCTGTAGAAACCTTTTTGATGGTCTGCTTTTTCGGAACTGCATAAATAGTAACTATTCTACTGGTCTGTTTATAATCTGCTGTTGCACCGGCTGTTATTTTAATCTTTACTTTTCCTGGCTTCTTTACAACAAGTTTTTTACCCTGCTTTTCAACAGAAACAATATTCGTATTATTTGAAGTAAATGTTAAACTTCCAACTGCTTTTACTTCGTTCTTAAGATTAAACTTTGTTCCATAAGGAATCGTATAGGATGCTTTTTTCACAGTAATTGTCTGTTTTTTTATATCCTTATTATAAACTACAGATACCTTAGATATCTTATCATTTGTTCCTAAAATTTTAATTGTATCTTTTTCTTTCGTATATCCTTTAATTTCCGGTAATGTATAAGTCATACTCTTTCCTGAAATAACTTTTACTACCCTGTATTCAAGTACATTATTTTCCTTATCACATAATGCAATAACCACTCTGGAATATTTCTCGTTAGATGACACTGCATCTTTATAGAAGCGAAGAGAATCTAATGGGTATCCTTTATCATCAAAAAGCGTTTGATTATCCCAAGAATCTCCTCCCCAAACAGGATTCCCATTATAATACAATTTACTCTTTGGATAGTATCCTCCTGCATTTTCTGTCGCCCATCCTGTTCCAAATTCATTGGCCATTTCTTTGTTATATTTCCAATTCACCCAACCAGCTTTGACAGGTATCCATGCCCCTTCCCAATAAAAAGCACCCAATCCATTATCATTTGATAAAATTGCATCATATAAATCTGACAACATATCTGCCTGTCCCTGAGGACCAACTTTATAAACTGCATCTTTAGTATTATTAACCATATTTACAGTACCATCTGCATCTTTCTGAGAGTTAAGCCATGATGTCTCCAATACTGCAAATAATTTACCTCTGGATGCAACATAATTTCCAGCTTTCCGAACATTCCCAAGCATATTTTTTCCAGCCCAAAAGGCATAGCTAGAAGATCCTAAAACATCATAATCCACTTTATCTCTTTCCCATGCATTCATAGCATCTTTATATATACTTAAATTAAGAGTATCTAAATGTATCGCAACCAAAGCATCTGGCACACATTCTCTTACTGCCCTGGCACCTGCATTTAAATAACTGTCAATAAGCACAGACTTTTCTTCTTCCTGCCAGACATTGGCTTTAGTTCTATGCATAATCCCCATCATTCCCTGAGATATTTCATTTCCAACTTGTACCATACCAATGTCAGCACCAGCATCTTTAAATTGTTCTAAGGTTTCTTTAGTAAATTCATATACATTAGAACACATTTTTTCCTGATTATTTCTATCTTTTTCCCATGCTTTTGGAAGCAACTGTACTGCTGGATCTGCCCAAAAATCAGAATAATGGAATCCCAATAAAACTTTAATATTATATTTGGCTGCCTCTTTCGCTATTTCTAACCCAGCCTTAACATCATTGGATCCACCACCATAAGTCTCTCCTTTTTCATTATACGGATCATTCCATATACGAATACGAATGTAATTTACACCATTATCACTTAAAACTTTTAGTAATGAGGCTTCTTTTCCTTCATTATCATAATATTTTACCCCAGCCTTTTTTAAAGCAGTATACGATGAAATGTCTATGCCTCGAATAGTAGAATCTGACATATTCTTCACTTTTTTAATGGTTACTTTCTGCTGTTTTAAACCAGTATCATCTCCGTATTTATAAGGATCTCTGCTTGTATCTGTCTCATTACCCTGTGCATATGCAAAAATAGCCATGGAAACCTGTGCATCTCCCTCATCATCAAAGAAAGACTTCCAACTTCCAACATATGCAGCTTCATTATAAATCAAACCACCAGCATTCTTCTCATCAATTGTGGCTTCTAACAAGTTATAAATGCTGTCAGCCTGTGTATATACATTGGCTGTATTCGCCTCATTTACACGTTCATATTCTACGTTAGAAACTATCAGTTGTTTATCCGGTGCACAACTTTCTACTTCGTTTTTTAAACTTTTAATATAACTGTTTGTATTATTATCTGGATAAACATTTACCCCAATATAATCATAATCTACAGACGCATAGCCCAGTTTCTGAACAATATATTTTACAGAAGCAGCATCAGGTTGAGCAGCTATGCTGACAGCATTCTTTACACCTTCTTTTTTCAGCAATGCTGAAATATCGCCCATTGCTTTCCAGCCTTCCCAGCCTTCTCCGTCAGTAATTCCAAGGAAATTCCAATTCACCTCATTACCAATCGTTACAATATCAGGAAGGACATTCGCCTGCTTTAACTTTGCAATTGTCTCTCTTGTATAAGTTTTTGCACTTTCTACTCGAGTTACCGATTGCTCTTCTTTCTCTGCTTTCTCCCAGTCTGCCGGAAGATTCTGTGTACCCGCATAAGTTATTTCGTCTGAATAAAGTAAGACAAGATTTGTCTTAAGATTTGTATTAGATGCTTTTACAGCTTTTAATGTTTTTATTGCATTTTCCAAAGAAAGATATGCATTTTCCCCTGTTGGATTTACAGCAACCTTTAAAGATATGGTATTGATACCCTGACTTTTTACATAGTCGAAAATATTGTCTACGGACTGACTCATATAATTTTTATATGATTTCCCCCACTCCAGACACTGCTGATAATAAGTAAAATCCGCTCCTAAAATAGTATTCGCTCCAATTCCAGAAATCTTTTTGTACTTCTTAAAAGCATCCTTGCTTATTTCTGGAATTTCAATCTTATCTGCTGACGAACTTACTTCTTGCGCCTTAACCGGATGTGTATCCAAACTAAATCCAGTTGTTGCAAATAACATGGATGCCATTGCTATTGCTACACATCTTTTGATAGCCCCGCTAAATTTTTCAAGATTCTTCATTTTCATTAGTAGATTATGATTGTTTTTCATAAGTTTCCCCTTTCTTATAAATAATAATATATATTTTAACATATTATAATCTTTTTTCAAGCATACACTATAGTAAAATTGGTAAATTTTTGATATTTTTTAAACATACTCTAATTTCTTTATCAAATCTTCCCCTCGCTTTCCGAATTCATCCTATCCGAAAACTTCTATTTCAATTGCAGAAAATAGATTCTGAGTTTTCCTCCTCAGTTAAAGACAGCCTTCTGGAAATAAAAGACTCTATATTTGTGGCTTTACAGAGAGCTGGTGTTCTGAAAGATTGACACTGGAACTATTTGTGAAAAATATTTTTTAAACTGATTTGAGATTTTATCTGTTTTTTATAAAATGCTAGAAAGGATATTTTTATGTCACTGATTGTATTAAAAAAGATTATTGAGATGTTCATCATATTACTTGTAGGTGTAATCATCTATAAAGCAAAGATTATTAATGATGTCAGTACAAAACATCTCTCGAATGTATTATTATTGCTGGTTTCTCCGTTGTTGATTATCCAGTCGTATCAAATTGATTTTAACAGAGAACTTTTGCAAGGTTTAATATGGGCGTTTGCTGCATCATTTCTTACGTTTTTGTTTATGATTGTTGCATCGGAGTTTCTATGCCACGGGGATAGGAATCGAAGTTCAGTGGAGAAGATTGCAGTGTCCTATTCGAATTCTGGATTTATTGGTATTCCTTTAATTAGTGGAGTCCTTGGAGATAAGGGCGTTTTTTATATGACGGCATATATCACAGTTTTTAATCTTTTACTTTGGACACATGGTATTATTTTAATGGGAGATAACGATGGATTAAAGGGAGCATGGAAAAACTTTTTAAGTCCGGCGATTCTTTCAATTGTGATAGGAATCATACTATTTTTATTTCAACTTCGCCTGCCGCAGTTCATTGAAAATCCATTAGAAATGATTGCTTCAATGAATACGCCCCTTGGAATGATTGTCGCGGGAGCAAATCTCGCACAGGGAAATATTTTAAAGAGCCTAAAGAGCAAAAGATTATACTATTTGAGCTTTATAAAGCTTATTGTATATCCATTGGCAGGACTCGTTGTTTTATGGCTGCTGCCACTTGAGTTTGAGGTGGCATTTACAGTATTTATTGCATTGGCATGTCCGGCGGGGGCATCCGTGATTATGTTTGCACAACGATATGACAGAGATGCATATTATGCGTCGGAGATATTTGTTATTACAACCTTGCTGTCAGCGGTGACGATACCATTATTATCAGTAGTGGCAGTGAGCTTGTTAAGTTAAACAGATTGTTCACTTTAAGAGAGAATAGCGGCCTTGAAAAGTTTTGATAATTTTGATAAGTAAGTTGAAAATATTTTTTGAAAGTGATGCATAAAAATGCAGAAAAACGTATACATATTGAATAAAATGTGCTAAGATGGACAAAGCTGATTATTAGAAAAGTTGGAGAGTACAATGAAAATAGGAAAAAGACCGGCACGCATATTATTATATGAACAGGTTGTAGAAGATTTATGTTTATTAATTGACCGGGGGGATTTTGAACCGGGAGATCAGCTTCCTTCAGAAAGAGAACTTATTGAGAAGCTGAATGTCAGTCGGAATGTATTAAGAGAGGCATTTCATGTATTAGAAAGCCGTGGTGTTATCGTATCACATCAGGGAAAGGGACGTTTTTTGAGAGAAAGCCCAATTTCCGGGAAAGAGAAACGGTATGACAGTCTGAGTAAGAATCTGGAGTGCTATTCGATGATTGAGGCTTATGAAGTAAGACAGGCCTTAGAGGAAAAGGCGGTGGAGCTGATTATAAAGAACGCATCGGAGAAAGATATTGATGAACTAGAAGAGGCACTGCAGCATTTAAGAAAGAAGTATGAGGAGACGGGAAGAACTTCTGGAGAGTTTGAACTGCACAGATTGTATGCGGCAAAGACGGGAAGTACTTTTATGACCCAGACTTTGGAGATCGTTTTGAATGCTATCTTTGATATGATGTACGGAAAGTTTACAGATGTATTAGATGCAACTTCTGCAGAGGCCGAGTTAGAATCCCATGGAATGATTATTCAGGCAATACGGGAGCGGGATGTGGAAAAGGCAAGAAAGCTTATGGATGAGCATTTGATTACAAGCATGAATATGTTTCAGTAATGAGGTTTGAATTTCATTGCAATCGTAGATGTTGGAGATTGTGTCCTGTCTTCTGAAGGAGGAGGTATGGAGTCCTTTTAGAAGAGGGAACAGTTTCCAGTAAATTTTTTTAATAATTAGTGGGTGACCAAGTAATCAAGTGAGCCAATATAACTGAAAAAGTTAAGAAAAAAATAGAAGAAGAAAGAAAGGAAAAAACATGGGAGATATAAGATGGCCGGACGGAAAGAAATGTGCGGTAATGTTTACTTTTGATGTGGATGGAGATACCACATGGGAGAATGGAAACAGGGGACTGAAAAATGGAGAGAAATACATTAAGTCTTTATCGGTAGGGCAGTATGGTCCGAAGAGATGTGTGGATAGAATTCTTCAGAAGTTAGATCAGTATGGCGTAAAGGCAACATTTTTTGTGCCAGGTCTTACTGCGGAAAGATATCCGGAGGTCATTAAAAGAATTGCGGAGCAGGGACATGAGATAGGACACCATGGCTATGCACACGAAAGGTTTGCCGGAAAGACAACAGAAGAACAGATAGAAATTATAGAAAAAACGCAAAAAATATTTAAAGATTTAATTGGACATGAAGTAACTGGTTTTCGAACTCCTTCTGGTGACTGGGCAAAAAATACTCCAAAATTATTATATGAGAGAGGTTTCCGATATTCTAGTTCCATGCGAGGCGATGATCGCCCATATCGTACAGTCATTGATGGAGAAGAGACAGATTTTATAGAGATTCCGACCAAGTGGGAAGTGGATGATTATGTGGCAATGGCCTATCATATGTATCCAGCAGAACCGGCAGGACAGGACAGAATTTCAAGTTATCGTTTAGTGGAAGATAATTTTATGAGAGAATTCAAAGGACATTACAGAGAAGGCCTTTGTATTTCCTATATGAATCATCCGCAGGTGATTGGATGTCCGGGAAAGATTCAGATTCTTGACCATTTGTTAAAATATATTACATCCAAGGAAGATGTGTGGGTAGCAACAGGAACGGAGATTGCCGACTGGTATCGAAAGCAGTCAGAGAAGTAGATAGGAGGATATAATGAATTTAGAAAAACCGAAGTGGCCGGATGGAAAGAAATGTGCAGCTATGCTTACCATTAATCTGAATGCAGAATTATTCTGGCTTCAGATTGATCCAAGCTGCAAAGATATGCCAAAGACCCTTTCTCTTGGCCAGTATGGAATGACAAGAGGAGTAGATCGAATTCTTTCGATATTAAAAGAAAGAGGAATTAAGGCCACCTTTTTCACACCAGGCTGGGTTGCAGAACAGTATCCTGATAAATTAAAAAAGATAAAAGAAGAAGGACATGAGATTGCTTCTCTTGCCTACAAACATGAAAATATGGCATTATTGACAGAAGAAGAGCAGGAAGAAGCAATGAAAAAGGGTATAGAGGCAATTCAGAATGTATGCGGTGTTACTCCTGTCGGTTTCCGTGCGCCAGAAGGGGAACTTACCTTAGATACTCTCCGAATTGCAAAGAAATATGGAATGCATTATTCCAGTAATCTCTGTGATGATGACCGTCCATATCAGAAAGATCTTGAAAATGGGGAAACGCTTCTGGAGATTCCAATTCATTGGGATAATTATGATCTGCCATACTTTGCATTTAATTATCATCCGGCATTTCCAAAGGGACAGGGAAGAATTGCAAATTATACGGGTGTTATTAATAACTGGAAAGATGAATTTTACGGATGCTATGAATATGGTTTATGTTACGTTTTACAGCTTGACCCGGCAGCCATTGGTGCACCAGGAAGAATCGGTCTTTTAGAAGAACTGTTGGATTATATTGATGAATTTGATTCTGTCTGGTGGACATCTGGTGAAGAAATGTATCAATATTACCAAAATAAATAAGAAATAAGGAAACACGAACGAAAAAAGAAAGGAAAGAAAAATGCATGCACTGACCAACGCTTTAAAAATAATTAATGCCTTTTTTGCAAACATCGTACCAATCGGGGATATTTTGTGGACATTTCCACAGAATTTTTCATGGTATGCGAACATCCCGATTATTGGAAGTATTCCATTTGCCATCTACCTGTTACTTGGAATGGGAATTTATTTTTCCATAAGAACAAAGTTTGTTCAGTTCCGTTACTTTAAAAGAGGTATTCAGGTTTTAACAAAGAAAAAGAAAGATACTACTGGAGTAAGTCCATTAGCCGCATTTATGTTAAGTGCCGCAATGCGTGTCGGTCCGGGAAATATTATCGGAGTAACCGGAGCTATTTCTTTAGGCGGTCCCGGGGCAATGTTTTGGATGTGGATTTCTGCATTACTTGGAATGGCAAGCTCCTTCGTAGAAGCAACCCTTGCACAGATATTTAAAGAAAAAGATGGAGATGAATATGTAGGCGGTCTGCCTTATTACGGACAGAAACTTGCTGGAAATAAAAAAGGTGTCGGAATTGCCTTAGCTATTTTGTTTATCATTTATGCAATGCTTAGTATCCCTATTCAGACATTCCATGTATTTACAGCAGCAGGAACGGCAATCGCATCGGTTACTGGAGTAAGCACAGATCGAACTTCTCCCTTATATTATGCATTGGCCATTATCCTTATCATTGGAATTGCTATCGCAGTATTTGGAGGAATCAAAAGAGTAACAGCAGTAACAGACAGAATGGTACCAGTGATGGCTGTTTTATATGCCACTGTCATTGTTGGATTATTTATTGCAAATATTCACTTATTCCCTGCATTTATTCAGGCAGTAGTCATTGGAGCATTTAAACCGGATGCTATTTTCGGTGGAGCCTTCGGTACGGTATTAGCACAGGGAATCAAACGAGGATTACTGTCAAATGAAGCCGGACAGGGAACCATCACAATGTCAGCCGCGATTTCTGAACAGGATCATCCAGTAGAACAGGGATTTGTACAGTCTATCGGTGTATTCCTTGATACAATCATTATTTGTACATTAAGCGGATTTATCGTATGTGGCGCACATATTTGGACTAACTCCGCTTACAACTGGGAAGTTTTAAAAGATTCAAAAATTGATGTATTCCTTTCCTCTTTAAAAGAAATGATTCCAGGAACAGCCGCAGATGGAGCAGTCTCTTTATTTATCTGCATCTGTTATGGACTATTTGCATTTACCTCATTGCTCGGGCTGGTATCCTTTGCTTCTATCGCAGGAACAAGAATCACAAAGAGCAAAGCATTTACAAACTTTGTACGTGCATTAGGCGCTTTAATTTTTGTGCCACTTGGAACCCTTTGCGTTTTAGCAGGTCTAGAGCTGGATAACATCTGGTATGTCAGCGACTTGATTAATATTGCCCTTGTATTTGCCAATGCCCCGATTATTTTGTATGGTGGAAAATATGTTTACCGGGCATTGAAGGATTATGTAGATAACGATGGAAAACGATTTGTCGCAAAGAATATTGGGGTGGAAAGCGATATATGGAAGGATGAATAACTATTTAATTCATTAAGAGACAGACGCTCTCGAAGAGATAAGATATCCTATATTTGTGACTGG
>ENA-OOZN01001844-OOZN01001844.1-human-gut-metagenome-genome-assembly--contig:-NODE-1844-length-12708-cov-1.571564_pt1 | contig 12708 bp, 6 predicted proteins | sample MGYA00241187_ERZ501397 | MGnify/ENA primary metagenome ERZ501397 (study PRJEB25962, sample SAMEA2042921) | human gut metagenome | biome: human gut; feature: human-associated habitat; material: faeces... | reverse complement strand
ATTATATGAGGCTTCAATAATCTCAACACTTTTTGCTTATAATATGGAAGATTTGGATAGATATACTAAATTGTTATCTTCAGAAATGTCAAAAACAATGGTTGGAATGAAAACGGCTTGGGGAATGCAAGAAGATGCATTTAAGTCTAACTTGCCGTTTATGAATGATAAAATACATAAAACACATACATTTGACAGAAATTCTATGGGAACTGTATTTCCATTTACAACATCAGAAGTTGGACATCCTACAGGTGTTCCATTAGGATTTAACAAACAAACAGGTACACCAATATTATTTGATAATTTTCATTCATCACTTACAAACTATAATATGGTTATATTTGCTAAGTCTGGAGCAGGTAAATCTGTAACAATGAAAACATTAATTTCAAGGTCATCTGTTTTAATGGGAATAGAAAGTTTAGCACTTGATGCCGAAGGTGAATACACAATAGTGGCTGAAAGTTTGGGTGGAATTAATGTTGTAATTAGTCCAACATCTCAAACAATTATAAATTTGTTTGATGTTGAGACTGAGGTTATAAAAGATGAAATAACTGGTAAAGAAAGAGTTACTTTAAATATAGAGAATAAGGTAGAGGATGTTACTCAGGCTTTACTTACTATGGCTAGAGGTAGTACTCGTTCTGATGAGGTTAATGAGTTGACAAAGCAAATTATTGCTGAGTCTGTTGCAGAGGAATATGCGGCTTTAGGGATTAATAGTAATCCAGAAAGTTTGTATAAACAGTCTGCAGGGGTTATGAGAGGTAATATTTTCTCTAAGGAGAAAAAGGATATGCCTACAATTGGTTCGTGGTATAGAAGAATTCAAGGAAAGGCTAGGGAAAATACTAATCCAGATTATCAATATCATTACAGTTATTTATTAAAAGTTATGAAACAGTACATAAGAGAATATGATGGGCAAATGGCTTATTTTGATGGACAGTCAACTTTTGAGTTGCTAGAAGGTGCCCCATTTATAAACTTGGATATTTCTCAATTGGAGGAAAGATTTGCAAGACCTCTTGCACAACAGATTTTGCTTTCTTGGATTTGGGAAAAATTCGTTAAGAAAAATAGTGAAGATAGAAAGAAGGCTACACAAAAGAGAGTTTTAGTTGATGAGGCTTGGATGTTATTGCCATATCCTGAGGCTGTTGATTTCTTGAATAAGATGGCTAGACGTGCGAGAAAGAGAAATGTTTCTTTGGCTATTGTTTCTCAAAGATTCCAAGATTTTTATGAGAAACCTGAGGCTCAGGCAGTTCTTACTTCTTCTGATACTAAACTATTTTTAGCACAAGATAAATCTGAAATACAATACTTGAAAGAGGTGTTTAAACTTTCAGAGGGTGAAGCTAACTTTTTGATTACTTGCCAAAAGGGTGAGGGTTTGCTTAAGGTTGGTGCTGATTCGGCTATTTTGAAGATTATGCCGACTAGAAAAGAGTTTGAGTTTGTTGAGACTAACTTGAACCAGATTGCGAAGAGAAATAATGCGTAAAGTATGTCAGGAGGTTTAAACTTTATGAAGATTTTTCAAAATAAAAATTTGTTTAAGAAGTTAATTATTGTGCTTTTGTTTATTACAATTTTTAGCTTTTGTATGCCTAAGGGCGTTAAGGCAATAGATGTAGGTGGATTATTGCTAGATCCTGTTATGGACTTATTTGTTGGTATTGGTGATGGTATAAATACTATACTTTCAAAATTAATTTTCCAGACGGATGGTAGTTTTATTGTTGTTGATACTGGTTCAGAAGGTGTGGGGAAAATAATAGGTGTAATTATTGCTGCAGCTGTTATTGTTGCAGGAGTGGTTTTAATTGTTAGTACAGGAGGACTTGGTGCTACCGCTATTGCTATTGCAAATTCAATTTTTACCATTATGAAAGCAGGTGTAGTTGCTGGTATTGCCACATTTGCTGTCACAACAGTTTATGGAGATGCGATTTTTGGAAGTAAGGTTGTGTTGCCAAGTATAAGATTGACACCTTATGAAATATTTTCCAACCAAATTCCATTGTTTGATGTTGACTTTTTTAGTCCAATGACTGATTTAAAAACAGATAGTTCATCTAAAGTAAGTAAAAATGCATTAAAATCTGGAATAAGTTCTGAAGATGTTGCAAAAGAATTTAAAGATTTACGGAATAGATGTTGGAGCAGGTGAAATTTGTGATAAATTAGAAAAAGAAAATAAATTTGTTCAGGAGGAAGTTACTAGTGGTAATTATAAAGCGGAATATAATTATAAAGATAAATATAATATAGTTATTCATAAAAATGCAACTAGTTTTATGCCAAGTTATACATATGATATTTATAAAATTGAAAGTTCAAACAAAACATACTATGCTTCCACTGCATATAATTTAAGGCCTATTATAGCAAATTGGTATAATATCTTAAGAGATATATCAATTGTAGGAATGTTATCAATATTAGTTTATGTAGGTATTAGAATAATAATATCAAGTACAGCAAATGATAAAGCAAAATATAAACAATTATTGGTTGATTGGATTATGGCTTTGTGCCTGTTATTTTTAATGCATTATATAATGGCTTTTTCTAATATTGTAGTTAAAAAAATATCTACTGTTCTTGAGGCAGGAATAACTACTACTACTTCAAAAGATAAATTAACGGAAAAAGAACAAAGCGGTGTTGCAAATAAAAAAATGGAAGGTGATGTAGCATTAACAAGGGGAACCCAATTATTTGAAATAGATGATAAAAAACTTGTAAATAAGGCATATAAATTGTTGGTTAATAAAGAAAATACGGATACAGAAATAGATTATTCTGGATTGTTCTCAGAGGATCAAAGTGTATTGTATTGGCCAACATATAATTTTACTGAACAAGCAAGAATGTTAGGACAATTCGAGGATGCTGATGATGATGGTACAAATTATGCTTATGCAAGTATAGGTTATGAAATAATTTACGTTGTATTGGTTATTTATACCTTAATTTTTACGTGGACATATTTAAAAAGGGTTGTATATATGGCATTTTTAACTATGATTGCACCATTGGTTGCATTAACATACCCAATTGACAAAATGAATGATTCAAAAGCACAAGCGTTTAATATGTGGTTTAAAGAGTATATATTCAATTTATTAATCCAACCATTACATTTGTTATTGTATATGGTGTTGGTTGCTTCTGCAATGGAATTTGCAAGTCAAAACTTAATATATGCAGTTGTTGCAATTGGATTTATGACACCAGCAGAAAAATTAATGCGTAAATTCTTTGGATTTGAGAAAGCAGGCACACCAGGAATGTTTGCGGGACCTGCAGGAGCAGCACTTATGATGGGAGGCATTAATAAATTGTTAAGACCACCACATCCACCAAAAGGCATTGGAGGAGGAACTTCTGGAAAAGGAGGAAATGATGATTCTGGTGAAGATGATGGAAATATTAAGATGCAAAGCGATAAAGTTGATACAGATAGTTTATTTAAAATAGGGAATGGCAGCGAAAATCCTGAAGGAGAAAATGATGATGGCACATATGGAAGTGGAAATCTAGGAGGACTATTTGGAAATGGTCGTTCTGGTGTAACAGGTTTAAATGGTGATACTGAAAGAAACAGGACAGTAGGTAATAATGGTTTAAATGGAAATGGACAAGGAGCTAATGGTACATTTGGAATAGAAAATGGACAAGGAAGCAATGGGACATTAGGAACAGGAAGAAGAACATCTACAGGTTTAAATAATGGAGATAACTCAATAAGATTAAATCCAAATTTACAAAGTTCTAATATAAATCCAAATGTAAGACAGCAACAACGTAAGAGAAAATTAAGGGCTTTGAGAAATACGAAAAATAGAGCAGTTAAAAGATTTGTCCAAAAAGCTGATGCTAAAAAGCCTATCAGAAAAGCAGTTAGTACTGTTGCAGGATTATATGGAGCAGCAGAGGCAGCGGTTGCGGCAGGAGTAATAAGTATTTCAGATCCATCAAAAATGGGACAAAATATGATGACAGCCGCAGTTGGTGGATATTCATTGGGAAAAAATATTGGAGAAGCAGGATATGATACTACTGGAAATGCTTATAGTGGTATTAAACAGGCAAGGGAAGATTACAGAGATGAAGTAGAAACTGATGAGGAAAAGAAAGCAAGATTACAAAAAGAATTGATTAAAAAGAAGAAAAATGATCTTGATTTCCAAAGAAACATAGATCATTTAGTTGAAGAAAGAAATATGAGTGGAGAAAATTTAGAGCAAAATACAGATACATGTTTAAAACATGGTCTAACTGATGAATGGCAAATTATAGCAGCACAACAGTTATATGAGGAAGGATGGGATATGGATAAGGCAATGGGATTTGTTAAAATTTCGGATGGATTCAATGTTGATACTTCTTCATCTAGTTTAGATCGTGAAACAGACGAAAAGATTAACGAACAAATAGCTCATCATGTTGAAAAAGCAAATGGATTAGAACAAAAAACATATGAACCAATTCCTGAAGATGAAAAACTTCCAGAGATTACTGAAGAAGAACTAAGAAAAATGTCTAAAGAAGAAAGAAAAGAAAGAAAAGATATTGAACAAAGAAATCATAAAAATTGGGAACAAAGAGAGAGACAAAAGAAGGAAGAATTCGATAGAAAACAGACAGTAGATATAAAAACACAAGAAATGAGAAGTCACGTAGACCACACAAGTAAAATTATTGCTGATATTAAAAAAAGTATGAAGTAAAATTTAAAAATTAGGGGAGGACTATAATTATGAATAGAATAATCAGATATTTCAATCAAAACAGAAAGAAAGTGTACATATCACTAATAATTATAGTCTTTCTTTTTGGACTATTACAACTACTAAACGTGATGGCAAAAAACAAAAAAGAGGAAGAAAAAGATACAAGCGGAATAAACGAAATAATGCAAAACAACAAAAGCATAGTATCAAACAAATCCGCTGTATCTGGAACCTCAATATCAGAAAAAAAACTAAAAAAAGACACAGATGTAATTGACAATTTTTTCAAATATTGTAACGAAGGAAACATAGAAAATGCATACAATTTATTAACAGACGAATGCAAAGAAGAAATGTATCCAACAATTGACGAATTCAAAAGAATTTATTACAACGACTTATTTAGTGAAGGAAAAAGAACATATACAATAGAAAACTGGTTTGGAGATACATACCAAGTAAGAATGACAGGAGATATATTATCTACAGGAAAAATTGACGGAAATCAAACAAAACAAGATTATGTTACAATAGTTGAAAAAGATGGTGATTATAAAATAAACATTAACAATTATGTAGGAAGGACAAAACCACAAGACAAAACAACATCATACAAAAATGTTGATATAACAATAGATGAAATAAACACATATATGGACTATGAAACATATACAATATCTGTAAAAAATAATACGGAAAATAGTATTTTATTAGATACAGGGGAAAGCACTAAATCCGTATATTTATTGGACAAGAATAATGCAAAATCATATTTTTATAGTAATGAGATTTTAAAAAACAAGTTAATAATACAAAGTAAATATACAAATAAATTAAAAATAAAATTTGCAAGTCCATATAGTTCAACAAAATCTTTAAAAAGTATGGTATTTTCAAAATTTGTATTAAATTATGAAGAATATCAAAATACAGAAGATAAAAGTAATTATGAAGGAATTTTAAGTTTTCCTGTTAAATTATAAAATCCAAAAATTTACAAACTCAAAAGGAGGTGGAACATGGAAGATTTAGAAAAAGATATACCTAATGTTAAGAAAAAAATAAAAAATGTTTTAAAGTCTGTATTTAAAGCAAAAAAACTTCTTATTGTTATTATAATTATTCTTGTACTAATTTTTATTTCTGCAATGGATTATTTTAAAGTAATTAATGATGGAGAAGAATGGCAGACTAATGATAATGACGAAAAAAGAGGTTCAACAAGATACGAAAGTAATGTTTCACCAACTGTTTATGATGATGGCAGTGGCGGAGGATTAAAGGTTGATAAAAATGCATTAATTAAAGATGCATTAATAGATAGAAAATTCTCTGAAGATAAAATTAGTGGTATGACAGATGAGGAAATTATTGATGTTTTGAAAATCAATAAAAAGTTGAAAAAGAAACCAAAAGTTACAAGTTTAAATGAATTAACTGAAGCAGAAATATTATGGTGTATGGATGATGTTTACTCTGATTATTTAAAGAAACCAGAGGAACTAGAAAAATTACTAAATGCGGAAATTATAACTCAATACCCTAAAATGGGAGACGGAGCAACTGATGCAAATGGTAGGAAAAAATTGGATGGTATAATTCAGTTCGAGAGATATCCACAAGAAGGTGGTAAAAGTAAAACGTTGAAATTTATTAAAGCAGAAACTTTTAATAGTTATGTTAGTAATGGCGACGATAAGGCTTTAGATTATTTCACTTTAGATGAGGAACAAAATGCGGTTATTGCTTACAAGAATACAACTACAGAAACCCTTGAATCTAATGATAGTAAAATGGTTTTAAGTGATTATGCACCTGACTTAAGTGAAAGTGATAAAGGTTCAGATGGTAATTATGAAAAAACAACTGTATCTATTGGAACTGAGAAAATTAATTATAAAAATGCAACTCAAAAATATGTAATGCCTTTTAAATATTTATGGTCATTATTGGTTATTGGTAGAGACAGAAATTTTGTTTTAGAACTTGCAGATTTGGTTGAAAATAGTAAAATCACAATATCTATTTATGATAATGTTACAACCACAACTGATACTGATGTGTTCACATATAAAAAGCAAAATAGAACTGATACACGTGTTGATGTAACGCCGTCAACTACTTATGGTGTGAATAATGTTCCAACTAATGGGTACTGGTGGCCAGATAATAGGGAAACTCCTACTATCGGAATAAAGAAAGATCCGGATGTTGAAACAGAAGATACTGATTATAAAATTACACATACTGTGGTCAATAAAATTAATAGAGTAGAATTTGCGTTGACAAAGGCAGATGTATGGATAGTTGATTATAGCCAAGAATATACATATCAGGAAGCACAGGTAACATCAAATGAATCTAATACAAAGGATATGGATCCTAAAGAGACAGAGTATGAGCCACAAGAGGAAGGTTCTGGAAATTCTAAAGATAATGCATTATTGCTAAATTGTGATCATGCTAAAGAAATGATTAAAATAACAACCGATTATATTGAGAAACATAAGCCTACTTCAAGTAGAGCACAGACTATGGGGACTGATAGTAATTCAAGGGTACCAAGTGCTAGTGGTAATACTAAAAAACCAAATTTTAGTAGTGGTTCAAAATCTACTAATTCTGTATTTGGTGGCGTTCTTTCTGGAGAAAATATAAATGATAATGTTACATTGACTCCTAATAATGGTGGATCTAGTACTTCAGGTGGTACATCTTCTACTACTGAGACAGAACAACCTCTTCAGGTTACAGCAACCTATGTTAGTGTTGAGAGATTTCAGCGTAAAATTGAGAGAAAAGAGTCAACTACTAATACTGTTTCTGAACAGAAGTATGTTTCTAAGACTCCTGTTAGTAATCCTAAGGATGATAAAGATGCTGATAAAGATAATTTTGTTAAGATTTTAAGAAAAGGAAAACATAGAGAGGCTAAAGATTATTTGACTGATGATGCTACGAGTTGGTTATGGAAGATAATGAGAGGCAATGGATTAGGTGATGATTTTATTGATTTAACTAAGTATTTGTTTTATAAAGTTACTGGAAAGAATTATGGAGTTACAGAATTTGAATTTTCTATATTTGATTCAAATGGATTTGTTGATTTTGATTCGTCTGGAAGTGCATCAGATTTATTAATTGAGTATATACATAGTTGGGAAGGGGCAAACCCACCAACCAGTGCGGATGGAACAAAATATAAAATAGAAGATGATGGATATGGAAATTTAGTTGTAGGATATGGTGTTGATATTTATAATTGTGGACATACAGAATTGTTTAAACAAGCAGGATATACATTGGCATTAGGTGCAGAGATAGATAAAGATTTTGTGGATTCTATTGAAAAAATGGAAGTTGAAGAAAAAGGAAATGGTATTAGAAATGCAGTTGCGGGATTGAATTTAACAGAATACCAAATAAATGCATTGATTTCTAGAGCATATAATGCGGGAACCAGTGGTGCAGTATCAAAAAGAAATGGTAAAAATTTTGTTGAAGCATATAATTCTTTTTGGGATCAGAGCAGAGATGATAAATTCAGTAAAAAAGATTCGAATGCCGATTTTGGTCATCAGCTATATACAACATATATGTATTTACCAAACACCGTTAAAGGAGCTTTTAGCAGAGGTTTAGAAAGAAGAAGAAAGTCAGAGTGGACACTATTCCAAACAGGTTATTATGATACTATTAATAAATGGCACTCTGAAGGTGGTGGAACTGTAATAGAGGTAGCACAAAAAATACATAGTTATATGGAACAAAATAAGTATACGTATTGTGTATATGGAGGAAATAGTTATGAGGAATGTTCAGGAGGAGGACATGGATTAAACAGTACATTTGAAGCATCAAAAACTGGATATCACCATACATGTTGTGCTACATATGTTTCTTGGGTATTACAAGAGGCTGGATATTTAAGTGATTCAGAACATAATGATAGTGCTTCAGGGTTACAACAAATTATGAAAAGCAAAGGTTTTCAAATGATAACAAATGAAGCAGATTTGCAAGCAGGAGATGTGCTATGTTATAGTAGCCATGTTGAAATATATGCAGGCGATAATAAGATATACAATGCAGGTAGTGGTAATGCAATTAGAAATGCATCACCAGCAAAAAGAACAAGAGCATTTAATTATGCACTAAGACCTGTAAAATAAAATAGTAAGGAGTTTTACATGACAAAATTAAAAAAAATAATAATATTTTTTGTAATAATAATTGTTCGTTCTTTTATCATGTTTATGTTCCTCCATTCATTATTCTGGAGGTTTTCGCAGTCCTCCAGAATTCATTAATAGTAATAAATTCTGAAATACAACTGCGATTGTATTTCTTATACACTATATATTAACATAAAAAAGCTATTTTTTCAAGTGCTCTGAAGTAGTATTATTCTTCATGATTCTCTGTATTACTTTCAGCTCCATTCACTGTGGTATTAGTGTTATTTGTTGTATTAGTATTTAATTTATTATTTTTAGTCGAATTGTTTGTATTTTTTGTTGTATTATTTGTAGTTGATGATGGAGTGTTAACACTCGTATTTTTTGATGTATTTGAAGTATTATTAGCTTTATTAGAATTATTTTTATTGTTGGTTACATTATTTGTTTCATTTTTTGTAACATTATTATTTTTCTCTGGTATACTTTCAATATTTGGATCTAATGTTAAATCATTATTAAATACATTTTGATTTGTTTGCTCATCATTATTTGTACTACCATTATCTGTATTAGTTATTTTACTTCCTGAATGTTTTGTACAGTTTCCTGGTTTAGTTCCTAATAAAAAGTATTCTGTATAAGTATTAGTACATCCACTATTTGCAATCTTTCCTGTTTCAGCACATATTGTTGCTGTTTGAATCCAACTAGGCTTTTTAAATTCTTGTTTTTCCAAACCTGCATGTACTTTTTTCATAACATTGGCCCAAATTATTCCTGCAGGATTTTGTTTGTTAAAATATATTGTTTCGTTTTGATCATAACCAAACCAAGTAGCAGCTGTATAATATGGTGTGAATCCACACAACCACCTATCATAATTTTCGTCTGTTGTTCCTGTTTTAGCAGCTACATCTATCCCTGGAATTGAACAATATGTTGCTGTACCATTACTTCCTTTTACAGGTTGTGTTAAAATTTCTTTTATAATATATGCAACTTGTTCTGATACAACTCTTTTAGTTGTTGGTGTTGCTTTTAAAACAACTTTATTAGATTTATTGGTTACTTCACTATAAAATGTTGGTTCTATATAAACCCCATCATTTGCTATTGTTGCATATGCTGATGCCATCTCCAACGTTGTTATTCCTTTATCAAGTCCTCCCAAAGCTAAAGCTAAATTTTCATCTTTTTTTGTAAGACTTGTAATCCCCATTTTTTTCAAATATTCAATTGATGTTTTTGGTGTTATTTCTTGCATCATTTCAACAAATGGAATATTTTGCGATGATTCTACAGCTCTTCTTACTGTTGTTTCTCCTAAATAGCCGTCATAATTTTTAGGACTATAATCACCATTAAAAGTTTTTTCAACATCTGAATATATTGAAGATGCTGTAAATTTCTTTTTATCTATTCCTGGTGTTAATACTGCTAATGGTTTTATTGATGAACCTGTTTGTCTTGTACTTTGTGTTGCTCTATTCAATCCCCTTGCAGTATTTTTTTGTCCTAATCCACCAACACATGCAAGTACCTTTCCAGTTTTTTGATCTATAATAACCATTGAAGCTTGAGAATTATCTCCACCTTGTTTTGATTTTATACTATATTGTTTTTTACTAAATTCTTTTTCTGTTTTATCTTGGATATTTGAATTTTGAGTACTTTTTATTGTCAAACCTGATAAATATATATAATTTGTTGCAAATGTTTCTGTGATATTATTTTTTTGAGAAATATCACTAATTACTTCTGTAGTTAAAGCATCTGTATGGTATGAATATATTCCATCGCTTGAGTTTACATTACCTTTGTTAAATTTTAATCCATTATCAACTTCAGTAATTGCATCATTATATTCTTGTTCATTTATATATTTTAATTCCAACATTTTTGATAATACAGTTTTTGTTCTCTTTTTTATTTTCTCATCATTATTTGATTCATCACTAAATGGGTTATATGAATTAGGAGAATTGTTTATTCCTGCTAAAAAAGCTGATTCAGCCAGTGAAATATTTTGTATGTCTTCATTAAAATAATATTTACTTCCAGCTCCTACCCCATATATATTAGGTCCTACATAAATTACATTTAAATATAAATCTAAAATATCATCTTTTTGTTCAAAATTCTCTAATTGATAAGCTTTCCACCATTCTTTAATTTTTCTTGAAATTGAATCTGTATTATCTCCCGTTAAATTTTTCACCAATTGCTGGGTTATTGTACTTCCACCATATGAACTATTTCCTACTAAAGTATGAACTATTGCTCCTGCTGTTCTTTTTATATCAACACCATTATGTTTGTAAAATCTTTCATCTTCCATCGAAATATATGCTTTAGGTAAATATTCTGACATATCATCTAAAGTAATAATCTTTCTTTTTTCATCACCACTTAAATTGGTAACAGTATTTCCTTCTGAATCAACAATTACTGAATTGGCAGCACCTATTGTTAATTCTTCTTTGCTAATTTCAAAATCATCACCAAATAAGCCAAAAAATACTCCTGCAACTACTCCAGCCCCTATTACACATAATAGTAAAAAGATTAGTACGCAAATTCTTAAAAACATCATAAATTTTGGATGTCTATCTGAAAATTTAGTATTTTTATTTTTTGTCTGTTTTTTTCTACTATTTCTATTTACTGTTTCTACTCTTTTTGTTGCTCTAGGTGGTCTTCTTTTTTGATTTGGTCTTTTCTTTGCTTTTTGAATTTTATATTGCTTTGTTTTACTACTATTTCTCCTGTTATCGCTTGGCATTTAATTACCTCCTTGCCATTATAAAAATTGACATTTACATTATATTATATTTTTCTAAAAAATGAAAGTATTTAACAAAATTTTAATATTATATCTCCATATTTTGAGCTATTAATTTTTTTATTTTAACTTTATCTCTTTTTAATTTATCTAAAACATCTTTTATTGGTATGTTAAAGTTATGTTCAGCTTCATATATATCTTTAGTATAAAATTTATCCGTTTTTTTATTTATCGAACAATTTGCCCATGTTATTTCATAATCTTTTATATTTATCCCATTGAATCTTTTGTCTTTTATTATTACTTTTCTATTAAAATTTACAATAATTGCTTCACTATTAATATTATATCTATTTATTAGCTCTGTTGGAAAATCTATATTTAAAATAATATCTGCCTTTGATAAAGCTTTTCTTTTATTATTTCCTATACTAATCATTATTCCTTTTTCTTCAAAAATTTTACTTTCAATTTTTTTCAACTTTTCAATATGATTTGTTACTATTTTTATATATTTATATTTTTCTATTAATTTAGTAATAACATATATTGTGTATTCTGAAATATCATTCACCATAATTACTATTTTCGTTTTATCGACTCCCTTTTTTTGATAATTCACAACATATTCTAAAACATCAAAAATCAACATCTTAAACAATCTTTTTCCATCAACTATTTGATAATTATACGAATATAAATAATTTACATATAATTCTTGTTCTTTTATTTTTTTGCTTAATATTATTTTGCAATTTGTCTTATTTAAAATTTTTCTTGTTTTTTGTGATAATTTATATGCTGTTTTGTCATTAAATTCATTATTTTTTAATGGCATGATAATATTATCATCTTCTATTTTCACTACACTAAATAATTTTTCTAACATCTTAAGCTTGTCATTTTCTTGAATATAATACATAAAAAATCACCTCAATACTTTATATTTAAGTATATTAAGGTGATTTTTACTATATGACAATTATATCTC
>ENA-OOZN01001841-OOZN01001841.1-human-gut-metagenome-genome-assembly--contig:-NODE-1841-length-12725-cov-3.118785_pt1 | contig 12725 bp, 10 predicted proteins | sample MGYA00241187_ERZ501397 | MGnify/ENA primary metagenome ERZ501397 (study PRJEB25962, sample SAMEA2042921) | human gut metagenome | biome: human gut; feature: human-associated habitat; material: faeces... | reverse complement strand
AAAGAGCTGTGTGAAAAATAAGCGATCACGCTTATTTTTCACACTATCTCCTTTTCCATGTTCGAAAAGGCCCCATTTCCTGCCGCATATCAGTATTGTATGTCAGAACCGGGTATTTGACAAGCCGGAAAGCTTTCCAAAAATGCTTCCGTCACAGCCCTTATTTCCTGTATTTTGCCAATACGGAAAGCATTTTCCCGACGTCCAGCGGTTTGGGCAGATGCTCATTCATTCCTTCCCGCTTCACCCGTTCTGCATCCTCCAAAAAGGCGTTGGCCGTCAAAGCAATGATGGGGATACTTTCGGCATCTGCACGACCGCTGCCGCGGATCGCCCGCGCCGCTTCGCAGCCGTCCATTACCGGCATCATCAGATCGGTCAGGATCGCATCAAAGGTACCTGCCGGCTGCTCCAGATAGCGCTCCACCTCTTCTTTTCCATTATATGCCTTTGTGATCTGTACACCTGCATCTGTCAGAAAGGTTTCCGCGATCTCCATATTCAGCTCATTGTCCTCTGCAAGAAGCACACGCATTCCGGTAATATCCGCACTCTGATCCCCTTCTTCGATCTTCTTACATTCCTGTTCTTTGGGTCCTTCAAACAGGAGCGTGACCGTAAATGTGGTTCCAGCTCCCTTCTCGCTCTCCACCGTAATCGTTCCGCCCATCTTGTCGACCAGATGTCTGACGATGGACATTCCCAGTCCGGTTCCCTGAGTTACACTTTTCTCATCGGTATTTTCCCGTGAAAAGGGTTCAAACAGATGGGGAAGAAATGCTGTGCTCATGCCGATTCCGTTATCCGAAATCACAGTCCGGCAGGATATCAGGCTTTCCCCGATAGCCTTTATAGTCACCTGACACAGGACATGTCCGCCGGCATCCGTATATTTGATCGCATTCCCCAAAATATTGATAAAGATCTGTCTGACATGCAGAGGGCTTCCAAGCACACAGCCGGTTGCTTTACCTTCTGTCTGTTCCTCATACGTTAAACGGACTCCCTTATCTGCTGCCCGGGGTTCCACGATCGTGATAATTTCCCGCCAGAGCTCTTTTAAGCAAAAGGGTTCTTTTGTAAGCTGAAGGTTTTCTTCATCCAGCTTGTTAAACTCCAGTACATCGTTGATCAGCTCCAGCAGATGATTTGCCGCAACCTTTTCCTTTACACGGTTTGCATCCACCAGCGCTCTGTCCTCCCTGTGGCGGTCGCTGATTTCGATCATTCCGATAATGCCGTTTAACGGTGTCCTGATATCATGTGACATCCGGGACAAAAATCCGGTTTTTGCTGCATTGGCACGCTCTGCCGCCTCCTTTGCCCGCTTTAACTCCTCTTCATTTTTTTCAATTGCAGCAATCGAGTGCTCCGTGACATAAAAAATGATCAAAAAAGAAAGAATCAGTACCAGAAACATGGTCGCAGCAACATAGATCAGATTTTGGTTCGCCTCTAACATGCCGTAGGAAACTGCAAGATTATATTCCCCATATTTTTCATAGACCAGATACTGCTTTCTGCCACTGATTTTCGCACTGGTCCGATACCGCTTTCCTTCCTGCAGTTTTCCTTCTTCCAGCCGGTCGGAATCCTGCAGCTCATAGAGCAATACATCCTGCCGCGTGGTTGCAAGCATTTTTCCTGTGGTGGCATTTAGCAGAAAGATATTCATTCCGGAGGTAATCGGCATCTGCCGAACCAGATTTTCCACGCTGGCACTGTTCATTTTTGCAAGCAGTCGGCTGGGAGTAATGCCAATCTGGATCATGGCCGTACCGGAGGAATTCCAGACGATGGCATACATCATCATTTTCCCTTCTGCAGTATTCGGCACCATATCCTGACACATGGAAAGCTTTTTATCTGTCAGCATGGGCTTAAAATATCCCATTTGCTCGCCGGAAGAAAAGCTGTAGCCAAAATACTCCGGATTGGTTCCTGCCACGATACAGCCGCCCGTATTGAAAATGTGGATTTCGTCCACACGCAGCTGTTTTGCGATCTTCCGATACTCCACTGTGGTCTGATATAGTCTTCCTTCCATTTCAAGGAGATTTGCCACCGTCTCTGCCCGCAGTGTATATTCTTCCTTCAGGGTTTCCAGAAGCGTCTGATAGCTTTCTTTATTTTCTTCGATCACATCCTCCAGCTGCTGCAGGATCATCTCGCTGGCGTTCCAGGCATTATGCCGATTGCTCAGCATCTGAAGAGAAACGCTTCCTATCCATATGATAATAAACGATGTCAGAATGATTCCGTAAATCCGTCTGGTCCGATTTCTATTTTTGCTCATAAAGCGGCGCTCCCTTCGTGAACTGTACACTAAGTATAGCATTTTTTCGATGTTTTACATAGTGTCTTGTGTTTCTTTGCAGACAAGTCTATACTGACCTTGTGTAGTATTAAAAACGGAGGATTATTTTACTTTATGAGTAAGCAGGCAGCACAAAACACAACAAATCAGATCACTGAAGGAGTCATCTGGAAGCAGCTTCTGATTTTCTTTTTCCCTATTTTATTTGGAACATTTTTTCAGCAGCTCTATAACACTGCGGATGCGATCATTGTCGGCAACTTTGTCGGTAAGGAAGCGCTTGCCTCTGTCGGGGGCTCTGCTTCCACGATTATCAACCTGCTCGTCGGATTTTTCGTCGGTCTTTCTTCCGGTGCAACTGTTATCATTTCCCAGTATTACGGCGCAGACAACCGGCGCAGGGTCAGTGATTCCGTTCATACCGCTATTGCACTGGCGATTGCAGGCGGCGTTGTAATTATGCTGATCGGTCTTGTTTCCGCACGCTTTGCCCTGACCGCGATGGGAACGCCGGACGACATCCTTTCCCTTTCCCTGACTTATATGAAAATTTATTATCTCGGCACGATTCCGTCCATGATCTACAACATGGGCTCCGGTATTCTGCGCGCTGTCGGCGATTCCAAACGGCCGCTCTATTTCCTGATCGCTTCCTGTCTGGTCAACATTGTGCTCGACCTTTTATTTGTCGCCGTGCTCGACATGGGCGTTGCCGGAGCTGCGATTGCGACGATTGCGTCCCAGTTTTTCTCCGCGATTCTGACCCTGATCGCCCTGCTGCGCACCCAGGATTCCTATCGCCTGATCGTTTCCAAAATCCGGTTTCACCGCGATCTTTTATTTGATATCATCAAAATCGGTCTGCCTGCCGGTCTGCAGTCCGCAATGTATTCGATTTCCAACCTGTTGATCCAGTCCTCCATCAACTCCTTCGGAACCGACACGATCGCCGCCTGGACCGCTTATGGAAAAGTGGACAGTATTTTCTGGATGATTATGGGTGCTTACGGCGTTTCCATCACGACCTTCGCCGGACAGAATTTCGGCGCCGGAAAATACGACCGTATCAAAAAAAGTGTCCGCATCTGTCTCGGTCTTGCTGCCGTGACCAGCCTTTTCCTCAGCTTTATCGTTTTGAATTTCGGCGGAACGATCCTGCTTTTATTCACACGCGATACCAATGTCATCAACATCTGCATCGGCATGATGCGTGTCGTTTCTCCCGCCTACATCACTTACATCTGCATCGAAATCCTTTCCGGTACCTGCCGCGGCTGCGGGGATTCCTTTTTCCCGATGCTGCTGACCTGCTTTGGGGTCTGTGTCCTGAGAATTCTCTGGATCACGATTGCCGTTCCCCTCAGACACGAGGTCGCAACAGTGGCATTTTCCTATCCACTGACCTGGACCATTACATCGATCTTGTTTATCCTCTATTATAAGCGTGGAAAATGGATGCAGAAGGATACCCTGCGCAATGCGCCCCAGGGGCAGGGTAAGAACGCGTAAGCGCTTCCGTAAAAAAATCCCGGCAGAGCCTTTTTTAGGGGCTTTGCCGGGATTTTCTGTTACAGAACTTTTAGCAATTGAATCAATTTTTGCGATTTCTTCGCTCTGTGATTCGTTTCTTTTACTGCAAATCTTTTAAATCCATTTTCCACTTCATAAAACTGCATCAGATGCTCTTCATTTTCTGCCTCCAGAAAAAATACCATGCCTCCGGTCATATACTGTAATTTCAGAATGGTATCAACAGCTGCCTGAAGCAACTGCTTTCCTGTAATTTTCCGATTTGCCCCATTTCTAAAATTTTTTCCCAGCTGAGCAATCAGATACGCAGAAAGTGTATATGTAAGTTCATTTTCCCGTTGCTCACTGACTCTGGCTATTTTACGTTTCGTCGTGTTACTGAACTTCTCCGCACTGGCGCAAATCGGTTTAATCGCCAGCGTAAAGTAGCCTACCAGCGAAGCATCCTGACTGTGGAATACCAAATACGTTACTGACTGATTCTTCTTTGTAAATTCTATCGCCTGTTCCTTTAAAAATCGTTCAACATCGGCGTTTTTACTGCAGGAAAATTCGGAGAGAAGTTCTTTCAATTCCTCCTCTCCAAATCTTCCATTTTCTGTTGCAGCCAAATACTCACGAATGTTTAACACTGTAACCTCGTTAAGCATTTACCTCTTTTCTCTTCGCCATAAACTTTCTGATGTCTTCTGCTCCGCGCAGATGGGTAATTCTCAACTCATTTTCCGTCTTTCTGCAGAGAGATTCCATATAGGAACTTTCAATCGCATCCGCAAACAATTCTGCCTGTTTTTCTCCAGAAACCAAAAAGTTCTTTTTAATACTCGAAGTTGCTATATTTAACACCTCCCCTTATAGTATGCCGCACCAATTATCATATCTCTATTATATGCGTTTAAAACATTTTTTCAATACAATCCAAGCTGTTTACTCTGCGATTTCCGCCGATGCTTCTGCAGCAGTTTCCTGCTTCAACACCTCCGCTGCCTGCTTTGCTCCGTCTGCGTTGATCGTGATATTGCGGTTCACTTTTGCATCATAGGTTCCTGCTTTTACAACTTCCGCAAGGTCGATGCCCACGGTTTCTTTCATGGTTTCAAACAGCTTTGTCATCACTGCCGGTACGTTTCCTGCTACCTGGTCCACACCGTTTGATCCGTCCGAACCGCCGATGATCGTGATCTTGTCGATCTGGGTCAGAGGCTCTGCGATCTTGCCTGCGATATCGGGCAGCACCTTGATCAGCATTTCCGCCATTGCCGCGTTGTTGTATTTCTGATAAGCCTGCGCACGTTTTTCCATCGCTTCCGCCTCCGCAACACCTTTGGCGCGAATCGCTTCTGCTTCCGCTTCGCCGACCATGCGGATACCTTTGGCTTCCTGTTCTTTAGAGAACAGATCTGCTTCCGCCTTCGCACGCTGCGCCTCTGCAGCCTTTTCCGTTTCAAATTTCTTTGCTTCCGCTTCTTTCTGGCGTTCAAACAGCTCTGCTTCCGCTTTCTGCTGACGTTCGAATTTCTCCGCTTCCGCTTTTTTCTTAACCTGTGCATCCAGCGATTTTTCCATCGTTTCTGCTTCACGCTGTTTTAAGAGCACCAGACGTTCCTCTTTTGCAATGTTGGCATTTGCCGCAGTTACTTCGATGGTCTTTCGCTGTTCCTCTTTCTGGATCTCATATGCCGCATCCGCTTCCGCTCGCTTGCTGTCCGCGTTTTTCTGAAGCTCTGCCTTCTGCATATCCAGCTCGTTGTTCTTGATGGCGATCTCTCTTTCGGAATTGATCCGCGCGTCGTTGGACTGACGATCCGCTTCCGCCTTTGCTACCGCGATTTCTTTTTCTGCCTCAGCCTTTGCAATCGCTGCCTTTTTCTTGATCTGGGAAATGTTGTCGATACCAAGGTCATCAATGACACCGTTGGAATCCGTAAAGTTCTGCACATTGAAGCTGACAACGTCCAGACCCATGGCAGCCAGGTCAGGCTCGGCATTTTCCTTTACCAGGTCCGCGAATTTCTGGCGGTCGCTGACCATTTCCTCCAGACGCATGCGGCCTACGATCTCACGCATGTTGCCTTCCAGAACCTCTCTCGCTACCTGCGCAATGTACTGGGTGTTCTGATTCAGGAAGTTTTCTGCTGCCTGCTTTAATTTTTCGGGCTCGCTGGAAACCTTGACGTTAACTGCTGCGTCCACCTGAATGTTGATGTAATCCGCCGTCGGCACCGCTGCTTCTGTCTTCACATCGATCGGGATCAGCTTTAAGCTCAGCTTGTCAAGACGTTCCAGAAACGGGATCTTGATACTCGATTTCCCGATAATGATCTTTTTGCGCAGGCCGGAAATAATATACGCCGTGTCCGGAGGTGCTTTCACATACCCGGAAGCGATAATTCCAAGCAGCGCGATCACTGCGATTATGGCAACAACAGCTCCTAAACTAATTCCTGTAAACATACTCATTCTCCTTTTCTCCACCGGTCTGGTGGACTCGTAAAGTAAATAGCTTCGGTCGCTGTCAGGCGACTTTTCCGGAAAAGTGCTTTTCCCCCGGAGGGTTTTGTTTCCTATGGACACCCTTTCCAACGAAACAAAAAACGAGGCCTCTATTACAGCCTGACAGCTGCAATAAAAGTCTCGCGCGTTTCATTTAATACGGACATCTGCAGCAAATCGATTATCATCTGGCTGCTTGTCGGGGTGACGGTTTCAAACCACCTCTCGGTGCTGGCTACTCCCTTTTATTGTTGAAATAAATTATAGCACTTTTTTATATTTTGTCAACACCCTGTCGATATATCGTTCTATCAAAGAAATGTTTGCGTCAGACCGAATACATATTTTGAGGCACCGCATTTGGAGAATATCTGGGAATGATTTATGATTTCTATTGACATAAAAATCTGCTCTGCCTATAATAATAGTAGTAGGAAAAGCGTGCTTTTCCAGTGGGCTAACACTAAAATCTGATATGCTTGTCAATCCTGTGATTGACCGTTGGCGGACAACACTAAAATCCGATATTTTTACCGGTATTTTACCGGTCGTTGGCAGACAACATTAAAATTAGCCACAAAGAGGGAGTATATAGTACAATGGTGCTATTGCTCTCTCTTTCCATATCTATTATTTATGATCTTTCAGGAAAATCTATGTATATGTAGTCTAACCGTTATTCTTTATGGAGGATTTCCGAACTATTTATGAAGTTTACAAAAGAAGACGCACGTAAAAGAGTTCTGAATTGTGCGAAGCAATATCAACAAAACCTTTTGCATAAGAAGTTGCTTATCATTTTCAGAGAAAGACAGGATAATTCCATTCGGTTTATAGAGGTCATATTTCATGAGAGAAATTACCAACACCTGACCGGATTGGAAATGAAGGGATACAGCGATTTTTTTGTTTTTCAACTGTCAAAGACAGGATTGTAGCACTTTTTTATATTTTGTCAACACTCTGTCTCCCGCTGTCAGGGTTGTTTCATGAAGCGATAAATTCAAACATTTTTGGCTATTCAATTATTCTTCGTGAAACAACCCTGCTTATACAGGCAAGACATTTTATGCAACTTTTTTATGCTTCTTCCCGTTTATGCTATTGCTTTGCCAGAACATGAAAATAAAAAGGAATCTCCGGCGCACAGGAGCTGCACGTTCATCTAAGCTCCGGCCAGTACTTTACATTTGCTTCTATCAAATCGTCCAGTATTAACTTAGCAACCGCCGCGCTTGGAACTGTTTTAGACATGGTAATCGCCTGCCACATTTTTTGATAGCTTTTCTCAACCCAGGCGTCAACAACCAGCTTTTCCGCCGCTACCTGCTGCTCCATAAGCCCTTTTTCGAATACCGGTATTTTCCCGACCTTTAATGGTTCATATCCATTCTTCCCTACAATACAGGGAATCTCAATCATTGCGTCATAGGAAAAATTTTCAATCGCGCCATGATTGGGCACGATTAGCAACATTCTTTCCTGTGTGTTATATGCCAGCGCTCTTGCCAGATCAACAATATACTCCGCATGATTTCCCACTTCGAAGCCGCAATTTTCCACATTCTTTGTCTGAATAAGCCTTCGAGCCTCTTCAAACACCCGTTTTTCTCTCCCCTCCCTTACTTCATCTGTTCTTGTGTAATTTAAATCTGAGTGCTTCACCACATAGTCCGGGTATAAATAATACTTTAAATACGTATTTGGAATGAAATTCGGGTCAACCGCATAGACGTCTTTCGCCTTATTATAAGTATCCGTCCAGCTTTTATCATCTGTATGCCCATCTATTTGGGAAGTATTAAACCCGTTCTCTTTCACGTAGGCCTTAATTACCGGCATTAAATCCTTTCCGTTTTTATCCCTTATGTCACTCCACCAGCCAAAGTGATTCAGCCCAAAATACCTGGTAATCATCTCCTTTCGGGATTTCAGCCCGCAGATGACAGCCATTCTTGCCTCTATTCCAACGGGCATATCACAGATATTGATGATTCTTGCGTCCGGCCTGAGCCGGTTTGTTGCTTCCGCAACGATTGCCGCGGGATTCGAATAATTCAGCATCCACGCATGCGGAGAGTACGTTTCCATATAATCGATTAACTCGATTACAGGTCCGATGGAACGCATTCCATATGCCAGACCTCCCGGTCCGCAGGTTTCCTGCCCTACCACACCATATTTCAGCGGTATTTTTTCATCCTTTCCGCGCATCTCATACTTACCAACGCGGATATGTGCCATTACAAAATCGACATCAGTAAATGCGGTTTCCGGATCAGTTGTATATGAAAATTCAATTTCAGGAGCCTTATGCTCAATAAGCACGCCACATGCTTCGCCAATTATTTTCTGCCTCTCCTCATCGTTGTCATAGAACTTTATTTTTCTGATGGGAAACTGCTCTCTTTTTTCTAACAATAAGAGCAGAATTTCCGGAGTAAACGTACTTCCGCCCCCGGCAATCAGAATTGAAAATTTTTTCATTATCCCTCCTCCTTTTTTAACATAGGATCATTTTTATCAAAGCCATAAAAATAAGTAAGCAAAAACGTTACTACACACGCAATAAGAGCGCTGATAAAGAACAGGATAAAATTCTTAGTCCCGCCCTGGAAGAAGGAAAGCGCGTTTCCTATAAGGGGAAAGCTGGGTCCCAGATAGTAAACTACATCGGTAAAAGCCGCAAATAACCCGCCGCAAATTCCTCCGACCGCCAATGCGATTAATGTCTTTTTATATTTCATACCGATTCCGTAAAGCACCGGCTCACTGACACCTCCCACATTGTGGGTGATAAATAACTGGAATACATTCATTCGTTCTTTTTTATTTTTGATTTTCAGTAAAGCAGCCAGCTCCAACCCCAACAACGCCTGGTTTGTAAGCGTCGCCGGAAGAACAGTCGTGTCATAACCTAAGGAATATAAATTAGGAAGGATAACCGCATATAAGATCGGCATATGCATACCGGTCAAGATCAGGAACGGCCACAAGCCGCCTATGATTCCCACCAATAACGGGGCGCTGTCAAGCATTAAAATAACCTGGGCAATCCCCTCACCGATTAAAGTTCCCAACGGGCAGAATAAACATAATTCCAGCGGTAACATGATAAACATTTCAATAAACGGCTTAATTGATGTAGACAACATCTGCGGAATAACCTTACTGATCAGCATATCTACATATTTTAAGGCAAAAACACTTAACAGGATCGGAAAAATTGTCGTTCCATAGGTTCCGAGCCTACATGGTATTCCCAGTATTGTAAACGCTTCGCTTGTAGTTGCAATTTCAACAAATTCCGGAACAAGCATCATTCCGCCAAGATACATTCCTAAAATAACGTTAAGCCCGAGTTTTTTCGCGGCGGTGTAGCCCAAATAAATCGGTAGGAAATAAAAACATGCATTATACGCAAAGTTAAACGTTATATACAAATCACTTGTCGTTTCCCATATCGCTAACACATCCGGACCGCATACTACGGCAACCGTTTTAAATAAACCTGCGGCACAATACGCCGGAATCATCGGTGACATGACAGCGGACATAAATTCAAATAACTGGGCAAAAAACTGTTTTATCCCTTTTTTTTCTTTTGGAGCGTCCAGATTCTCGGCAATTTCCTCCTGAGTTTCAAATCCCCCGTCCAGATTCTCGGCAATTTCCTCCTGAGTTCCAAATCCCCCGATTTCTACCACCTTTTTATAAAGCTCAGGAACAGCCTGCCCGATAATGATTTGATATTGTCCCCCTGACGTGACAACCCCTAAAACACCCTGGATCTTTTCAATTTCTTCCGTATTTGGAATACTTGAATCCTTTAATTGAAAGCGCAAACGGGTAACACAATGATATACATTAATAACATTATCCTTGCCGCCTACCTTTTCCAGTAAAGTAACAGCTAACTTATGATAGTTTTGATTCATTGAATTTTGCAGGAAAGACACCCCTTTCCTGATTCCTCCTCTCATTTTTTTTACAATCATTGAGGATATGCAACCACCCCACCCGGTATAAATGGAATACAGGTTCCTTTAAGCTCTATGCAGTCAAATCAGAAAATGAAATTAACTCAATCCCGTTTTCTAAAATAAAGTCCTTCATTTCTGTTGAAAGGTAGAATTCAAGATCTCTCATTCTCTCCAAGCTGCAGGACGATAATTTTAACAGATCAGCATCAACAAAGCCCGGGTGGCAGACAAGCGCCACATACTCAAATCCCTTTAGATATTCCAGGTTGTCAAAAAATAATTTCATCGGATCGCGGTTCAACTGTTCCATTGCATGAAACTCTTTTCCTCTGGTTGACAGATTCATTAATTCGTCATTTTTTATCGGCGCGTCACGAAAGTCTATGATATTATATTTTTTGTACAGATCATCACAAAACGGAACTCCTGTCTCAGCTGATAACGTCCGGTACGCTTCCTCCATAGAGCCGGTTTGAATGGAATGCCCACACAGATAGGCAGGCGCTCTCCCGCATAAATCAACGAAACGCTGATACTGTGCCGCTATTTCTTTATATACTTCATGAAACGGTAATAACTCATTCTGCCCTTCTTTCGTAGCCCATTTTGGATCATTCACTCTGATTTTTGAGCTGATAAAACGGCCATTTTCATCAACCAAATGTGGAATTTCCCTGTAATCTGATACGCAGGGACCGCAAACCAGATTAAAGTCTATTCCAAAACAGCAGGTTTCCCTTTCTTTTACAAATTGTGCCGCCCATGGGGCGATCTCCATATTCGTAAACATGCCCGAGCTTGTTAAAATCCCATGATCAAATGCTTCGATGATTCCATACGTAACACTTTTTGTAATTCCATAATCATCACCTTTAACCAAAAGCTTCATTTTTCTTCCTCCTTTATTGCAGATACATCGTTTTCGTAAAACAGCCTTTTAAATGAAAGCTCAAATTGCCTGTATTCAATTTTCAAGGAGCACTTAGCAAACCGAACGGCAGAAAAATATTGACATGTCAGTATTTCTCAGTACACTGATGACGCATAAGGATTACAGTGCGATACAGCTAATGTACGGTTCCTGCAAAAATAAAACCCCAGCACTCTCATGCTGAGGTAATGCCCTTGCGGTTACAATCCTCTCGTGTACATAACCGAGTAACATGTATCATAAGATACAGCAATTCGTTACTTGTACAGCTTTTCTTAAATTCTTTATATAAATATTGATCAATATTATATACGCAGTTATAGATATCGGGATAAGTATTTTTCATATTATCATACAGTTCATCAATATTACCGTCCATAAATTCTTCATTATTTTCTTTTCTTAGGACATAATATTTCAAGTGAATTTTAAACCTGAAATAATTGAAGTCATTTTTATCAAGAACAATGCCAAAATAATCCTCTATAATTTTTGTTACGTTTTTAATGATTCGGGTAATTTGACTCTGGTGCTGCTGATCATCCTGATTCGTTTTTCCTTCCAGTGCATTCAGCAAATGCATGGTTATACTTGTAACCTCCCCTTTATCCAGGCATACCTGATATTTTGCATTAATATTTTTGACGATCCATTTTGCCAGCTTTGTCAAGTGGGGATATTCAAACTCAATTTCATAAGAATAAGGTAGCGATATTTGCATTCCCTTATGATATCTGGTAACTGCAAAATTGATATGATCTGCAAGGATAAACACCAGATTAGGATTCAGATTACCGTCAATTTTACTCTCTATGGCATCAACGATACGGCTTGTAAAAAGGAACATGTTCTCCGGAATCTCCGACAACAAATTGTAATATCGGTAATCTATATCATAAAATGAACGCTCTATTTTTGACATATCATTAATACTATAAGGGAGTTCTCCAAAGCCGATACCCTTGCCAAACAAGACTACCTCGTGCCCGTTTCCGTCAACACCAATGGCTACATTATTATTGATTTTTTTGACAATCATCATAGCAATACCTTCTTACCCTTTCATTAGTACTCCCTTTTATCACTACGATTTCTTCCTGCGTATCAAGCTGTTTTCAACAGCGTCCTGTAAGTTGCTTTGAAAAACCAAGCAATAAATGTTTATAAAATAAAAAAAACTCTTTGCGCACCCATCCCCTTAGGTGATGCCTCAAAGAGTTACAATCCCTTGTTACATATAAATGATATCACTATTTAAAACAGTTGTCAACCGGATTTTTTCTCCTGTAGCGCCTGACAGCGAAAAGGGACGCCGACCGGCAAAACAGCAGCCTCAAAGCCCTGTTTGCCGATCCGGCATCCCTTTTCTTCTCTTCCATTTGCATGCGGTCAGTGGGACTCGAACCCACACGGTTGCCCATTGGCACCTAAAACCAACGCGTCTGCCAATTCCGCCATGACCGCTCACCGC
>ENA-OOZN01001833-OOZN01001833.1-human-gut-metagenome-genome-assembly--contig:-NODE-1833-length-12756-cov-3.405480_pt1 | contig 12756 bp, 9 predicted proteins | sample MGYA00241187_ERZ501397 | MGnify/ENA primary metagenome ERZ501397 (study PRJEB25962, sample SAMEA2042921) | human gut metagenome | biome: human gut; feature: human-associated habitat; material: faeces... | reverse complement strand
TTTTGCTGCGGTAGATACCCTGCTGCATGTTCCACAGCTCGTAGTACTTGCCTTCCTTGGCAAGCAGCTCATCGTGCGTGCCGCGTTCCACGATCTTGCCGTGATCCATCACAAGGATCAGGTCGCAGTCACGGATAGTAGAAAGGCGGTGCGCAATAACAAATACGGTACGTCCCTTCATTAAGTTATCCATACCCTTCTGTACGATACTTTCTGTACGTGTATCAATACTTGAAGTCGCTTCGTCCAGAATTAAAACCGGCGGGTCGGCAACAGCGGCACGGGCAATGGAAATGAGCTGGCGCTGTCCCTGTGACAATTCTTCGCCGTCACCGCTTAACAGTGTATCATAACCGTGCGGAAGCATATTGATAAACTGGTCTGCGTGAGCCAGCTTTGCCGCATTGTAAATCTGTTCATCGGTTGCATCAAGATTACCGTAGCGGATATTGTCCTTAATCGTACCGGTAAAGAGGTGCGTATCCTGAAGAACAATACCGAGTGAACGGCGTAAGTCATCTTTTTTAATCTTTGTAATATCAATGCCGTCATAGCGGATTTCACCGTTCTGAATATCGTAAAAACGGTTAATCAGGTTGGTAATCGTTGTTTTTCCGGCACCGGTAGAACCTACAAAGGCAAGCTTCTGACCCGGTTTTGCAAAAAGACTGATATCCTTTAAAATAATCTTATCCGGGTTGTAACCGAAGGTCACATCCTTAAAACGGACATCCCCTGTTAATTCGGTATAAGAAGCCGTGCCGTCAGAAGCCGTCTGCTTCCATGCCCAGATACCGGTTCTTTCCTTACATTCATGAAGAATGCCGTTGTCATCCTTTGTGGCATTGACAAGTGTAACCGTTCCTTCATCCGCTTCCGGAGTTTCATCAATCAGCGCAAAAATACGTTCTGCACCGGCAAGCGCCATAACGATAGAGTTAAACTGCTGTGCGACCTGCATGAAAGGCTGTGTAAAGCTTTTTGTAAACTGTAAATAAGAAGCCATAACACCCAGTGTAATGCCGCCGACACCCATAACGGAGAGCGTACCGCCTAAAACTGCGGTTAATACGAACTGGAGATTACCGATGTTACCGATAACAGGTCCCATGATATTGGCGTACTTATTGGCATTTGCGGCGCTTTCAAATAAAGCTTCGTTTAATGCGTCAAATTCTTCTTCGGACTTTCTTTCGTGGTTGAAAACCTTTACCACACGCTGACCGTTCATGCGTTCTTCGACAAATCCGGTAACGTCGGCAAGTGCTACCTGCTGGCGCACGAAGTATTTACCGCTGTTTCCGCCGATAGCTTTTGTTACAAGAATTAAGATGCCGATAACGGCAACTGCAAGCAGTGTCAGCAGAGGGCTTAACACCAGCATGGCAATAAACGTTACAATAATTGTAAAAAAGGACATCAGCGCCTGCGGAATCGACTGGCTGATCATCTGGCGCAGGGTATCCGTATCGTTCGTATAAAGGCTCATGATAGAACCGTTGGTATTCTGGTCAAAGTAGCGGATTGGCAGTGTCTGCATATGCTCAAACATATCGTCACGCACACGCTTTAACACTCCCTGACCGATGTATACCATCATTCGTGTATAAATAAATGTAGAAAGTACACCCATTAAAAAGACACAGCCTAAAACAGCCAGTGCCTGATAAAATCTTGTGAAATCCGGTGATTCCTGTCCGATTAACGGAATAATGAAATCATCGAGCATATATTTCAGTGACAAGGACACAGAAATAGAAGCAACGGAGCTGATTAAAATGCACACAAATACCAGCACAAAACGCAACTTATACGTTTCGGTTACGTATTTGAGCAGTCTTTTGGCTGTTTTGAGTGTATTTTTTGAAAGCCGGGACGGCTTTTTTGTTTTCTTTTCATTACTCATTTTCAGCACCTCCCTTTACCTGTGATTCATAAACTTCTCTGTAAATTTCATTGGTCTTTAACAGTTCTTTAGAAGTACCGATACCCGTGATTTTACCGTCATCAAGCACGATAATCTGGTCGGCATCTTCAATCGAAGAAACACGCTGTGCAATAATGATTTTTGTGGTATCCGGAATTTCTTCACGGAATGCTTTACGGATTAGCGCATCGGTTTTTGTATCAACTGCACTTGTCGAATCGTCCAGAATCAGGATTTTCGGTTTTTTAAGCAACGCTCTTGCAATACAAAGGCGTTGTTTCTGACCGCCGGATACATTGTTACCGCCCTGGACAATCTGTGTATTGTAGCCGTTTGGAAATTCCTGGACAAAGCCGTCAGCCTGTGCCAGTTTACATACATTCTGTACTTCTTCGTCGGTTGCACTTTCATTTCCCCAGCGGATATTTTCATAAATAGTACCGGAGAAAAGAACATTTTTTTGTAAAACCATGGAAACCTGGTCACGCAGGGCTTCCAGATTGTAATTGCGTACATCGACACCGCCGACTTTGACAGCGCCGCCGGTTACGTCATACAGTCTTGGAATGAGCTGTACGAGTGTGGATTTGGCACTTCCCGTTCCACCGATGATACCGATTGTCTGACCGGATTGAATGTGAAGGCAGACATCTTTTAAAGAAAGAGTACCGTCTTTACCTGCATAGCTGAAGTTTACATGGTCGAAAATGATTTCTCCGTTTGCAACATCCTTTACAGCATCATCAGAATCCTGCATTTCAGGCTCTTCATTTAAAACTTCTGCGATACGGTCGGTAGAAGCTTCTGCAATCATAATCATAACGAATACGAAAGTTACCATCATCAGGGACATCAGAATCTGAAGTGAATAGACGATGATACTGGTCAGTTCACCGGTCTGCATTGTACCGGTAACAATGCTGTTTCCGCCAATCGCAACAATGACTAAAATAACAACGTACATGGTAAACTGCATGACAGGAGAGTTCCATGCAACGATTTTTTCTGCCTTTGTAAACAGGCTGTATACATATTTGGAAATGATGTGGAATTTGTCAATTTCGTAATCTTCACGGACAAATGCCTTTACCACACGGGAAGCATTGACATTTTCCTGTACGGAATTATTTAAAACATCATATTCATCAAATACCTTGATAAAATGCGGGTGCGCCTTTTTGGCAATAAATATCAGTGTTCCGCCAAGCAATGGGATAACGATTAAAAACAGCATGGCAACCGTTTTATTTAAAACGAGTGTCATAACCCATGATAAAATAATCATAATCGGTGCTCTGGCAAGAAGACGGATACTCATCATATATGCCATCTGTACGTTGGTAATATCCGTTGTCATACGGGTTACCAGACCGGAAGTAGAAAAGTGGTCGATATTTTTAAATGAAAACTGCTGGATTTTATAAAAAATATCGTGGCGCAGATTTTTGGAATAACCTGCCGCCGCAACGGCCGCCATATTACCGGCAGTCACACCGAAAAACAGGGCAAGCATTGCCATTGCAACTAAAATAATACCGCGCTGGATAATGTAGTTTAAATTTCCGTTTGCAATGCCCACATCAATAATTTTAGCCATTTCAAGCGGAATCAGAACTTCCATAAAAACTTCAAGAATAACAAAAAACGGTGTCAGAAAGGACTGCTTTTTATATTCACGCACGGACTTTAACAGTGTTTTGTTCATGGTTTGATTCTCCTTAATTTTATAGTTTATTTTCAGAAAGGTTTTGTAACATTTGCAGGAGCACCTGCTTGCAGACTGCCACATCTTTTTTGGAAATGCCCTGGGTCATCTGGGCTTCTGATTCATTGATGTGGTACAGGATACTGGGACGAAGCGCCTCTGCCTTTTTGGTAGGCACAATCCGTTTGAGTCTGGCATCTTTTTCAACACTTTCGCGGTAGATAAATCCGTTTTTTTCCATCAGCTGTAAAATGCCGGTTACAGTAGACTTGCGGATCTGAAACTCTTCTTCAATATCCTTTTGATAAATTTCCCGATGCAGTGTTTCCAAAAGAATGAACTTAAGAATGTGCTTCTGCATAACGGTCAGACTGTCACCGTCAATCATAGTGACAATGCAGTTTTTTCGTTTCATCTGGTGGGAAAGCATCTGAATCAGTCGTCCCATGTGCATGTTAGCGGATTTTTCATCAAAATTCTGCAATCCAATCACACTCCTTTCTAAAGAAATGGTTAGCAACCTAACTTTTGATATTATAGGGAGAAGATTTTTAAATGTCAACTTTTTCTTTAGGAGTTTATAAAAAGTTCATATTCGGGGAAAATTTATCATTCCGCATCTGCCGCATGAAGATTAAAATATAGGGCGGAATGCAGCTAAGACACGGAAATGTATAAAGGTATATTTTCGTGTCCTTTTATGGAAAACGGATTTTGTCAGAATGTTGATTTTTTATAAAAAATATAGTATGATAAAAACAATTCAAGTGTAAATATGAGGGGGATGGATAATAATGAAATATTGGATAAAAAGGAGTGTACTGCCTTTTGGTATTGTATGTCTGATGAGTATGGCACTGTGTGGCTGTGGCAGGGAGAAAAAGGAAGCTGTAACGGTACAGCCCGAACTGGTTATCGGAAGCGATGACTATGAGCCGTATAATTATCAGGATGAGAATGGCGATTATGCAGGTGTTGATGTGGAGCTGGCAAAAGAAGCGTGCCGCCGGATAGGCTATACACCGGTCTTTAAACAGATTCAGTGGGATGATAAAGATATTTATTTAGAAAACGGTGAAGTTGACTGTGCGTGGGGCAGTTTCTCAATGGATGGCAGGGAGGATGATTATATCTGGGTCGGACCTTATATGTACAGCAGGGAAGTTGTGATGGTGCGGACGGACAGTGATATTTATAAGCTGGATGACTTAGCCGGGAAAAATGTTGCGGTACAGTCCAGTACACAGCCTGAACGGATTTTTTTAGGGCAGGGTTACGATATAATTCCCAAGGTGAAAAATGTGTATTCCTTTGTAGAGATGAATGAATTATTTGCTGCACTGCGCAAGGGATACGTCGATGCCTGTGCGGGACATGAGATTGTGATGCAGGAATATTTAAGGCAGTCCGGTCAGAAATACCGCATTTTAGATGAGGAAATCATTGATTCAAAACTGGGTGTGGCTTTTTCAAAAAATAAAGACACCCAGAAGGCAGAACAGCTTCGTCAGGCGATGGCGGAGATGCTTGAAGACGGAACGGTTCAGTGTATTCTGGAAAAATATGGGATGGAAGACCGGGTGGCAGCAGGGGGGATTACACCATGAAAAAATCAGGACAGTCTAAAATGAAGGTGCAGTTATACGAAGGACTCCTCGTGGTTGTCATTATAGTGGTTATTGTCGTTCTGATACTGGCGGTCCGCTCGGATAAAAAAAATATTGAGAAGACCTTTGACAATACACTGACTTATTTAAAAAGTCAGTGCTTAAGCTACGATGAGGTCGTACAGGCAGATAAAATTAAGAGCCTGGTACGGCTGACAGAACAGGCAGTTGAAGTAGGAGCGGATATCCATAGGGATTCTGAGTTAATTGATTCAGTATATTTAAAGAACTATACAGAGGCACAGCGGATGGCAGGAATTATCATTTTAGATGAAGATATGCAGCCGGAATGTCAATACAGCAATGTCGGATTGGATTATGATGCATGGAAGGAACTGATTCAGGATAAAAAAATCAGCGAGATTACAAAATATTCTAAAAAAATCTATGCAGAACGGATTCAGAAAAACAAAAAATGGTATGATCTGGCAGCAATATCCAGAACAGACAGTCCGGGAGTTGTATTTTGCTACTGTTATCAGGATACAGACCGTCTGACAGACAGTTATGCGGCAGTCAATAATCTGCTTGCCGGATATGCCATGAATATGAATGGTACCCTTTTTATAGCAGCTGATGATAAAATTTACGGAACAAATGATGCGCAATACGAGAATTGTCAAACCACGGAAATTCCGGTTATACAGGAATTACGTTCCATAGAACGCTCAGATAATCTGGTATATTTTACAAGTGACGGACACCGTTATTGTGGCGGAAAAGGACGATACAGGGATTATAATTTATACGTATATTATCCACAGAAAGAAGTGTTTGCGGCAACACGCAGGACAGTTCTTTTGGCATTATGTATTTCTATGCTTATCTGGGCAGCTGCAACGGTGGCAAGAAATAAATCCGGGCGGGTTCATATGCGGGAATTAAATGAGCAGCTAAAGATTATTGAAGCACAGCAGAAAAAAGAGGTGGAATATCAGTTAAAATTAAAGCAGTCCATGGAAGAAGCAGTCCGTGCCAATATAGCAAAGACAGATTTTCTGCGCAGAATGAGCCACGATATCCGTACACCGATTAACGGAATCAGGGGTATGGTAGAAATCGGTAGGTATTATAAGGATGATTTGGAAAAACAGAGCGATTGTCGTGAAAAAGTCTGGGAGGCTTCCGGCTTTCTGCTGGATCTGGTCAATGATGTTCTGGATATGAATAAACTGGAATCCGGACAAATCCAGCTTTCAGAAGATTCTTTTGATTTGCAGGATATTTTAAATGAAGTAACGTCCATTTTAACGGTACAGGCAAAAAAGAAAAATGTCTGTTTTTATCCGATACAGACACAGATCATGCACTGGCATTTAATCGGCAGTCCGTTACATCTGCGGCAGATTCTTTTAAATATTATGGGAAATGCCATTAAGTATAATAAAGAAGGTGGTTCGGTGACGACCTCGGTGACAGAAACGGAGAGTACATCTGATTTTAACAGAGTCATGCTGGAATTCATATGTCAGGATACAGGAATTGGTATGAGTAAAGATTTCCAGGAGCATATGTTTGAACCGTTTGCCCAGGAAAAAGAGATGATGCAGACCGTTTACAGCGGCACGGGACTGGGACTTCCGATTGTCAAAAAAATTATAGAGGTAATGCAGGGAACAATTGATTATACCAGTGAAAAAGGGAAAGGCACAACATTTGTAATAAGACTGCCGTTTCAGGTGGATAAGAAGAAGGAACAGTATACAGTGCAGGATGAAGAAGCAAAAACTGTTGTACTTGACGGCATGAAAGTTCTGCTTGCGGAAGACAATGTGCTTAACATGGAAATTGCAGATTTCATCTGTGAGAATGAAGGCATGATTGTTACAAAAGCATGGAACGGAAAAGAAGCATTGGAGTTGTTTGAACAGGCTGAACCCGGCACATTTGATATTATATTGATGGATTTGATGATGCCGGTTATGAGCGGACTTGAAACGGCAAAAAATATCCGGGCGCTTCAGCGGTCGGATGCAAAGACGATACCAATCATAGCAATGACGGCAAATGCTTTTTCGGATGATGTGGCAGACTGCAAAGCGGCGGGAATGAATGAGCATGTGTCAAAGCCGCTGGATGCGGATAAGCTGATAGAAACGATAGCAAAATATGTTTCAGGATAAAAAATCAGGATAAAAAATAATAATTTTTTATAGACACCAATCAATAGATATGGTATATTAAATTGCTACTATAAAAATGAAAGAATAAAACATGTACAATAATGTATGGAAAGGCAGGCGCTATTGAGAAAAAACATTACAAGAGGAAAAAGAATTTTTGCGGCAGCAGCCGTAGTGACAGCAGTGTGTATGACAACCAATACAGTTGTTCCATTTATGACTTATGCATACGCAGATACAGCGAATATACGTGCAGGGGCAGTTACGGTTACAAGTGAAAGCCAGCTTCGTCAGGCATTGCAGGCGGGCAGCAGTTTAATTGTTGTCAGTGGGAGTATTACGGTTGCAGAGGATGCTGCGGGAACACCTCTTATGATACCGGGAAATGTGACGATAACAGGGGCGGACAGCAGCAGTGAACTGATTATCAGAGGTGCAGTACAGCTTACCGGTGATCATGTTACGATTCAAAATGTAAAATTGCATTTTATTTCTACGAATGCTTTACAAAGCGTCGTACATAGAGAGATTTTTCTGGCTGGACACAGTCTGGTACTGGATAGTGTAGATACGTATGTTAAAGGTGGTGCAGGTTCCGGACTGGGAGGTTTTGGGGGAACAGAAGAAGAACTGCTCCCAACAGTCTATGCAGGCGGATTTAAAAATACGGTTGTCGGACAAAATGCATCATTGACTGTTACCAATGCGGTTGAAAATACAAAGATTCAGGCCGTTTACATGAGCCATGATTCCGGGAGTGATGGGAAAACCGCATATACAGGCAACGCAGAAGTTTATGCAGATGCAAAAACGGTTATTCGTGAAGGAATTCATACAGAAAATAACAGCTGTGCAGATATTACGCTGAAAGGTATGGGAGAGAGTATTATTGCCAGTGCGAAAATAAAAGATTTTTACGGCAATGAAAACACCAGTCTGACCTTGCAGAAATGTTCTGTAGACGGCAATATCCAGAATGTTGAAAATGTTATATTGGATGATGAAGCGGAACTGTGCTTGGTATCCGGCAGTTTAAAAAATATAGAGGTAAAAAATAAAGCCTCTTTAAATCTGACAGAGTATGATGAAAGTATCTTCGTTGAAATTAAAGGAAATTTCACCGGAAATCAGACGTCAGACAATATCGCAGACGGCTATATTGTATTAAAAAAGGATAATCAGGTCATTATTGATAAGAATGTAACAGGTACAACAAAGGCGGCAGTCGGTAATAAGCTGTTTCCATCCGTTTTTACGGAAGGTTATACTTATATAACGGCGCAGGGCAAGGCAGCTAAGGAAAGCTTTGCACCGGCAAAAGCAGGCTGGTTTTTTAAATATACCGTGGATACACAGTCGAACTGGACAGCAACGACAAAGCAGCCGGAGGAAGAAGACTTATCTGTTGGCAGACTGGTGATTCAGTCTGCACCGCAAACGGTAAATATCAACCGCATTTTCCAAAAGGAAGACGGCTCAATTCCTGATGACACGGTGTATTTTGATATTGACTGTTATAACAGTCAGGGAGTATTAATGGACGGTGCTGATGTGACCGACTGGCTTGGAAGCAGTGTTTTGGTTATGAAAACGTCACTTTGGGAAAGTGAAGATGCGGAAAGTCTGAATGAAACCAATTGGGGCGAAGCTGTCGCGCTGGTAACGGACGGAGAAAATTATCCAAACCGTTATTTTTTAGAAGCATATCCGGGGGCAAAGACGGGAACATATACTTTTTTATTTTTCCCGAACGGATATGATGAAGGCGATATTGAAACAGTCGGCGCGGTAAAAGCCCAGAAAGATAAGATATTTGCAGAATGTACGGTGGAATTTACCGATAAAGATATTGAACCGGTGCAGAAGCATCAGGTGATTGTAGGCAATGGAACCGGTTCGGGAGAATATGCAGCAGGCGACATTGTCACTATAACTGCGGCAGGTGCGGCACAGGGTATGGCATTTGACCGGTGGGCAGGCAATACTGCACTTGATTTTACAGAGAACACGGACAGCCATTCAGCGACAGCTGTATTTATCATGCCGGACGGTGATGTCGAAATTAATGCAGAATATAAAGACATTTCGGCTCCGACAGGAGAGATTACCGTATCGACAAATAAGTGGAACGTATTCTGCAATGCAGTGACATTTGGAAAGTTTTTCAAGGAAAGACAGGAAGTCGGTATTCATGCAGATGATCTGGGGCTGGGTATCGATAAGGTTTTTTATCTGATTTCAGAGGAAGCAAAGACGTTGGAAGAAGTGCAAAATATTCAGGCTTCAGACTGGACGGTTTACGAACAGCGTTTTGCAATTGATCCGGATAAAAAATGTATTGTTTATGTTAAAATTACAGATAAGGGCGGTAATACAGCCTATCTGTCTACAGACGGACTGGTATTTGACGGTTCTTCACCGGTTATCAGCGGCGTAAAGCATAATGAAACATACGGCGGCAGTGTTCAGTTTACGGTAAACGATGACAATCTGGATTATGTGGAGATTGACGGTGTTTTAGCAGGTCGTGAAAACGGAGGTTATACGGTCACAGATGTTGAAGGAGCGCATACAATCACAGCCGTTGATAAAGCCGGAAACCGTACACAGGTAAGCGTTACAATTGTACACGCAACACAGCCAACAACGGAAGCACCAAAGCCAACGCAGAAACCAACGGAAGCGCCGACAGAGGTGACAAAGCCGACAGAAGCCCCGACACAGAAGCCGGAAACAGATGAAAAGGTCATTTATGAAATGCGTCAGGATGCAGATGGTAACTGGCATTACTATGCAAATGATACTATTGCTGCGGATTACTGTGGCATGGCAGTAAATGAATACGGCTGGTGGTATATCAAGAATGGTGATGTAGACTTTACATATACAGGTATGGCATGCAATGAGTATGGCTGGTGGTACTTCAACAACGGACAGCTGGATACGACATTTTACGGTCTTGCAAACAATGAATATGGAACATGGTTCTATACGGACGGACAGTTAAATTTCGGTTTTACAGGGATGATTATTCCGGATGACGAGTGGCTCTATGTTCAGAACGGACAGGTACTGACAGATTATACCGGAATGGCATTAAACGACTACGGCTGGTGGTACTTTAAAAATGGCAGAATTGATTTTGCATATATCGGGATGGCGGCAAATGAATACGGCTGGTGGTATTTTAACAACGGACAGATTGATTTTGGCTATAACGGTTTTGCCGCAAATGAATATGGTACATGGCTGTTTACGAATGGTATTTTAAATACGGGATTTACCGGTATGACATTAAATGGTGGTACATGGGTATATGTTACAGATGGATATATCAGTGACACTTATACCGGAATGGCATTAAATGAATATGGCTGGTGGTACTTTAACAATGGCACACTGGATTTTAACTATACCGGAATGGCTTTAAATGAGTACGGCTGGTGGTATTTTAAGAATGGACAGCTGGATTTAGGATTTACCGGTATTGGCAGTAATGAATACGGTGACTGGTTCTTTAAGGACGGGAGAATCGCTTTTGAGTACACAGGAAGCTATAATGATGGCGGACAATGGTATATGGTAAATAGCGGTTTTGCCAGTAAAATATAATAAAATCATGGGAATGGAGCAGAAATCCAATATGGAACTGCTCCATTTTTAAAAAAATTGGCGCTCTGGTATTGACATTACTAATAATAGGTGCTATAGTACAGATAGAACAAAAGAGAAAGCAAAGTAAGTTGAAAACAGCAGATGTTTTACAATTAAAGGCTGATACAGTTTCATATAAAGCTGCTCAACATAAATGAATGAATATGAAAGGAAGCGATTGTTATGGATAAGAATCCAAAACATCCATTAAAAAAGAAGAAAGTTGTACAGAAGGTGAATGCAACTGCAAACCATATGGAAGGTGAGCAGGAAGTTTCATCAAAGCATAAAAAACACACATATTAGTTGAGTGAAAAATCCCACAGGTTGCGAAATGACGACCTGTGGGATTTTCTTTGTTAAATTCAGACTGGTACAGAGTCTTGCGCTGATGGCGATTGTTGTATTCAATGCGTCCGGTGTAAAAGAAGTATTGTTACAGTTATTCAATAAGATTATTGAAACGTAAAATCGGTATTGCTATTGTACGGACATTTGCATATAATAAAGATAGATGGAAATACTACTCACGAAAGGAGATGTTTTATATGGCTACAAAATCAGCAAATTTATATGCAAGGATTGAACCAGATGTCAAAGAAAAAGCAGAAAGTATCCTGTCTACACTTGGTATCCCTGCTTCCAGTGCTATCAATATGTTTTATAAACAGATTATCTTACAGAGAGGACTTCCGTTTGAAGTAAAAATACCATCTGCCAGACCTGTTGACATCGGCACATTATCAGAAGCAGAGTTCAATGAAGAATTGGAGAAAGGATATGCGGATATGCAGGCTGGACGGACAAAAAATGCGAAGAAAGCTTTTGCGGACATTCGCAAGGATTATGGTTTATGATGTATGAAGTAGAAGTATCCGAACAGGCTGACAGTGATTTGAGAGGGATTTTTGAATATATTGCTTTTGAATTACAATCGCCGGAAAATGCAAGCGGACAACTTGATCGTCTGGAAGAACAGATATTAAGTCTGGATACGATGCCGGAGCGTTATCGAAAATATGAAAAAGAACCGTGGAAAAGTCGTGGACTTCGTGTATTACCAGTAGACAATTATGTGGTACTTTATATTCCAGACAGCGATAAAAAGGTTGTAACAATACTTAGAGTAATGTATGCAGGACGGGATATAGACAATCAGTTAAATATACACACAAGGCAATAAGAAGCATGGGGATTATTCTGTCCTTGCAGATTCTGAAAATCCTGAAACAGTTCAGGGCTTTTTGAACAAGCAAAACAGAAAAATCGTTATGAATCCGAATTATCCGCAATGTTATTGTAATGCGCTACTTAATTTTATTGGACAGAATAAATATAAAGAAGCTCAGGATAAAGTGAAAGGAATTGAGGTACTTCAAAGACTAAAGCAATTACATGATTCGGATGTAGAGGAATTTGAGATAATGAGAGCAGGTGTAGAATCAGAAAAAGCTCATTAGATAAGGTGGTTTTCTATTCGTATGGTGAGCCGCCAAAGAAATTGCCATTGACTAAACCATATGAATTTGCAGATATTAAGCAGTTATGGAAGTCATTTGATGCGAATCAGCCACAATATAATTGTGGTAGAAAATATCCGTCTACTTTTTATTTGATTTTAATAGATAATTTTCAAAATTATCGTAAAAGGAGGGCTTGCATATGATAACGGATGAAAGA